>Ga0326728_10002565_pt1 | contig 59690 bp, 42 predicted proteins | sample MB3enrmetagenome_FD_207602 | JGI IMG/M metagenome (GOLD analysis project Ga0326728, IMG submission 207602) | Lab enriched peat soil microbial communities from McLean, Ithaca, NY, United States - MB31MN | ecosystem: Environmental > Terrestrial > Soil > Wetlands > Peat | place: USA: New York... | reverse complement strand
AGAAACCGTCAGATTGCCAGGCGCCACGATGTCCGGCTTGACATAGTTGTCGATCCCCGTGGGCCCCTTGGAGCTGTAGGAGGCGATCAGGTCATCGGTCCGCTTGGGCGTCCCCTCATTCTTCATGGCGCCCACCGTGATCACGAAGGGATCATTACCGGGCGAGGTCACGGTCCCGTAACCGTTGTTGCTGACGGAGTTATCCCGTCCATCGTTGCCGGCGGCAACATCCACTACAATGCCTGCCTGCCAGGCAGCTTCCACGGCTTGGCAGAGGGGGTCCTGGGCAGAGCTTTCCATGATAGGACCGCCCACCGAGAGATTGATGACCCGAATGTTGTAGGTCCTGGCCAGGGCAATGGCTTGATCGATGGCGGCGATCACGTTGCTGGTTGTTCCGTCACCATTTTCGTCCAGCACCCGAAGATTAATCAGGTCGGCGTTCGGGGCGATGCCCTTGAGCGTGCGCGTGCAGGTGGTGCAGATCGAATCGGCGCCATTCCCCGCCACAATGCCCGCCACGTGCGTACCGTGTCCATAAAAGTCTTCCGTGCCGGTGCCCACAAAGTCCTGGCTGTAGACGACACGGTTGGCCAGATCGTTGACCTGGGTGATCCCACTATCAATAATTGCTACTCCGATTCCCGTACCATCGAGGCCTATTTGCCAAGCCGCAGGGGCGTTCACCGCGGCGGCCGTCAGATCCAGTGTCCCGTGCACTTTACGGTTGGGCGAGATGAAGGCTATATTCGGGTTGTTGGCGAGTTGCGTCAACGCGCTGGCGGGCACCGTGTAGAGCCCGGCCTTGACATTTTCATACCGCCTTCGCAGCATCCCACCCTGGCCGTGCACCCACTGGTGATCGCTCCAAGTCGGTACATGGTTGTACTGGATAATGACATCCACGTTCGAATTGGGGGCGATCCCCTGGAGGTCAATCCCGAGCTTGGGGTTTTGCCCAAAAGCAAAACTCGCGGTCAGCAACACGACCGCTATTCTCATTAGATTTCGCATGTTCCATCCTTTGCTTTTTTTAACCATCTGGATCGCTTATCGGCGCGACATTTCAAAGCTATATAGTCCTAAAGTACTAGTTATAGATGGGGTATTTCAGATTTAATGCGTCGGTTTGGGGATGGGCCGAACCAAATCGGGTTTTTCCTCTCAAAAGGATTTGCCACTCGTGCTCTCTCCCGGTCAGAGACGTCACCGGGACGCGCAGCAGATTCCTCATGCTCCACTTAATCTCCTTCTTCGGCTCACTGTGTTGCGTCATCGGCTCAACTCTTGATGGCTATATAGTTCTAAAGTACTGTTGGGAAGTGTTGTATTAGGCGGGGAAGTAGATAGGTTGAGCAGATAGCGCTGCCCGGCCGAGCCGCAAGGGAAAGTCAAAAGGCAAAGGGCAAGAGGTAAGTAGAGCGCGGACCTGTTTTGGTCCGCGCCACTTGGGCGTGGTCGGCGAGAAAAGCCGCAGACCCTGAATAATAGGTCTCCGATGCAATCTAACCCCTTTGCGCGAGGATGCGGTCTATGGCGCCAATTTGGCTCGCGGTGAAAGCCGGTGGCTGAGCGGTGGCGAGGAGTTTTTGCGCTCTCCGGCGAAGGGGCGCCTCGATGGGTTCGCCACCGGCTTCGACCCAGGCCTCAAATCGGCGGCGATCAAGCACCTCGGGGTACCAGGCATCTTTCTTGAAATGCTCCGCCGTGTGCGGGTGGCTGAGATAATCCTTTTGCGGACCGACCTCGTCGATGATGTCCAGCGCCAAGGTTTCGGCGGTGATGTCAAACCCGCTGCGGTAGCGTTTGACCATACCGACCAGCTCGTCCGCCATGACCACGCTTTCGATCGAGCAGCACAGGCCACTTTCCAGATACCCGACATCATGAATCAAATTGCAGCCATTGAGCGCGCTCACCAGCAGGGACACTGCCATCTCGGCTCCCGCCTGAGCGTCCAGCACCTTGGAGTCGGTCGCGCCGGCAATGCAGAAGAAAGGCAAGTGATAGTAGTGGGCCAGGTCGGCGAAGGCGATGTCCATGATCTGCAATTCCGGGGCGCCATAAGCATAAACTGCGGTGCGCATGTCCATCAGCGTGGCGTCGGCGCCGAACACAAACGGCGCTCCGGGATTCTTCATCTGATGAATCACCAGACCCGAGAGCGCTTCCGCATTCGCCAAGGCGATACACCCGGCCATGGTCACCGGCGCGGAGGCCCCCATCATGGGGCTGCCGATGTAGATCATGGGAATCTTATGCTGCGCACAGAACAGGAGTTTGGCCAGGCCGTTGGGGCTGTGGTGCAAGGGGCTGATGGGCTCGTTGTAGTGAATGTAGCGTGGGCGCTCTTCCAGTTCGCGGCTGCCACCATCCACCACGATCTCGGCCAGCGCCAGAATATCGCGCATGTCCTCAACGTCGTTGGCTGTGTAAACCAAAGGCTTGGATGTGTGGCGCGCCATGGCATCAAACTGATGCACAAAGCTGGTCACGGTGCTGACGTCCCATGCGATGCCCATGGACATGCAGAAGTCAATATTGGGCAGCATGTCGCAAAGCTGGGCGATGCGGCCGACATCTCCCTTGGTGCTTGTCCGGTGCTGTTGGGTGTCGGGATCAATCGCACTCGGGCAGTCGGACCCGGTACCAAAGTAGGAGTTCCAGCCTTCCAGACACATGGCCGGTTCACCACCCCGGCGATAAATCGAAATGCGCGGCGGGGCGGTTTTGAGCGCTCCCTCCACGAGATGGGCATTCAAACGTACGCGCTCGCTATCGACGCTGGCTCCTCCCTGTTTCAAGAGCGCCAGGGCCGTCGGGTCGCGCACCACGACGCCTGTCCGCTCTAGAATCTCCAGCGACGCCTGATGAATCCTGGCAATTTGCGGGAGCGTCAGCATTCGGAGCGCAATGTTGGCATGTCCTTCGATGGATGAGTCCTTCATAATGGTTCACCTCGTTTGGTTAGTAAGTGCCGCGAACGGCGTGCTACATTCCCCCCGCTTCCTCGCCAGATACTTTACGGTCAGAGCGGATCAAAAGCCAAATGGCCGCGGCGATGATGGCAAAAACCGAGGTGACGGCGAGCGCTCCGAACCAGCCGAAAAGATGCACCAGGATCGGTACCACCGCCGTCGAAACCGCTCCCCCGAAATTGCCCACCATGTTCATCAGGCCGCCCGCCGCGCCGGCGTACGGGCCTCCCAACCGAATGACCGTGGACCAATAGGGTCCCTCGGTGCTGAACAGGCATGCGACGCTCAGCGAAATCGCCGCGACCGCCACGCGGGGTCCGGGAGCTTCTTCCCCAATGAGCAGCAAGAGCCCACAAAACACCAAGCAGCCCATCGCCACCGACCGGCGTCCCCACAGGGGACCCCAGCGCCCGGAGAGCCGGTCACTCAGGTAGCCCATCGACGGCAATGCCACCGTGGCCACGGCGAAGGGCAAACTAAGCGCCCAGCCCCCACCCATGACCGTAAACTTCCGCACGTCTACAAAGTATTTGTAGAGCCAAAACACAAAAACGAACATGACGTAGCTGGTAAGGAAGTAACTCAGGCAGAGAAACACGATGTTCCAATTCTTCACCAAAAACCACCAGGAGGGAACCGTGCCTGCCGCACTTTTCGCCGTCCGCCCGGCGGCAATCAAGTCGATTTCCTCGCGATTGACGGACGGGTGCTGGTCCGGGTGATCCCGGGATTGCCACCACCACAGCACCGCAACTCCAAACGGAAACAACCCTGTCAGGTAAAAGGAGAAACGCCAGCCGAAGGCCTGCATGGCATAAGCGATGAGAGGCGGGGTGAGGGCTGACCCCATGGTGCTGCCGGAAATGACCACCGCATTCGAAAACGCGTGTTCCTTGACGGGCATCCAGTTGGCCACCACGCGGCCCGCCACCGGATACATCGCCGCCTCCCCTACCCCCAACATGAATCGCAGAATCAGCAGGGAGATGAATGCGGCGGCAGCCCCTCGCACCACGAGGCCGGGGATGAGCCCGGTCAGTAAGGTCAGGAAACCCCAGCTCAGGATCACGACGGTGAGAACAAAGCGCGGACCTCTCCGGTCTCCCCACAGCCCGGCAGGGACTTGGAAGAGGGCATACCCCACCATGAAAGAGCTGAAGATTTGGCCGAGCTGAATATCGCTCAAACCGAGCTCGGGAGCCATGTACTGTTGCGCCACCGAGATGTTCATCCTCAGCAGATAACACAACAGGCTGAAGCCCACCAGGATGGCGAGGATTCGCCGTCGCACCGCCGTCGGTTCCGAGCTGCAGTTAGTCACCACGCTGGCTTTCCCCCCAAACGCCAGAAGATTCTGATTTTTGATATTGGGGCAATAAAAGCGGACCCCACATTCGCCTCCAGGTTAATTATTCGGTCCAGCTCACCCCAGATTCGCGAAGGGTCCGCCTTATTCTATGCTCAATTGATTGGCAGTGTCTTCTCAACCTGCAACCAGATTCGAGGAGCAGATGGCACTGGAATATTTGTTCTGAAGTGTTTTAACATCGTCCGCTCTCCATTTCATGCGGGCGGCCGTACAGCGATGGGTGGCAGCCCGCGACAGGGTGTGCTTATGTTTCCCAAGGTTCGATCAGGTTTCAAGAACTTGCTTCGATTGACCGCCGTTGTTTTGTGCTGCGTAGCCCCGCAACTCGAAGCGGGGTCGCCCGCGAGAGAATCCGCGCTTCAGGATCTCTCCCCGAAGTTCTGGCAGCTCGTGCCACACGATGCCAAGCTCACGCGAGTGGCAACCGGATTCGGATTCACCGAGGGTCCGGTCTGGGACAAGCACGATTTTCTTTATGTCAGCGACGAAGACCAGAACAAGATTTACCGTGTGTATCCCGACGGGCGGCGGGAAACGGTGATCGCGCTTGGTGACCCGGACGGCAACACCTACGATCTCGACCAGCAGCTTCTTGATTGTGCCAGCGTCCTGAGGGCCATCATTCGTGTCACGCCCGGCGGAAAGTATTCCGTCGTCACCGACCGGTATCAGGGAAAGAGGTTTAACAGTCCGAATGACCTGGTGGTGGGGCCCGACAAGGCGATTTATTTCACTGATCCCACCCTCGACCTGCCCAAAGGGCAACAGCAGGAAATTCCCTTCCAGGGAGTCTACCGTCTGGGCGCCGACGGCAGCGTCCGCCTGGAAACAAAAGACCTGACTCAACCCAACGGTCTGGCCTTCTCGCCGGACGGGAAGCGGCTTTATATCGATGACAGCGAACAGCGTAACATCCGGGTTTACAACTTCAATACCGACGGGACATTGTCGAGCGGCCGCATTTTCGGCGACGAACCCGGCAAAGCCGACGACGGCGTGCCGGACGGAATGAAGGTTGACCTGAAAGGTAACTTGTTTGTCGTGGGCCCGAAAGGCATCTGGGTCTGGGATGCGGAAGGACATCACCTGGGTACCATCGTCACCCCGGAGCAGCCTGCCAACCTCGCGTGGGGAGACAAGGACTACCAGACCTTGTACATCACGGCCACAACTTCCGTTTATCGCATCAGGACCGCCACCCGCGGATTTGTGCCTTATCTTGCCTACGCGCATTAGTCACGGAGGAGCAAAAGCTCATGCCGAATCTATTCGATCCGCTCTCGATCCGTGACCTGACTCTTCCCAACCGCATCGTGGTTTCACCCATGTGTGAGTATTCCAGTATCGATGGGTTCGCGAATGACTGGCATCTGGTGCACTTGGGGAGCCGGGCTGTAGGGGGCGCGGGCTTGGTTTTGACCGAAGCCGCAGCCGTTACGCCGGAAGGACGGATTAGTCCGCAAGACCTCGGAATCTGGAGCGATGAGCATATCGAGTTTCTCTCGCGCATAACCCGGTTCATTCACTCCCAGGGCAGCATCGCCGGGATACAGTTGGCGCATGCCGGGCGAAAGGCCAGCACCTATCGTCCATCGGACGGGGATGGAACCGCGCCGATAGAGTCGGGCGGCTGGAAGAATGTGATTGCCCCCAGTGCGGTTCCCTTCGCGAGCAACTATCTCGTGCCACAGGCCCTGACCCCGGAGGGAATTCATACGGTGGTGCGGGCATTCGCGCAGGCAGCCGGCCGCGCCCTCAAGGCGGGATTCCGCGTGCTGGAGATTCACGCGGCCCACGGATACCTGATCTCAGAGTTTCTCTCGCCCCTTGCCAATCACCGCACCGATGAGTACGGCGGCTCGTTCGAGAACCGTATCCGCATGCTGCTCGAGGTGGTTACCGCGGTTCGCGGATCGTGGCCGGAGCGCGCGCCTTTATTCGTGCGCATTTCGTCTACCGATTGGGTGGAGGGCGGATGGACCCTCGACGAATCCGTGGAGCTTGCCAGGCACTTGAACAAATCCGGTGTGGACCTGGTCGATTGTTCCTCCGGCGGCAATGTGCCACCCGCCCAAATTCCCGTCGGCCCCGGGTATCAAACACCCTTCGCCGAAAGGATTCGCCGCGAAGCGAAAATCTTAACGGGGGCGGTGGGAATGATCACGGCTCCAGCGCAGGCCGACCACATCATTCGTACCGGCCAGGCCGACGTAGCCATTATCGCGCGTGAGTTTCTGCGTGACCCCTACTGGCCTCTCGGAGCGGCGCGCGACCTGGGATATCCTGTCCCTTGGCCCGTCCAATACCTGAGAGCCGCTCCCCAAGGCAGCAAGGCGCGCGTCCCGGCAAAGTCGTACCCCCCCCGCCTTCCCTCGATGCCCAGCACGGAACCCCGGTAATATCAGGGCTTGGAGCCTGCCCTGACGCAGGAGGGGAGCGCCGCCTTCTCGAAAAACAAGGGCCGGCGATCACAGACCGCCGCTACAGCAAAATCAGTCCGCGCTGCACTTGCTCGACCACCCTCCTTAACCAGGAAGAGAATTCGCAAACCAAGAAGCTCCGCGGTACACCTGCTGCCCCTAGCATGAATATTTCAGACAAGGTGCCTGCTCTGCCGCAAGATTTTACATTTTCGGCCCACCGGTAGCCCAAACTCCGTATCTTTCCCTTGCAGTGACCCCTGCGACAAATGTTAACCTAGTATTAGAGCCAGGGTTTAGGGCTAGGGGCACCTCCGGAACCCAGTCCCCAGGGCTTAGAACTCTGGAGGTTTCTATGGCACGTGCCAGGGAGCAGGTACGATGGGCTGGGTGCTGGCTTTCAGCTATCAGCTCGAAAGGAAGGGAAGATTCCCGCCTTCGCCAGTTGTCGTGGCTCACCGATACCCTGATAAAGGTAAGGATGGGGGAGGCTGACCCTTAGAGATGTTAAAAATGAAGATCGATCCGACTATGTGTATGAAAACAAAGGCGAGAGTGACATAATGTCCAGTGAAAAACTCGGCTTTTTACAGGAAAATGCAACAATTGCGCGCTAATCGACAACAATCGAGGGGACTTTTTGCCGAAAATACCAGAGTTACGCGACAATTGAGGCCAAGTGATCCGTTTAGAGCAGAGCCTGAACGAATCGAAGGGACGGCAGGTCCTAGTAGTTACTCAATCTGATGTGCCACGGCCATCTTGGCCGTGCCTCGACATGGGCGGGACGCCCGTGGCACTTCAAAATGAGTCGCTACCAAGGTCCTCATGAGTTCAGAATCCGCCGGGCTGCGCTATACTTTTGATTTCAGGGCCACCTTATGTCGAAGCGTCGATTGACTTGCCATCAGCACAATGCATTGCTAACGCGTTGCCCAGCACCGCGCATGGCCGTTCGTGCCGGCCGGCGGTTTGCTTTGGGTGCGGAGCGTCGGGCTCGCTGGACGCCGGCCGGAATGGTCCTTGCCTCGGTTCTGATTTTGGCCGCGTCCTCGGGCGTCGTGACCTTCGCCGAGTCTCCTTCGCGAGAGATAATCGCGCAGGGGCAGAGCCAGTTCAAACAGTCGTGCGGCTTCTGTCACGCCCCCGACGCCACCGGCGCGCGCGGCCCTGACCTGGTCCGCTCCACAGTCGTGGCGCATGACGTGAAGGGGAATTTGATTGGTGAAATCATCCGCAACGGACGTCCGGACAAAGGCATGCCGCCGCTTGCTCTCAGCCCCGAACAGATTACCGCCATCGCCGCATTCCTTCACAGCCGCGCGCAGGAGGCGCTGGATTCCGGTGAAGTTCCCCAAAAATATCCGCTGGCGAAACTTCTGACGGGCAACGCGCAAGCGGGGAAAGCCTACTTTGAGGGAGCGGGCGGGTGCAAAGCCTGCCATTCACCCACCGGCGACCTGAAGGGCATCGCCGGCAAGTATCCTCCGCTTCGCCTGGAGACGCGCATGGTTTACCCGGGCGGAGATTCCTCCAAGTCAACGGTAACCGTGGTGCTGCCCACGGGTGAGCGCGTCGAAGGCCCGCTTCTGCATCTCGACGAGTTCTCGGTCGCCTTGCGCGATAAGTCGGGATGGTATCGGTCTTTCGCGCGCGACAAGGTCAGTGTCGAAGTTCACGATCCGCTCGCGGCGCATCGCAAGTTGATGGAGGAGATGACACAGGAACAGCTCCACGATCTCTTTGCGTATCTTGCGACCCTAAAGTGACCGTCATCCTTACGACTCTCAGAAAACGAGCACTCTTTAGGCTTGATATATGAATCTGGAAAATTACTCTCGCAAGTCCGCCATGATTCCGTTGCGCAGCGCGGCGGAGCCGCAACCAAAATGTGCCACGGCCATCTTGGCCGTGCCCCTTCACGGGCGGGACGCCCGGGGCACATCGCCGGCCGAACGCTGTTCGGCCCTACACATAACGAAGAAATTCTCGCCCAAAAAACAAGAATTTACGGTATTGCAATGCAGGGTGGAGGGTCGGACGGATGGAATGCCCGCGCGTGCTGCCGGCGGGTTCGCTGCAATTATGGGCGGAAAAGTGTTTCTATGGGCTTTCTTTCTCACGTTATCCCCCCTCGCGCCGCGGCTCGCCGCGCAAGGGCTTTCCCCCGCGACCCTTTTGCAGCCCCCCACATCGAGTTGGCCTACTTACAATGGTGAATACTCCGGGCGGCGATACAGCACGCTGGACCAGATCAATTCCACCAACATTAACTCTCTCACTCTGGCTTGGAGATTCCGGGCCAACGTCACGATCAAGTCGACGCCCCTGGAAGTGAACGGCATTCTCTATCTCACCACCCCGGATCACGTTTGGGCGCTTGACGGGCGCACCGGCCGCACGATCTGGCATTATCATCGGCCCTCCGAGGGCGACCACATCGGCCACCGCGGGGTGGGAATGTTGGGAGATTGGCTTTACTTCACGACCCCGGACGCCCGCCTGGTCAGTCTCGATGCGCGGGATGGCAAAGTCCGGTGGATTATCGAGCTGGCCGACCCCAAGCTGGGATACTTCTCCACCATGGCGCCGCTGGTGGTCGGCGATCATGTGATTGTCGGGGTCTCGGGAGACGTCACCGACATCCCCGGTTTCCTCGAATCGGTCGATCCAAAAACCGGAGCGCTGCAGTGGAAGTGGTACACGGAGCCGCGCCCGGGCGAGCCGGGCTCAGAAACCTGGCCGAAGAACTCCGACGCCATACTGCATGGCGGCGCCATGACCTGGATGACGGGGACCTACGACCCCGAGCTCAACCTGCTTTACTGGGGCACGGGCAACCCGAACCCGGTTCTCTCCGGCGAATCGCGCCCCGGCGATAATCTCTACACGTGCTCGATCGTGGCTCTTCATGCCGACACGGGAAAACTGGCGTGGTACTTCCAGCCTTCGCCCCACGACGTGCACGACTGGGACGCGGTGGAGACGCCCATTATATTTGACGCGGAATTTGGCGGCGCGCCGCGCAAGCTCGTGGCCCAGGCAAGCCGCAACGGATTTTTCTTCGTGCTCGATCGGGCCACCGGCGAACACCTGCTCACCGCTCCGTTTATCGATCTCAATTGGGCGTCCGGGGTTGATGCGCGCGGGCGTCCTATTCCCAAAGCCGGATACGCTCCGCGGCCCGACGGCGCGCTGGTCGAGCCCGCTTCGGATGGCGCCACCAACTGGCTCGCCCCCAGCTTCGACCCCGAGACCGGGCTTTTCTATGTCAGTGCGCGGCGTTCCTTCAGTATTTATTACCTCACCACCACGGGTAAGCCGGAAGGCTGGGCAGGCCGCGACGCCAGCCTGTGGGCCAATTCCACGATCCGCGCCATCGACTATCGTACCGGCAAGATTGTTTGGAATCACGAGATCGGTGAGGGCATCAGCGGGGCGGGCATCCTGACGACGGCGGGTCATCTGCTGTTCACCGCCGACGTTGATAGCAATCTTCTGGCCCTCGATCCTGCCACGGGGAAAACCTTGTGGCACCTGAGCGTCGGCCAAAGCACCGAGAACAGTCCCATGACTTACGAACTCGATGGCAGACAATACGTGCTCATGGCGGTTCACGATGAACTCTTCGCCTTCGCGCTGCCGGAAAGCATGGTGCGGCCCGGGCAGTGACTTTGCAAACCTGCGGCGCGTTTAACTCGCCACAATGTTTGCCGGGAGGTTTTCGTTATGAAAGATTCTGACCGTCGAGGATTTCTCCGCGCGGCTTTTGGTGCACCGCTTCTGGCGTCATCCCGGGCCCTGGGGCATCCCGGGCCCGCCGCTCCCAAGCCCACCGACATTCACATCGAGCGCATCACCTACAAGTATGATGATTATATTCTGCGGACTCCCTTGAAGTTCGGCGGCAGGGTTGTCTCTAGCTCCACCGTCATCACCGTTTACTGCACGGTACGCACCGTGGACGGCCACACCGCCCAAGGTTTCGGCTCCATGCCCCTCGGCAACATCTGGGCTTTTCCTTCCAGCACCATTTCGTCTGACACCACCCTGGCTGCAATGAAGGCGCTGGACGAGCGTATTTCCAAGATCACCACCGCTTACCCGGAAGCGGGCCATCCTATCGATATCAATTGTGCTTTATTGCCTGCCTATCTTCAGGCTGCCGCGGATGTCTCGAAAGAAATGAAATTGGCGGAGCCCATTCCCAAGCTCTGCATGCTGGTCACCGCGAGCCCCTTTGATGCGGCCGTCCACGACGCGTTTGGCAAGGTTCATCACTTGAACTGCTACTATACCTATGGGCCGAAATTTATGACCTATGACCTTGCGCATTACGATGGTCCGGAATTCCAGGGCGAGCAACTTGACCACTATCTTCTGAAAGAACCACGGCCCCGCATGCCCATGTACCATCTGGTGGGCGCGCTCGACCCGCTGGTGGCGTCCGACGTCAAAAAACCCATCCACGATGGGCTTCCGGAAACCCTGGCGGAATGGATCCCCTATAACGGCCTCACCCATTTCAAGATCAAGCTGGATGGCGACAGTCTGCCCTGGGATGTGGATCGGGTGCTTTCCATTGCGCACGTGGTCGAGGAGGCGGAACGCAAGCGGAAGGTCAGCCAGTGGGTCTTCTCCCTGGACTTCAATGAGCGGTGCAAGAACGTCGCCTACTTGTTGGATTTTCTCCACCAGGTGAAGGAGAAATCCCCCTTGACCTATGACCGGATACAATATGTTGAGCAACCGACGGCGCGCGATCTCGAACACAACCGGCAAAACGTGATGTTTGAAGCTGCCAAGCTGAAGCCGGTGGTGATTGACGAATCACTGACCGGCTTGGATCGTTTAAGATTGGCGCGCGAGATGGGATACACGGGGGTGGCGCTGAAAGCCTGCAAAATGCAGAGCCAAGAACTTTTGATCGCTGCGGCGGCACAGAAATACAAAATGTTTCTATGCGTGCAGGATCTCACTTGCCCGGGAGCTTCACTGATCCAATCCGCCAGCCTTGCCGCCCACGTGCCCGGCGTAGCCGCCATCGAAGCCAACGCCCGTCAGTACATCCCTGCCGCCAATAAGGGCTGGGATAAGAAATTCCCGGGCATCTTCCACATCACCGACGGAACCATGGACACCAGTGAACTGAACGGGCTGGGCCTTGGCGCGGGTTAGGGAAAAGGTGTCGGTCTTCCGTTGGAGCGGGTAGCGCAGCGCGGCATGGCCGCAACCAAAGGAGAGATGCCGCCGCCGGTTTCGTAAGTGGGGGCGGGTCTGCTCGTCAGGTGGCGAAGTAACCCCTCACCCGTCCCGCGCCGGCTGGTGAAAGCGCCGGCCGCGGTCCACCCTCTCCCCTCGGAGAGGGCCAGGAATCACGAGCCTAGCCTTCTCCTAGGGGAGAAGGTGGCCGACGTAGGAGGTCGGATGAGGGGTTACTTGCCCATGGGCAATGGTAAAATTAAAAAAGTCGTGCGTCTACAAATGCTTGCCCAAAAAACAAGAAATTACGGTCTCGCACTGCAAAGGAGGGCGCAGTTTGCCCTCCTCTGCGGTTCTTCGTCGGGAAATGCAAATGACGTTTTCGAAAATCGTGCCTTACCTTCTGTTGGTTGCCCATGTGCACGCACGGATTTGAGCCATGCCAACGAATCAACAACAAGGCGAGATGAAAAGCCGCAGAGGAACGCAAAAGGCGCGTACCTCTGATGCGCTACCCGCTGTTCCAGTACCCACCGGGGTTTTCGCTTGACAGGTTTCGATGGCCTGCGGATACTACGAATCGCATGACCTGGAACTAGTTTTGGGCAGTCGGGCTGCGGCTAATTTCAGTAATACAGGGCAAGGGAAAAACCAATGTTTCGGATGCAAGCGCCGGTGCGTCGAGCGGTAGTTTGCGTTCGCGTGATGGGAATTTCCCCCTCAGGGTTTTCAGCAAATGACCAACATGATAAACAAAAATAAATCGAAAACTTTTGGCCGCGCCCGGTCCATTGGCCTCGGTGCAGCAATCCTCGCGCTGGTCTTTGGTCCTACCCTCCTGCGGGGGCAGAACCCTCCTGCCGCGCCGGCCGACCTGACGCTCGGCCAGAAAGCATATTCGGAAAACTGCATCGGTTGTCATGGCGCGGACGCTCGGGGTACGGACCAAGGCCCGCCCCTGATAGGAGACCGCCGGCTGCGTGGCCGGGGCGGTCAGCGGGTTCGCAACATCATCAAGAACGGGATTCCCAACAGCGGGATGCCGCCATTCGATCTTCCCGACGCCCAACTCGATGCCCTCGCGGCTTTCGTGCGCTCCCTGAATGCCCAGGCGGCCGACGTCAACGTGCCCGGCGACCCGGCAGCCGGCGAGCAGTTTTTCTTCGGCAAAGGCTATTGCGGTACCTGCCACATGGTCTCCGGCCGGGGGGCGCCGATCGGTCCGGATTTGTCCAACCTGGGGCATGAAATGACGCTCGCGGATATTCAGTCGAAGCTGGCGAAACCAGAAACGCACATCGCTTCCGGCTACGAGCTGGTGACGGTGCATTTGCAGGATGGTAAGTCGGTTCGAGGTTTCAAGCGCAACCAGACCAATTTTGATATCCGTGTTGAAGACCTGCAAGGGGAGTTACACCTTTTTAGGCAAGGGCAGATTGCCTCCATCAAGGAAGAAATGGGCACCGTGATGCCCGCCGTTAAAGCCACCCCGGACGAACTGCAAAATCTCCTCGCCTACCTCAGCCGGCTGACCGGCGTAAAGCCTGGCGTTCTGGCCCCCGCTGCTTCCCATCACGAAGGCGACATTGATTTCGCTCGCATCCTGCATCCCAAACCCGGTGATTGGTTGACTTACAACGGGAAGCTGAATGCCAACCGCTACAGCGAGCTAAATCAAATCAACACAACCAACGTCAGCCAATTGGACCTGAAGTGGATATTTACTGTTCCCCTTTGGAGAGCTCTGTACCCCGACACAGCCTATTTTGTCGAGAACATGAAGTACTTTGGCCTGGAAACGACGCCGCTGGTAGCCGACGGCATCATGTATATCACCGGCCCGTACCGGGTCTATGCGCTGGATGCCCAGACCGGGCGGGAGGTTTGGGAATACGTACGCCCGCGCAGCCCAGGACTGGTGGGGGATATGTCCCTCGGGACGAACCGCGGCTTGGCGATCTCCGGAGACAAGGTGTTCATGTGCACCGACAATGCGCACATGATCGCTCTGAACCGCACGACGGGGAGTGTGGTTTGGGATCAGAATATGGTGGATGAGCCGCAGCACTATGGCTCAACCGTGGCGCCGTTGGTGGTCAAGGATCTGGTGATTGGCGGCGTGGCGGGGGCTGATTGGGGGATTCGCGGTTTTATCTCCGCTTACAAGGTCGACACGGGAGAGCGCGTGTGGAGACGCTGGACTATTCCCGACAAGAATGAAATCGGCATTCAAACCTGGATAGGCCCCGAACCGAAAGAGGGAGGCGGCTCCACCTGGCTCACCGGTTCGTATGACGAAGAGACCGACACTTTGTTTTGGACTACCGCCACTCCGTTCCCCGGGACCAATGGCAGCGAGCGGATGGGCGATAACCTTTACACGGATTGCGTCCTGGCGCTCGATCCCGGTACCGGGGAGATCAAGTGGTACTACCAATTCACTCCTCATGATGTTCACGTTTGGGATGCGACGGAGCCGGCGGTCTTGGTCGATACACGCTATCGCGGCAAGGATCAAAAAATTCTGATACTTGCTAATCGCAACGGGTTCTTCTATGTGCTTGATCGGACAAACGGCAGGGTGCTGCTGGCCAAGCCATTCATAAAGAAGCTCACTTGGGCGAGCGGGATTGGCGCTGACGGCCGTCCTCAACTCATCGAGGAAGGTGATGAAAGCTGTCCGGAAACCGCGGCGAATTGGAACTCCACGGTCTTCAGTCCGAAGACCCGGCTTTACTACTTCGTGGCGATTGAGCAGTGCGTGGCGAAACTCTCCTCCAGCGACTGGAAGAAAAAACCGCCGGTGGAGCCGCCTCCCAAGAAGTTCGTTAGAGCCCTCAACATCGAAACCGGTCAATTGGTTTGGGAGCAGGCTCAAGTCGGAACCGCGGAGGGCAAAAGAGATGCGGGCTTATTGGGAACCGCCGGTGGCCTGCTCTTTTACGGCATCCCGGATGGTGATTTTGTTGCCATGGATGAACGCAATGGCAAGACCTTGTGGCACTTTGTAACCAATGGGGATAATAAGGCCTCGCCGATGACTTACATGGTCGGGGGAAAACAATATGTGGCGGCGGCCATCGGTCCCAACATCGTCTGCTTTGCGTTGCCGACGGCGGCACCAAGGGAAAAAATTCCTGCCAAAGGGGGAAAGTGAAGTTGATTTGAATTCACATCATCCGGAGGCCGGACGCCTGATGCTGCAATTTTTGGGCGATGACAGGTTCCGGAAAAGCGCCCCTCCTGCGGAGATGAGTCCATGCAAATGCAAGGGAACACCCTTTTTATTACCGGCGGCACGTCGGGGATTGGTAAAGGCTTGGCTGAGGCGTTTTACAAGCTGGGAAACCAAGTCATCATCACCGGACGGCGGGAGGACCGCCTGCGAGACATCTGCGGGGCAAACCCCGGGATGCGCTACTTTGTGCTGGACGTGCGCGACCCCGTGGAAATTCGAGACGTCGCCCGCAAGGTTGTGGCGGAGTTCCCGTCGCTTAACTGCGTCTTCAACAATGCCGGCGTGCAGCGGCGGCTGGAGCTTCATCTGGGAAGGCCGCTGGATGAGGAAGGATTGCGCGACGAGATCGCGACCAACGTGCTGGGAGTTATTCGCGTCGCGGGCGAGTTCATTCCGCATCTGACCCAGCAATCGAACGCCGTGTTGCTCAACGTTTCCTCCGGCTTGGGGTTTGTTCCCCTGGCGCGCTTTCCTGTCTATTGCGCTGCCAAGGCCGCCGTTCACTCCTTCACCCTCTCCTTGCGCCACCAATTGAAAGCTTCGGGAATGAAGGTGATTGAGCTTATTCCACCGTACGTGGCGACGGAGTTGGGCGGGCCGCGGAAGACCGTCGGGCCGGGTGGCCCCCAGCCGATGCCCTTAGAGGCCTTCATTGCCGAAACCATGAAAGAGCTGGAGATCGGCGGCGAGGAAGTTGCCATCGGGGACGCCAAGAAACTGGTCGCGGCCACCCATACGGAGACCCTGAAAGCCATTTTCGCGGGAATGAACCGGTAGGAGTCGCAAGGCTCTACGCCGGTCTCCGGCGCATCACTTCAGGAACTCATCCATAATCTCATTGTCCTGTACGTCGAGGAGGTCCGTGGTATCCCCGACGACGTACCGATACCGATAGGCGGAACCGAGAGAAACGTCCTTGCCCAGCCAGTTTTTGGGGTCGGTCCACAACACCGGCCGGCTGCCCATTGCCTTGGTAAGATCATCCAGGTCCCAACGCAGCGCAAAACCGGGAATCACCGCGTCATATAGACCCAGGTTCATGGGCCGATTCAATGCTTCCCGCATGCTATAGGGGGTTCTATCCAGCCAAATCTTGCTGATCCGGCTGTCCACCGCCGCCGCCAGCAAGAGCCAAACTCCTTTCGCATCCCGGGCCACCGCACGAATCGAGGCCGGGTCAACTTCGCTGCGCGCGGTGAGCACATCGATGCCCCGCAGTATGTCATGCGCCCGCATCGCCGGAAGGTTGAGCCCGATTTGATCGGCGCGGGCATTGGTCTGCCAATTGCCGATATACGGCCGCCCTTGTTCACCCGGGGAGTCGCGAACCTCCAGTTCGAGAACGACTCGCCCCAATTTCGCCATCCTCTTGGCCAGCGCCTCCGTGGACGGAATCCAATAGTTACTGGATTTATCCGCCACCAGCAGCACCGCGGGCTTCGGCCCCGGGGTATTGGGGATGTAGAGCTTCCCCTCCAGCTCCACCCCCGGTTCACTTTCAAAACGAATGCGCTCCAGCCGGCCTTCGGGGATTTTCGAATCATCCACCACCTTCACATCCGGGGGAGTGCCGTCGGTGGGCACTCCCAACTTGCGCAGTTCCGCCAGGAGTTCGGGGATGGTTCCCGGCTGCTTCTTGGCGCGAAGGTCATCCATGATCAGTTGATAGACCTTGCGGCTGCCCGGCAAGTCATCCACATGACCCGTGGAAGTCGCCAGCAGCTCAAAGTTGGTGTACTGATGCACGGGCAGCTCACGGTCATCCCCTTGGCCGTTCTTGAGCCAGCGGTTGAACCACTCATACATGATTCGCCTGGTTTCGAGCGGTGTGCCGTGCGGACCGTGTCCCACGAAGTAGCGTACCTTATCCTCAGCCCCGTAAAGCGCGTACCAACGCTGGACCTCGTCATAAACCATCTTGGCCCCTGTGGGGGTGAAGAAATCATCCTCCGTCGCCAGGAACAACCAGGGAGTGGGAGCGGCCAACTCCGCAAAATCCGCGTGGTCCAGGCCACTGGCAATGGATTTCGGGAAGCTCATTTCGGAATCAGGGTCAGGGCCGGTGAACAACACGTGCAGGGATTGGGTGAAGCAGGAAGGGGCCACTGCCTTGAGCCGCTTGTCCAGAGCGCCGAAGTAAGTCGTCAAGGCTCCACCGCCGGAGCAGCCCGCGGCGCCCAGGTGTGAAGCGTCCACATCCGGGCGGCTTTCCAGATAATCGAGCGCGCGTTTGGCATCCCAAATGAAAAATCGGCCGAGTCCCTCATTGATGAGCTGCGCCTCGGCCCCCGCTTGGATGTGCTCGGGCACGGACCAACCGGCGGCCGCCCCGCCGATCAACGGGTCATAGGTCTGTTCTCTTTCACCTTGCCCGATGGGATCGAACGCCAGCACCACATACCCTTTGAGAGCCAGATTGGCGGCCAGCCGTTGGTCCTCCGGCTTTCCTTCCTGCGTATGCCCGGCCTGAAGAAGGACGCCGGGATACCGCCCCGGCTGGTTGGGCCGATAGACATCCGCCGTCACGTAGAAGTTCGGCAGGCTTTCAAAAATCAGCTTCTCAATGGTGTAGCCGTCCGCTTGGATTTGACCGGTAATCTTGGCATTCAGGGGCCCACTGTAGTTCGGCAGACGACCCAACAGCTCGAGGAGTTTTTCCCGGACGTACTGCTTTCGGTGCTCCGCCTCCGCCACCGTGTGAATGCTGGCAATGATTTTTTCTCGATCCCTAAGTTGCCGCTGCGCAATCTCATCCATCCAGTGAAGAAACGGATCCTTATCAGATTCCTGGGCAAACAGCCGCGATATCCCTGACAAAGCCATACAAAGCAATAAAGAGCCAACCAAGCGGATATTAATCTTCATATTTTGTTCCCTCGCATTTGGAGTGAATTCTGGCTCGCGGAGCGACGGGAAGAGGCGGGTAGCGGTGGCGAGCGACAAAATGTACAGGAAAAAGGGTCACGCGCGACAAGCTTTTGGTCGTCAGGGTCTCGACGTTTTGACCGGAAATGCCTTCCCTTCGTTCCGCCCGGGGAGAGTATACACCGTTTTATTTCCCGACCTGCCGCAAAACCCTTAGCCGCGCCGTCCAGGTTAGTGACGCATTTTGACGTACTGCAGGCGTCCCGCCCATGAACGGGCACGTCCAGCATGGCCGTGGCACATCAAAATGAGTCACTGCTGAAACTCCCTCAAGAAGAGAGGGCACCTCGGCCTATGCCGAAGTGCCCTTTGGGCTTTGGGACCTGCACGATCTAGCTTGCAGCAGTGGAGGGGGGTACGGAGAATCATCGGTAGGTTATAGGATAGGGTCAAGTCGCACACCTGAGAATCTCCGCTGGTATAATGCGGACAATATGTCATAAGTAATCTTTCCTGTCTATCAAAATTGCACACTTTTAAAAAAACGATATTTCGTCCATCCCGGTAGTTTGATCTGCTGTAGCGGCAGTCTCCGACCGTCGGCCGCTGATTCCCGGCGCTCAGAGACCGCAAATTGACCCGCCACACCCATTTCGGCAGTGACCCATTTTGACATGCCACGGGCGTCTCGCCCGTGAAAGCGCACGGCCAGGATAGCCGTGGCACATCAAAATAAGTCACTGCCGGTGATGGAGCGAGGTTGACAGGCTTCGGCCAGTAAACTAGGATAAGCACGCGAAACGTGTGAGGACGTTACGTCCTCGGCTCGAAGGCGGTCTCGGATGTATGTAAGACCCTTATGGGTGTGGCCACTTCTAGGACTACTGATTCTTACGGCGACTGTCGTTACCTCTCACGTTGGTCCTCCGATCTCTCCCGTGATACGCCTCCTGCGATTCCACGACGACTTTTCATCGGGAAAACTGGACGCCTGGGAATTCCCGCATCCGGAGGATTGGGAAATTCTGGCCGATGGGCCGCTGCATTTTCTGCACATGAAGAGAAGCCGCGAACCGGCTGTGCCTCGCCGTCCCGTGCAGTTTGCGCTCCTGCGAAAAGCCCGGGTCGGCAGTTTTGATCTCACGACCAAGGTTCGGCGCGAAGGTGTAGCGATGATGATCGTGTTTAATTATGTGGACGATCTGCACTTCTACTACGCTCACCTGGCCGAACATCCCGGCACGGATAAGATCATGCACAACGGTATTTTTATTGTGGATGGTGAACCCCGAAAGCGCGTCCCGCCCCTTCCGGAACGGGCGGCGCTTCCTGACAAAGCGTGGCACAGCGTGCGCCTGCATCGGGACGTACCCTCCGGTCTCATTGAAGTTTACGTAGACGGCGATCGCGCGCCCTATTTCTCCACTCACGACAGCACGTTTACGTGCGGCCAGATTGGACTCGGATCGTTCGACGAAACCGGGGACTTCACGGACGTCGACCTCGCCTCGGGGGACGCGGGTTGCTCGCCGGGAGTCACGTTGCGGCCGGCGTCCACAAAATGATGCGGTGCCGGGCCTGCGCCCGGCCCGTGAAATCGTAGCGCCGGGCTTGGGCCCGGCGCCTGCCGCCCGAAAGGACGGCGCTTAACCACCTTAATGCACTTAAACTTGGAATTATAAAGGAGCATATTATGAGCGATGATCTTTCGCGAAGAAGGTTTCTCAAGAGGCTCGGAGCGGGTACTGCCGCGGGAGCGAGCCTTCCACTTTTAAAAAGCCTGGCGGAAGCCGAACCCCGCCAAAACACCAAGTTGCCGCACCGGGTTTTAGGGCAAACCGGCGCCAAAGTTTCGATTCTGGCCTTTGGCTGCGGCAGCCGCCTGCTGATGTACAAGGACGAGGACAAAGGGATCGAGGCCATCAATCACGCGATCGACTTGGGGATCACTTATATCGACACCGCCTACTTGTATGGAAACGGCGTGAGCGAAACCTGGGTGGGAAAAGTGATGGCTACGCGGCGCAAGGAAGTGTGGCTGGCGGATAAAATTCCGGATCGCACTCGCGATGAGTTCATGAAGCGTTTTGAGGAAAGCCTGAAGCGCTTGCAGGTGGACCACGTCGACCTGTTGCATATCCACGAACTGGGCAGCGAGGAGGATCTGGCGAAGATCGAAGCTCCGGGCGGCGCGCTCGAAGCGTTGCTGGAAGCCCGCGACCAGAAGATGACGCGCTTCATCGGCATGAGCTGCCACGGGGACGGAAGGATTTTGGCCAAGGCCCTGGAGCGCCACGACCTGAATTGCACGCAGTTCCCCTTGAATGGGTCAATGAACGGCCACTTTGAAGACGTCGCCCTGCCCGCCGCCAAGCGCAAGAACATGGGCGTGATCGCCATGAAGGTAGTCGGCCAGGATTTTCTGATCGGCAACGAGCCTGCCAAGGCCACTATTGATAACTTGTTGCGCTACTCCATGAGCCTGCCGGTCAGCGCTGCGGTGGTAGGCATGCCCACGCTCGCGATGCTCGAGCATAACATCGCGCTGGCGCGCGACTTTGTTCCCATGACTCCCGCGGAAATGGAAGGGGTACGCCAACAGCTCGCCCCGGCTCGCGGGGGGATGGAGGAAAGACTGCACGTGCACCACGATGGGCGCGACGATGCCCACGGAATCTGCTTTGCCTGAGCTGGGGTCGAGCCGGTGGCGCAGCGCGGCGAAGCTGCAAGAGAAAGTCAAAAGGCAAAGTGCAAATGGCAAAAGTGAAAGGCTGCACCTCCGAAAATTCTTGCTAACGCGATAACTGAGGGGGTCCCCGCGGAACAAATTGGCAAGCATTTTGCGCGTTTTGTAGGGGCACCCCTTGGGGTGCCCTTGGGCAGGGCAAGCCCAGCCCCTACAAGACGCTACTTGCTGGTCCAACCTTGTTGCCGGGGTGAAGCATCATGCGCAAACTTCCCAGGGATCGGATGACCGCGCGACAGCGCATTGAATGCACTTTGCGGCACGAAATCCCTGACCGGGTTCCGGTCTTTGATTTGATCCAGCACATTCCCCTCATGGAACTCGTCACCGGCGAAAAGGTGACGCTCGAGAACGGGTTACGCCTGGTCTGCAAGACGATTGGCGAGCGGCTGGACATCACCCGCGGCATTTCGGCGCCGGCCAAGGAGAAGATCATCCGCCACGAAGACGGGTTTGTTTACAAGCAGGAGTGGTGGACCACCTGGTTGATCGGCCGCCCCTTCCACGATGCCGCCGGGCTACTCGATTATATCCCGCGGAACATCGAGGAAATACACAATCGGAAATTTGGCGATATGTTCACCTTTGCGGGGAAGAGTAACGTTTGGGGGGCCTCCTCCAAATCGCCGCGCGACCAGTTTCTGGAGTTGCAGGAATTGGTGGGTGAGAACACCGTGATCTTTCCCAACGAAAGTCCCGTGGGGCTGGACACGGCGCACATCCGGGCGGGGCTGGATCTGTTTTCCTACGCGTACGCGGAAAACCCCGGGTTGGTATCGGATTGGCTGGAGGCCTTGAACTGGGCGGAGATCGAGCGTGTCCATGAAACCGCCGACCCCGCCCTCTCCCCGGTGGCGCTGGTCTACGCGGACATGGCCGGCACCGAGCAGTTGATGTTTTCGCCGGCCTTCCTGCGCAAGGAATTTTTTCCTCGCCTGGTAAAGCTCGTGGACGCGTGGCATCAGCACGGCGTCAAGGTGATCTTCCATTCCGACGGGAACCTGTGGGCGGTGCTGGAGGATTTTCAAAAAGTGGGGATTGACGGTATCAACCCCCTCGAGCCCCTTTCCAAGATGTACGCGGGCGGCATTCATAAGGCCTATCCGGATTGGATTTTGATGGGCGGCATCGACGTCTCGCAACTCTTGCCCTTCGCAAGCGAAGCGGAGGTGCGGGCAACGGTGCGGAAGACCATCGATGAGGCGGGAGCGACGGGACGGCTGTGGATTGGTTCGACGACGGAGATCCATCCCGCCGCCAAACTCCAAAATGTCCTGGCCATGTGGGATGAGATCGAAAAGTATGGCTATTACGACACCTAACCCTGAGGGTTAGCGAGATCCTACCCATGGGAAGGCTATTCGCTGTCGCCATCGCATGTGCATGGTTGAGTGCCCCACCGCTTGCGCTGTGCGCTCCTCAAGCTACTGAAGAGTCTCATTTCCAACCTGCCAAAGCCGTCTCCGTCAGCGACGTCACGATTCCATTTCGGAGCGTCGCCAGTGGAACAGTAGTCTTGGATGTCACGATCTCCGAACAAGGAGAAGTAAGAAACGTGCAAGTGCGGCGTGATATTACCTCCATAACGGAGGAGGCGGTCCGTTCTGTAAGGACATGGAAATTTCAGCCGGCCAAGCTTGAAGGGAATGCGGTTACTTCCAGGATGACAGTAGCCGTCACTTTCAACCCGGCGCCACCCCTCTGCGCAAACATCCCTCTTCCTCCACTGATTCACCGGGACGACGAGGTCGGACTCCCGTCAAGTTTTCACCCCCCCGTCGTCACTTATGCGACATTCCCGGCGTGCGCGATCAATGCGGCAAACCCTGGGACGGTCATCCTTGAAGCGAGCCTCAACGAAGCAGGTAAGGTGCAACGCACGAAGACGCTACGCGATGCTCCGCCCTTCACGGCCGCGGCCCTGCGGGCAATGGAGGATTGGAGGTTCACCGCCGCCACCTTGAACGGCAGACGAGTCGAATCCAAAGTCGTCCTGGTTTTTTGCTTCAGGCCGCCCGTAAGCTATTGGCCCTACTGAGATTTGCAAAATAGAGTGACAATTACCTGCGTAGCGCGGGCATCCTGCCCGCTGTCTCGGGAGCGTCCCGCTCCCGCCCAGCGCGCGGGCAGGATGCCCATGCCACAGCGGGCGAGACGCCCACGCTACGAAAACAGTTCGTCACTCTATTTTGCAATACTCAGTAGAGGGTACGGCAAGCCGTACCCCTACAACCCAACAGTGCCCCGCGTCCATGGTCAAGAATTGGATGTTACAGCACTCTAGCGGGAAATTTCCACGTCAACGCCGTGCCGTTCGGCGGAAAGATACGCGCTGTACAAGACCGCCACCGTATCGCGTGCCAGTTCGCCCCCGGACAGCGGCTCGCGATGCAGCGCGATACTTTCCATGAAGTCCTGAAATTCTTGCGGGTAGCCCTGTTGCCAGTCAAAGTCGGCGGAAGGATTCGACCAGCCCTGCTTGGTGCCAATCCGCGACGTCACGAAAACGTCCTTCAAAAGGTCTTCGCGGGGGTTATACGTCTCCAGGGCGTTTACAGGATTCAGATTGCAGCGCGTCCGATGATTGTTGGCAAAAACCTCCATCCAACTGTGCACGCCTCCCAGCACCAAGTCGGAGCAAAAGATGTCGGCCACCGTGCCGTCGTCGAACGTCACGTGGGTCTGGCAATAGTCCTCGACGTCCTCATAGCTCGTGCGCAGAAAGCCCTCATCGCGATAGTTTTTGAGACGGGTAATTTCCCCGACGTGCGCCGACACCTTGGCCGGCCGGATGGCCTCCGCCCCGCGCGCTTGGCCTTCCGCCCGCTTCAGGTAGAGCGCCGCCGACAGCGGGTGGCACCCTTTCCCCACCAGCGCGCCGCCGCCGGAATGCCTCCAAATTCCCCCATACACGGAGGCTGACCCGCTGTGCGATTCGTCCGCCATAATCCGCAGCACCTGCCCACCACTCTTGGTCAGAATCTCGCGCTCCTTCTGAATGGCCGGGGCATACACCCAGTTTTCCGCATAGCAGATTCGCTTGCCGGCTTTGCGCGCCGCCGCCAGCATCCTCTCCGAACTCGCCACCGCCTCACGCAGCATGACTTCCTTGCTGAAGGTGTCACCGCGGAAGTCCCCCGCGACCGGACCGAAATAGCCCGTGAGGGGTTTCTCGATCACCACATCTTTCCCCCGCGCGAACGCCTCGACCGTCATCGCCTCGTGCGTGGCGCTTGGCGTGCACACATCGACTACATCCACGGCGTCGCACAGTTCTTCGAAGGTTGCGTAAGCTTTTATGCCGCGCTCGCGCGCAAATGCTTGCGTCGTCTCGGCTGACCTGGACATTACGCCCACGACTTCCACCGGCACGTTGTACACGCGCTGGTAATCGTCGAAGTGAAAGCGTGCCGCCCCGCCCGCGCCAACTATTCCCACCCGTATCGTCCCTGCCATGTTGAAATCCTCCCTAGTGGTCGTTCCTTTGTTGCGGTCGTCAGTGGTTATAGTACTCCTTGAGGAAGCGCACGCCGTTTGCCACCGCAGCGTCCATGATGATTTTGCCGGTCTCGGCGCAGGCCGCCGTGGGGTCGCCGTAGGTGCCGGTCTTGCTGGGCTGAACGAACCAAGTGGACCAGCCGACGCGCTGGCGTCCCGTAAAGGTGTCTCCTGCGATGAAATCAGAATGATAACGCATGATGTCCACGTCCGTGGCTTTGGACATGTCGACCACGTCCGGGCTGAGATAGAGCAGCAGGGAAGTTTCCCATTCCCCGCCGTGGATGGCTCCGCCCTGGACCGACTTGCGGATGGCGGCGAATTCATCCCGCGACATCGCGGAGGGCTGAATCACCGTGATCGCTTTGTTACAGGCGTCGCCAATCTCGCGCATGACGGTGCCAAGCAGCGAGCCGTGATGCCCGTGGCAATCGAGCAGCGCCAGTTTTTCAAACCCCATATCCAAAACCGATTTGCAAATATCGAAAACCATGTCCATCACCACCCGGCTGCGCACCACAATGGTTCCCGGCCATTGCTGCATGACCTTCATGGAATACCCATAGCGGATGGTATCCATCACCAGCACGGGGATTTCGGGGAGCAAGCTCTCCGCCAGGCGCGCGCCGTAAGCATCCGCGATGCGCGCGTCGGTGTCCACGGGCAAATGCAATCCGTGTTCTTCCGTCGTGCCGATGGGCAGGATGAGCAGTGTCTTCTTCTTCAAATACTCCTGAATCTGTGGCCACGATTGATCGCGAAAGAGAAAGGACATTCCAAGCACCTCCCCTTAGGTCATTTCCCGTGAGTCCCGCAGGCACTGCCGGGACTGTCTCCGTCACGAGGGCAATCACTGCATTGCAATACCGTAGCAAGAATATTGTGCAATTTCCCAAAAGTGACCCCTTACCCGGCCCGCCCCGGCTGATGAAAACGCCGGCGGCGGTCCACCCTCTCCCCTGGGGAGAGGGCTATGATTCTCCTTTGGTTGCGGCGCCGCTGCGCTACGCCCCCGCAGCAGAAGCCCCGTCTCCATAGAGCCGCTGCATGGAATCCACATAACGGGCGTAGACTTCGCCGTATACCTGGCGCCGGGCAGGGTCGGGCTCGTAGAGGCGCTCTGAGCGGTACCAGGTCCGCGAGGCCTCGGCAATACTCGCGAAGCGGCCGGTGCCCGCGGCCGCGAACATGGCTGCGCCGAGGGACGCGGCATCGGCGCAAGCGGGGCGCTCGACCGCAATCCCCAGCAGGTCAGCTTTCATCTGCATCCAGAGGTCGTTGCGCGCCGCTCCGCCAAGCGACCGGACGCTCGCGACCGCAAGCCCTTGATCCGTGATAGGGCAAAGCAGCTCTTTAAGGAGACAGGCGCAGGATTCCAGAATGGCCCGCGCCATGTGAGCTCGCGTGTGGCCGAGCGACAGGCCAATGAACGCCCCACGGACGCGCGGGTTAAAAGGCGGCATCGCCGTGCCCATGAAGTGCGGCACCACCGAAAGTCCATCACAGCCGCACGGAATCTCCTCGATGCCTTTCAGGAATTCCCGGTAATCCTGCCCCGGCGCACAAACATCTCGAAACCACTTCAGCACGATGGCGGAAGTCATGGCGAGCGTCATCGCGTAACTGAATTCCGGCACGGCATGCTTGCCCACAATCGCGCTGCGGTCTTTGAGCAGCGTGGGTGTGGTTGCCAATAGAGCCAGCGCCGTGCCGGTCATCTCCGTCACCACACCGGGACTGACGTTGCCGGCCCCGACCGCCCCAACCACTTGGTCGTTCGCCCCCACGGTGACCGGCACCCCCGCGGGAACTCCCAGCTCCTTAGCTGCCGCCGAATGCAATTTGCCGGCGACGGCGCCGGGCGCGAGCACGACGGGCAATTGATGGAGTGTGACACCGGCGGCATCCATCAGGGCCGGATCCCAGGCGCCCGTTTCCAAGTCATACAGACCACTCATGCGCGCCGTGACGTAGTCCGTGGCGGTCTCACCCGTCATGCGATAAATCAGGTAATCCGGAAGGAGGAGAAACTTCCATGCTTTATGCGCGGCGGGGGCGTGTTCTGCGAACCAGGCAATCTTGAAGACGGTCAAGTTCGCGGCCAGCCAGGGGAAGCCGCTGGCGCGTTGAAATTTGTCGCGGGTGAGCCAGGACGCTTCCCAATTATCGGCGATGTATTGAGCCCGATTGTCCAGCCAGACGATGACATTGTAAAGCGGCTGCCCCGCTGCATCGACAGGAAGAAAGGTCTGACCCTGCGAACTGAATCCGATGCCGGCGACGCTGGCGGGATCGGCGCCTGATTCTCGAAGCACCGCATGAGTCCCGTCGACAACCGCTCGCCAATAAACCTCGGCCTCCAATTCCACCCAATCCGGCCGAGGGGTGCGCGGGGTGTATTCCCGTCCATAAACGGCCAGGAGTTTTCCCTCGCTGGAAATCAGGCCCGTCTTCAGCGCCGTGGTGCCCAGGTCAAACGTCAGAAAGGTCTCACGCATAGACAGGCTTCCCCGTCTTCCGTCTCCGATTCAGAAGGTGGATGGTCTTAAATATCCCAAGCCCGAAGAGAATTCAATACCTGACCTGAATACTAGCCACTGCGAAAAGTGAGAGCTACCCGCCCACTCGGGATAAGACTAGCACAGTGACCGAGCGTGATGAAATCTTTTGGCGGACGAGATTAGCTTTTCTGGCAGTCCATCCTCAGAGGCCGTATATGGCCTTGGGTGCGTCGTGGAACACGGTAGGGATGATCGCCAAGGCCGTGTCCAGGTCGTACCAGCCCTTGGCGACCCGCTCGACTAGGATTTCACCCATAATCTGCTTCACCATCCGGAGCTTTGGCCAGCACCACTCACAATGATAAGCGTCGGAGAAGAAAGCGATGATCTTGCTCGCGGGCACGATGTCCAGCCTGGTCTCCAGCGACTTGCGGATGAACCGGGGGTAGAGCGTGTGCCACCAGTAACCGACCACGCTGACGTTGGGGATGTGCTTGGCCATGATGGCGATGTCCTGAGTGTACTGGTCGGAGGCGGTGCTGAGGTTAAAGCGGAAATCCTCGAATTTGCAGGCCAGGCGTGCCGTCGCCGCCGTGAAACTGCCATCCCACTCGGTAATGGCCCGGTGAGGCAGCAGAACCTCCGAGCCCACGATAAGCTGGATGGTGCGAATGGGTGTCTTCCGCAGCTCTTCGAGGTCATGAACCATACCGTAGTAGGAGACGCTCCCGAGTTCGACCCGCGACAGCGGCTTACCCTCTCGGGCCTTCTTGATGATGCGGGTGACATTGGCGCCATCCGCCAGTTCGTCCGTAAAATAGGCGGGCATCCAGGCGCCGATGAATACGGACGAACTGCGCGCTGGATCCGTGACCAGCTTGGAGATGAAATCACGGTAGTCGGTGCTGGTCTTTATCTCCCGGCCCAGGATGGCCCCCATCTGTTCCAGCTTCTCGCGGGGGCTCGCCTTGCCCTCGGCGATGTTGAGCATGCGGAATCGTTCGTCCGCGGCCAGGATGCGGTGGAACCGTTCTCCCTTCCATGGCTCGACGGTAATGGCTTGCTCAATCCTACATATCTCGGAGAAGAAGCGTTCCGGCCAAGCGGGGTCGCTCCCTGTCTTCTCGACTGCCGCCGCCAGCTCTTCGAGGTTGGATTCGTTGAGGGTGCCCTTGCTGCCATACAGGTCCTGGAGCAGCCAACCAAGCAGTGTTCCCACCGTCGTATTGCGGATCTTCGGCAGGTGGGGAAGCAAGCGCTTCATGCGTTCCAGGGGTTCGATTTGCGGGTCCACCAGCTCCTGGGGCAATCCGGCCTGCGTCACTTCCCGTTCTCCCATCCCGGAAGATACAAGTTCGATCCAAACGTGGTGGTAGAGCACGATGTCAGCTAAATTAGCGGCGGCGGGCTTTGCGGCGTTCAGGTGGACATGCGGGTCGATGACCTTAACCGTCCTCAGGGCTTCGCCGATCTTCGTTTCGACATCACGGATATCCATGTTTTCCCCCTATTCTGATCCTCAGCTTGCGGCGGGTGGCACTATACATCTGACTGCCCCCACATACAAATGACCAGTATCAGGTTTTGGTGCAGGGCGAATCTCGCGGCCGCACAGAACCGATCGGAGCGGCGGAAGGTTGGGCATGATATGATTCCCCGGCCATCCTGCCGGGCAAGAATTATCTTCCCGCGCAAGGCTCGCTTTTAGGATGTGCGTCGATCAATCCGTAACGGAGGTTTTGTGGTGACCACTAAACACATCATTCCTACAGGCATACTCGTCAAGTTGGTTTTGGGCTTCGTCGCGCTGACACTATCCGCGGCGGCTGCGGATATTCCCGTGAAAAGCACCTCGGATCAACCGCCCCGCAAGGTCATCGTCGGCACGGTCATGCAGCCATTCTGGGGAAAGTATCCGGGCCTCGAAAAACGCATGGAGCAACTGACGGTGATCGTCGATCGTATGCAAGCGCAGTCACAGAAGAAGTATGGCCGCGGCTTGGACTTGGCGGTGCTGCCGGAGATGGCACTAACCGGTGAAGGCGGGCCTGTAGGAGGAGTGGCGGATTGGGCGTATCCGCTGGAAGGCGCGGTCAAGGATACCTTCGCCCGGGAGGCGCGCAAGTGCCATTGCTACGTCGTGGTCCCTACGTTCCTGCTGGAGGACCGGGCTACGAAGCGATGTTCCAACGCCGCCATTCTCTTTGACCGGAAAGGCGAGGTCGTGGGCATCTATCGCAAGGTGCACCTGGTGGTCGATACCAACACCGGGATCATGGAAAGCGGCTGCACTCCCGGCAAGGCAGAACCCGTCTTTGCATGTGACTTTGGCAAGCTGGCAATCCAGATTTGCTACGATATGGAATTTGACTACGGCTGGAGGGAACTGGCCCGCGAGGGCGCGGAGCTGGTGGCGTGGCCGACCCAATCGCCGCAGACTTCCCAGCCTGCCTGTCGCGCCAAACACGGCCACTACTACATCGTCTCGAGTACCTGGCGGAACAACGCTTCCATCTTCGAGCCCACCGGCAAAATCGTCTCGCAAATAAAATGGCCCGCGATGCAAAAAAGGGTGGAGGCCGGCAGCCTTGTCGCCCCCGCGGACAACATCCTGGTTCAGGAGCTGGACCTGAGCTACGCCATCCTCCCGTGGAGCTCGAAGCTGAAGAACGGGGAAGGGCTGAAGGAAAAGTATGGCGACAAAGTGGGCTACCGTTATTACGAGGACGAGGATTGCGGGCTGTTCTGGTCGAATGACCCGCACATGACGATCCGCCATATGCTGCTCAGCCTGGGCCTGATGGAGCAGCAGGAGGAATATCAGAAAGTCGATGAAGTTTTCAAGAAGGCGGGAGTGCCGGTTGACTGAAAGGGGACTGATTCCATGACGACGAAATCCACGGGCATCAATTCATTAACCGGTTTGCCGGTTGCGGTTTCGTTTGGAGCGGTGATCGAAGCGGTCGACAGCGTTCCCTCCGCACCCGTATTCCTCGCTCCCGGATTTATCGATCTCCAGGTGAATGGATATGCGGGCGTGGACTACAACCTGCCCACCGCACCGCGGGAGGAGATCGCGCGCTCGATTCGGGCGCTTCACACCACGGGCGTCTCGCGCTTTTATCCGACGATCGTTACGAATTCCGCGGAAAACATGCTCGCCTGTATTCGCAACATCGCGGAAGCGAAGCGGCGCCTCCCGGAAGGGGTGGCGATCGAGGGGATTCACGTGGAAGGGCCGCACCTTTCGCCTGAGGACGGGCCGCGCGGCTCTCACCCGCGGGAATGGATTCGTCCCCCGGACGTTGACCTGCTCCATCGCATGCAGGAAGCTGCGGGCGGCCTCATACGCCTCGTGACGCTGTCACCGGAGTGGCCCCAAGCGCCGCACTATATTGAATCCGCCGTCCGCCAGGGCATCATCGTTTCGATCGGGCATATGAGCGCAAGCGCCGAGCAGATCGCTGCGGCGGTGAACGCCGGTGCGACTCTCTCAACCCACCTGGGAAATGGCGCCCACCCCATGTTGCCGCGGCATCCCAACTACATCTGGGACCAACTGGCGGAAGACCGCCTTACGGCCTGCTTCATTGCGGATGGGATGCACCTGCCGGGGGCATTTATGAAAGCGGCCTTTCGCGCCAAAGGGCCAGACCGCCGGTTTGTGGTTACCGATCTCGTGTGGCTTGCCGGGGCCACGCCCGGACGTTATGAAATTATGGGCAAGGAAGTCGAGTTGACCTCCGATGAGCGGGTGGTGATGGTGGGGAAAAACGCGGCGGACAAAATTCTCGCGGGTTCGGGTCTGCCCATGAACAAGCAAGTTTCGAATCTGGTCCGCCTCGCGGGCTTAAACCTTCGAGAGGCGGTCAGCATGGCTACCGTCGACCCCGCGCGTGCCGGTAAATTGCCGGGTCGAGATGCCGGTCTCACTCCCGGCCAGCGCGGCGATATCGTGGAGTTCCGTTACAATCCCCAAGGCCCGACGATCGATATTCTCCGCACCTATGTAAGCGGAGCGCTGGTATACGAGCGCCAGGGAGCTACCGCAAACGCCTAGACCCGCCGAGACGCCGCCGGGCTTCCCGATCGTGTCGAAGAATCCCCCATGCCGCCACCTCTCCTTCTTAACGGCCGTGCAGATCCGCGTGACCTGGCCTCTTTGCGCGGGCGTGTGCGCGTGATACGTTAGGGGGCTTTTGGGTTGGGCGCTAAAGCTGTTCGCTAGGGAAAATTCCCCAGGAGTGGACATGGACAAACCCGAAACGGCCGACCGCTACCGCTGGTACGTAGCGATTTTGTTATGTCTCGCCACCCTGTGCAACTATTTGGACCGGCAAGACCTCGCTGTCCTTGCGCACACTATTCAGCAAGACCTCAAGATGAGCACTACCCAGTATTCATACATCACTTCTTCGTTTCTCTTGAGTTACACGATTATGTACGCCGTCGGCGGCAGGCTGGTGGACCGGCTCGGCACGCGCCGCAGCTTTCTGTTTTTCGTGTCGGGATGGTCTGTCGCTGACATCCTGCACGCCTTTGCGCGCAGCGCCTTTGGGCTGGGAGCGTTCCGCTTCCTGCTGGGAGGGATGGAATCAGCTAACTTTCCGGCCAGCGTTAAAGCCGTTTCCGAATGGTTCCCGATGGAAGAGCGGGCGCTCGCGGTGGGCATCTTCAATTCCGGAACGGCGTTGGGCGCGGCGGTTGCCGTGCCAGTGGTCTCCTTTGTCTCCCTGGCATTTGGGTGGCGGGTAGCATTCGTTATCACCGGCTCGCTGAGTTTGCTTTGGGTCATACTCTTTGCGCTTACTTACAGGCCGCCGCGGTCGGTGGTCTCTGCTGCACAAGCGGTCACGGGCCCGGCCCCCAGTCTCAGGAGGCTGCTGCGCATGCCGGAAGCCTGGGGTTGCATTGTGGCGCGGGCGCTGATCGATCCCGTGACCTACTTCCTGGTTTTTTGGATTCCCAAGTATCTTCAGGAACAGCGCGGATTCAGCTTGAAAGATTTAGGACGGCTTGGGTGGATTCCCTTCGCGGCGCTGGCCGTGGGGAACCTGGCGGGGGGCGCCATCCCGCGCTTCCTGACCAGCCGTGGGTGGTCCGTTAACCGGGCGCGCAAGACGAACATGCTGGTCACGTCCTTCATAATGCCGGTCTGTTGCCTGTTGTTGACGCAGGTGGCGTCCCCCTACGTCGCCCTCGGACTTCTGGCAGGCATGATGTATTGCCACGCCGCGTGGGCCAACGTCACACTGCCATCCGAAGTTTTCCCGCGCGAGGTCGTGGGCACGATCTCAGGTTTGGGAGGCGCGGCAGGCGGCTTTTTCGGCATCCTGAGCCAACTCAGCATCGGCCGGGTCGTGCAGCACCTTTCCTTTACCCCGATTTTTGCCGTCTGCGCGGTCGTCTACCTGATCGGCTTCGGATTCGTCCACTGGCTCATTCCCCAACTCGGTGTCACCCGGGAAATTCCGGCATAAGGAGAAATCAATCATGAACCGGCGCAGCGCCCTCGCAGCTCTTGGTATGGGTACGACTCTGCTGGGAGGTGCGGGACCTCTCGCCGCCGCACGCGCGGCAGCAACGCGCGGCTCGCCTTCCCCCAAAATCACGGACGTGAAGGTGATATTGACCCAGCCCGACGACGATCACCTGGTCATCGTCAAGGTTCTGACCAGCGAGCCGGGGCTGTACGGAGTGGGGTGCGCGACTCACCGGGAGCGGCCCCTGGCCGTCGCCGCCGCCATCGACCAGTACTTGAAACCATTCGTCATGGGACGCCGCTGCGATGAGATCGAGGACATCTGGCAATCCGCCTACGTCTCATCGTACTTCCGCAGCGGCGTCACGCTCAATAACGCCTTGAGTGGGATCGACGGGGCGCTTTGGGACATCCTGGGAAAGCGGGCCGGGCTGCCTCTCTACGCGCTGCTCGGCGGAAAATCCCGGGCGGCGGTTCCTCTGTATTGCCACGCCAGCGCCACGGAATTGCCGGACCTTGAAGACCAGGTGCGCAAGTGGATGGCCGAGGGGTATCGCCATGTGCGCGTGCAGCTTGCTGTCCCGGGGTTCGCGGGGTATGGAGTGGATGGAGCGGCGACTTCCCCGTCTGTCGAGAAGATGCGGCCGGAGGGCGTCGCACCCTCGCCGGTGTTTGAGCCGACGCCCTATGTCAATAACACTATCCGGATGTTCGAGTACTTGCGCAGCAAGCTGGGCTTTGAGGTGGAGTTACTCCACGATGTGCACGAGCGGGTTCCTCCCGTCCAGGCGCTCCAACTCGCGAAGTCGCTTGAACCCTACCGGTTGTTCTGGCTCGAGGACCCGCTGGCCCCCGAGGATGTGGAATGGTTCCAATTCCTGCGCCAGCAATCGAGCACGCCTCTGGCGATGGGGGAACTTTTCGTGAACCGGCACGAGTGGCTGCCGCTGGTGACCAACCGCTGGATCGACTTCATCCGCATTCACATCTCCGCGGTCGGCGGCCTCAACATGGCGCGCAAGGTCGCCGCCTGCTGCGAATTCTTCAACGTCCGCACGGGCTGGCATGGTCCCGGCAATGTCTCCCCCGTCGGTCATGCCGTGAACATGCACCTGGACTTGGCCTGCTACAATTTTGGCATCCAGGAGCAGAATTTGTTCTCACCGGCAGTCCGCGAGGTTTTCCCGGGGGCGCCTGAAATCAAGGGTGGCTACATGTATGCGAATGACTCGCCGGGACTGGGCATCGATATTGATGAAAAACTCGCCGCCAAGTTCCCCTACCAGACCCCCGGCGGCAGCCGAGGGAACGACCGCCGATTGGATGGAACCATCGTGCGGCCTTAGCCGGGATTGCTCACCAGGCCGAGATGTTCTCATCGAGCGCCCGAAACGGCGGGGCTGAATAGGCTGCGGAAAAAGGCCCCACTGCGGATAACCACCCCGGCGGCCAAGGCGCCACGCCTCCTGAATCAGGAGGGGAGTTCTTAAGAAAACTCCCCTCCTCAGTTGAGGAGGGGTGGCGCGCCGAGCGCCGGGGTGGTGCTGAGCAGGGAAACAGGGTGGTGTTGATAATGAGAGGTCAAACGAGTTTTTCCGCAGCCTGTGAAGCCCCGCCCTTCCTCTCTTTTCCTTGCTCGTGAAGATGCTCGGCAAAAAAAAAGGCCCGGACCATCAGGTCCGGGCCAGTTATTACTCAAAATTGCCTCAGCGAGTCACGAAATAGTTCACTTTCAGAATCCCCCCCTGACTCTGAGAGAGACGGTGGTTGTATTCGTTTTGCCTCCGCCTGTGCCCGTTATAGTGATGGTCGAGGTTCCGGAGCGTGCACTCGAGCTCACGGTGAGCTTAAGAGTCGATGTTCCGGAACCTGGCGCGGCGAGGGACGAAGGAGTGAGGGTGGCGGTCACCCCAGTCGGCATGCCACTTGCAGACAAGGCAACCGCCGAGTTAAAGCTGCCGGAGAGGGCGCTGGTGATCGTAGAGCTGCCGGAGCTGCCCCGAGACACGGTAAGCGAGGTGGGCGAGGCTTTGAGGGAGAAGTTAGCGGGGGCCGGGGCGGTCACCGTCAGATTGACCGTGGTCGAGTTCGTGATGCCTCCGCCCATGCCTGTGACCGTGATCGGATACGTGCCGGTCGCGGCGGTCGAGGCCACGGTCAAGGTCAGAAGGGAGGTGCCAGTGCCCGGCGAGGCGATGGGGTTGGTACCGAAGCCCGCGGTCACGCCGGTCGGCAGGCCACTCGCCGACAAGGTAATCGCCGAGCTAAAGCCGTTCACGGCGGCGGTGGTGATCGTCGATGTGCCAGCGTTACCCTGCACCACTGAGACCGAAGTGGGCGAGGGAGAAATGGTGAAATTAGGAGCGGTCACGGTCAGATTGACGGTGGTCGAGTTCACAGTGCTCCCGGCCGTGCCCGTAACGGTGATCGGATACGTGCCGGTCGCGGTGGACGCGGCCACGGTCAGGGTCAGAAGTGAAGTGCCTGTGCCCGGCGAGGGAACGGGATTGGTAGCGAAGCCCGCGGTCACGCCGGTCGGCAGGCCACTCGTCGACAAGGTAATCGCCGAGCTAAAGCCGTTCACGGCGGTGGTGGTGATCGTCGATGTGCCAGCGTTACCCTGTACTACTGAGACCGAAGTGGGCGAGGCAGAAATGGTGAAGTTAGGACCCGCCGGCCCTGCTAGGGCGTTGATCAGGGCAGCCCCATTTGGACTTCCCCAGCCGCTCGCCAAATCGTAGCCGGTTACGGCCGGATAGCCATTGCTGCCGCTGGTGATGTCGTGGAAATCGGTGTCATAACTGCCCGACACGCCAATCGGGTAAATGGTGGGATTCAGGAAGCCCACCGCCGCAGCACCATTGGCTTTTGCCTGTTGGTTGGCCAGAGCGATGTAGCCAGCCCACAAGGGTGCGGCAAAACTGGTGCCGCCGTATTCATTTGCCGAGCAGGCCTCTTGGTCGGCACAGACATAGTAGGTAAAATTCGCGTTGGCCGAGACGTCGGGACCATTCCGATAGGCCGTGGACCCCTTGTTGCTCGCGGTGATCACGCCCGTGAGCTGTTGCCAGGACGGAATCGCATAGTGGTCCGGGGAAATCCCGCCACCCCCATCGGACCAAACGGTTTCTCCACTCCAGGGGCCGCCCGCGCCGCTGGTGGTTAAGTCCGTGCCGCCGACACAGATCACGTACGGATCCTCCGACGGGTAAAGATCATTACTCGACGACCAGGCGCTACTGTCGCCGGAAGCTTGAAAGAAGCTCTGGCCTTGTGCCGCCATCTTCTGGAAGTACACGTTGTCAGTCGTGGGGTCCGGCGGGGACCAGGTCCACGAACTGCTCAATTGCAGGGGCAACGGAGTATCCGAACTCATAGCGCCGAGAAGGGCCGTATCGCTCGACCCCACGTACACGTACAATGTGGTTATGCCCGGGGCCATGCCCAGCGCCTGAGTCATGTCAATGATCTGTTCCGTATCATCACATCCCCTCCTGCCGGAGTAGACGCAGCTCAAGCTGGTTCCGTCCGTGGAAATGCCGGTGACCTTGCTCGAGAGCGACGTTTGACCGACGTTCGAGTAGTACGTGTTCAGGTCGGCGATATCAAATCCTGCGTATTCCAGCAACCCGATGTTCTGGCCGGAACCCGTGAGAGTCGCGGTCGAGGAGCCATTCACGTAATAGGCCGCGCGCATGTCGCTGCCTAAAAAGGAGGCCGAAGGGCCGGAACCCGTCGTGGCATTGGGCTGCACCGCAGAATTCCTATGCAGGGCGGGACGCGGAATCGAATAGTTGTCCAAACCCGAGATGTGCCACAGCGGGAATGGCAGATCCACCGTGGGCTCGCGGTCCGGAGCATAGAATGTCCGGTTTTCCGTGGGGTGCAGGTAGACACCCATGGCCACATGGAAGGCGGCTTCAACGCTCGTCACCGAGCCCTCGACCTGCACGTCCATGGCATCGCGGGTGCCACCGACTACCTTAAAGCCGTACGATTTCGCGAAATCGACTACGGCTTCATAATCCTCCTGACTGGGACCAAACCGCGCAGTAAACTCTGGCACCGTAAGGAAGCGCCGGAAGGAGGGGTTGGTGGGCTCGTAGACCTCTTGCAGGAATTTTTCCAACCCTGCCTGATCGCGCAGGGGCACAACAATGTCGAGGCGCAGAGTCTGAGTTTCGGGCAGCCGGTTCATGAACTGCGCCTTACCGCTGATTACATCCGGACGCACGTGATGCGTCAGCAGGGACTGGGCCTGCGCCGGGGTTTCCACGACGAAGAGGAGCATGACCAAACCCAGCACCACAGACAGTCCACGGAGAACTGCCACTCCATAGCATCTTCCTGAATGGTTCATCGGTTGGCTCCTTTGATTATCGAGAGAGCAAAAGCTCTTTTTCTGAGGGTGCTTCATCGTACCCTATTACAATCGCGGAGTCAATCATAGGTAGATGACGATGTGCGGTAGCCGTTGGGGCATAGGGCATGAGAAAATCCCACGGTCAGGACAGCCCAGACCGTGGCTTGTATCTTAATTTCCTTTTAGAGACTCTCCCCGCTCGGGATCGAGAAGTCGTCTCAGGAATCCCCCGCGGTCGGCTTTGGGAGTAGAGCCGCTGCCGTGTCAATCTTCACAGCGATGTGAGACAATGCTCGACGCTCGTCCGAGGAGGATAGGGAAATGGCTTCTACCATTGAGCAACGTGGTCCACGGCTGGGACTTGAGGAACTGAAGCAAGCCGCCGCTGAGATGCGAGCGGTTGACCTGATTGACATTTTTGCCGCCGGGTCGGGCCACCCTGGGGGCACGCTCTCCATCATGGACATCGCCGCAGCGCTTTATCTGCGGGTGCTGAATCATGACCCCAAGGAACCCACTTGGCCGCAGCGCGACCGCGTTTTCTGGTCAACGGGCCACAAGGCGCCGGCGCTCTACGTGGCGTTGGGGAGGGCGGGATATTTTCCCCTGGATGACACCGTGCTGCTGCGTCAGTTTGGCGCGCCGTTTGAAGGTCACCCCAACTGGTTGAAACTGCCGGGCGTGGAAGTCTCCAGCGGCTCCCTCGGACAGGGGTTGGGTATAGCGGTGGGCAACGCGCTGGCTGGCCGACTGGCGGGTCGGACTTACCGCGTCTACTGCATTATGGGGGATGGCGAGCAGCAGGAAGGAAGCATTTGGGAATCCGCCATGGCGGCGGGGCATTACAAGCTGGATAACCTGTGCGGGATCATCGATAAGAACGATTTGCAGATTGACGGCCGGGTCCGCGACGTGATGAACGTCGATCCCCTCGTGGAAAAGTACGCGGCCTTTGGATGGAACGTGCTGGAGATCAACGGGCACGATCTTAGCGACATTTTGTCGGCGTTTGAGCGCGCCGCCTCCACCCCCATGCGCCCCTCGGTATTGATTGCCCACACGGTGAAGGGGAAGGGCGTTTCCTTCATGGAAAACCAGGCGGGCTGGCACGGCATAGCGCCCGATCGCGAGAAGTTTGAAAAAGCCATGATCGATCTCTCGACGCCGGCGGTGCCCGCCGAGCGCCGGGCCGCCATGCTGGCGCACGCGAGGGAAAGCGCCCAACGTGCCGCCGAGCAGGCGCGGGCCATGCTGCCGCAGTTCCGGCGCGATTATTGGTGGAATGCGGGCGCGACGATGAAGGTGGACATGGACCCCACGCGCATGGGCTTTGGGCGCGGGCTGGAAATCGCCGGCGCGGACGAGCGGGTGGTGACCATCCACGCGGACATCTCAGGATCGATCAAGATCACGGACTTCGAGGCTAAGCATCCGGAACGGAAGAATCGAGTCTTCAGTGTGGGGATTGCCGAGCAGAACATGATGGAAGTCGCCGCGGGCCTGGCGAAAGAAGGACTGATCCCGGTCGCCGGCACCTACGGCGTGTTCGCGTCCGGCCGATGCTGGGACCAGATTCGCACCACGATCTGCTATTCCAATTTGAACGTCAAAATTGCCGGCGCGCACGGCGGCATCTCCGTGGGCGCAGACGGCGCCACGCACCAAGCGCTGGAAGAGATTTCCTTGATGGCCATCCTTCCCAACATGCACGTCGTCGTGCCGTGCGATTCGGTGGAGACGGAGCGGGCCACGCGTTATTGCCTGGTCGAGTTGGCAGGGCCGGCTTACATTCGCTACGCGCGTGAGGCCACTCCCGTGGTGACCACTCACGAGGCACCGTTCAAGTTCGGCATCGCCAACATCATCCGTTATCGCGGGGCAAAGCTGCGCTTCCTTGAGGCGTTTGAGACCGTGCTGTCCACGGACCACCAAAGCGAAGGTGAGGAGGTTACCATTGTGGCCTGCGGGCCCATGGTGGCGGAAGCGATGCGCGCTGCTTGGCTGCTCAAGGAAGAGCACGGAATGGAGACGCGCATTCTGAACGTGCACACCGTGAAGCCCCTGGATGTGGCGGCGCTGGCGCGGGCGGCGGAAGAAACCGGGCTCATCGTCACCGCGGAAGAACACCAGGTGGGAGGCTTCGGCAACATCGTGGCGGGGGCCATTCTCGAGAGCCGGCAGAATTTCCAATTGCCGCTTTTACTCGATAGGGTGGGTGTTCCCGATTGCTTCGGTGTTTCCGGCAAGCCCTGGGAATTGATGCAGTGGTTCGGCCTGAGCGCTGAGCACATCGCGCAGCGAGTGCTGAAACTTAACGCCAAGCGCACCAGCGCCAGACGCCAGGCGGCGTGAAGAAGAAAATCGCCGTTTCCATCGGTGTGGGGTCACCGAAACGCCTCTTTGTTCACCACATACGGCATGTCGGCAGGCCTGCCTCCGTGGTTTCCTTCCAAGACGTCGATCAACCCCTGTATGCATCGGCCCGCCATTCCCTTATTCGGGTCGGTGGATAGCCGCGTCACCCGTCCGGCGCTGGCAAAGTGGGAGAATAGGCGCAGGCGGTTTTCCAGCTTGGGGTCGCGCAAGGGCGAGTCGGCGGGCAGCGGCTCTTTCTCGAACACGTCGAGCGCCGCTCCGGCGATCACCCCTTCGCGCAGTGCCGCCACCAAATCCGTTTCATCCACCACCGGCCCGCGCGAAGTGTTCACCAGAAACGCCGCGGGCTTCATCAACCGGAAGGTGGTGGCGTTGAATAGATGATAAGTGGGGAACTCGCCTTCGCCTTCGCGCACCAGCGGCACGTGGATGCTTACGAAATCACTGCCGCGCAGGACTTCCTCAAAGCTCACGTAGCGAATGGTCCGCGGCATGCCGCTGAAGCCGTTGCGGAAGCGCACGTCCATGGAGTCTTGAATCTTCTGCGCGAATTCGGGCTGTTCAATTAGTGTATCGAAACAGAGGAAGTCGACGTCGAACCCTACGGCCTTTTTGATGAAGGCCTGGCCGATTCTCCCCGTGCCAATCACGCCGATGGTTTTGCCCGTCACCTCGTCGCCTAAGAAGGGCAGATAGGGATGCCAGGTGCCCCAGCGGTGGTCGCGCACCAGGCGCTCGCTGGGGCAGAGCCGGCGCGCCACGTTGCCCAGAATGAAAAGGGCAAATTCCGCCGTGGCTTCAGTAAGCACGTCGGCGGTGTTGGTAAAGGGAATCTTGAAGCGATTGGCGTCGGCGCGGTTGATATTGTCAAAGCCCACGGCATATTGCGCTACGACCTTCAGGGTGCTTGCCCCCGCGGCAAATACCTCCGCGTCAATGGGGTCGCGAAGCGTGGTGATGAGGCCGTTAATGCCGGAGCGGACCTTCTCGACGATCAAACTCTTGGGCGGCGGCTCGGGATCGGGGTAGACCTCCACATCGTAGCCGTGCGCGCGCAGGATTTTGAAAGCCTCCTCACCAATGTCGCAAGTGGCGAAGACGCGGATGGAGCGCTTGGTTTCTGTCATGGTTGTTTACCTATTTAGAGCCCTGGGAGAGTGGCGGTTACAAGGATTTAGGGTTCGGGATTTGGGATTCAGCAAACTGTCGCAACTTCCGCCGAGCGGTGCGTTACCCCCGTTGTTCCCGGCTCCCAACCCAACCTTAGACCCTGACTCCTGATTCCTGACTCCTGACTTCTAACTCCTGCCTTTTCCGATCCACGTGGCAATCCGCTCGAGCGCCTTCTGTAGGTTCTCAATCGAATTTGCAAAGGAGAAGCGCAAATAGCCTTCGCCCCACTCGCCGAAGCCCGGGCCGGCCAGGCAGGCGACTCCCGCTTCATTGAGTAGTGCGTCGGCTAGAGCCCGTGCACTCCGCCCGGTGCCACGGATATTCGGGAAGACGTAAAACGCTCCATGCGGCAGGCGGCAACTGAAGCCGGGGATGCGGTTGAGGCCGTCGACGATCACCGCGCGGCGGCGGCGAAACTCCTCGCGCATGCGGCCCACGGAGTCCTGCGGCCCGCGCAGCGCCTCGACTGCGGCGACTTGGCTGAAGCTGGACGTGCAGGAATTCGAGTTGGTCATGAGGAGCGCGATTTGCCGGGCCAAGTCAGCGCGCATGATGCCGTAACCCAGGCGCCAACCGGTCATGGCGTAGGTTTTCGAGAAGCCATTCAGAATGATCGTCCACTCCTTCAGGCCAGGGAACCGGGCGATGCTCACGTGTTCGCCTTCGTAGATCAGCCGATTATAGATTTCGTCGGAGAGGACAAAGATTTCGCGGTTCGCCAGCGCCTGTGCCAGGCGCTCCAGCTCCGTGCAGCTCATCATACCCCCCGTGGGATTGTGCGGGCTGTTGATGATGACCAACCGCGTGCGATTCGTAATCTTCTCCAGGATCTCGTCCACGTTGACGTCAAAGTCGCGGTCCTCGCGCAGGCCATAAGGCACCGCCTGGCCTTCCACAAACCGGATCATGGATTCATAAATCGGGAAGCCGGGGTTGGGGTAGAGCACTTCGTCACCGGGTTCGACCAGGGCCAGAATCACGAAGAACATGATGGGCTTGCCCCCCGGCGTAATGACTACTTCCGCCGGGTCGACGGCGATGCCCAGGCGCTGGGCGGTTTCCTCCGCCACGGCTTCGCGAAGCTGGGGAAGTCCGGCGGGCGGCCCGTAGTGAGTCCAGCCATCATGCAGGGCGCGGACGGCGGCTTCCACGATGTTGGGAGGGGTTGAAAAATCCGGTTCACCGATTTCGAGGTGAATGATCTCCTTACCCTTAGCCTCCAGTTCCCGCGCGCGGACAAGAACCTCGAAGGCGCTCTCTGTCCCCAGACGCGACATGCGGTTTGCCAGTCGCAATTTGCTCAAACTCGTGGCCATCCCTTGCCTCGTTTCGGTCGTAAATCAAAGTCCCATGAAACCTTGCGGCCAGCCAGGATATCCTGCGGGCTAATGAATGTCTAGCGGGGTGAACCTGGGGTGCCCTAATTCGAGCGTAGCGCCGCCATCTTGGCGGCTCAATGCCGGGCGCTACATCTGAAATTAGGACACTACCGAAGCTAGGGTTTTCCCTTTTCCTGCAAACGGTCGTGCCTTCTCAAAACCTCGAGCAGGCGGTCGTGCGGCAGCGCGAGCACGGTGTGGTCATCCGCGCCGGTCATAGTCTCAGCCGCAACCAGAGCATTGACGATGGCTTCCTCGGTGGCCTCGACCGTCGCCGAGAAGATGGGGTCCATCTCGGCGTTGGCGAGCATCTGCACCTGGGCAAGCCCCTTCAACTTGGCGGCTTCCGGATTGGCGGTCGAGAAGGCCATGAAGATGTCGCCCGAGCCGTTGCCGGAGGTACTGCCCGTCCGCGCCAGGCCGAGCGACGCTCGACGTGCCAGCCGCTTGAGTTGGTGGGGAAGCAGCGGCGCATCAGTGGCCACCACAATGATGATAGAGCCGCGCTCTTCCTCGGGCGCTGAGCCGGTCTTGCCCCATACCCGGGGAGCCGCGATTTCCGGCCCTACCGGAACACCCCCAATGCGCAGTTGATCGTGCCTGCCGCAGTTGCACTGCACCAGGACTCCCACCGTGTAGCCAGCCCCGGCCGCCGTGATCTGGCGGGAAGCGGTGCCGATGCCGCCTTTGAACTCGTAGCAAATCATCCCGGTGCCGCCACCCACATTGCCTTCCGCCACCGGCCCTGATCGCGCGCTATCGAGAGCGTGGAATGCGTCCTGCGGCGTAACGTGGAATCCGTTCACATCGTTCAGGTACCCATCGTAGGTTTCGGCCACCATGGGGAGCGTCCACCAATAGCGGGTGTTCTCCGGAGGAGCCATGTTCACGCGCCATTTGATCACCGCGTCGCGCACTACTCCCACACTGTGCGTGTTGGTGATCATCACGGGGCCCTGGAGCGTGCCGGACTCTTCCACCCAAGTCGTCCCGGTCATCTCACCGTACCCGTTCAGGGAAAACCATCCGGCAAAGACCTGGCTGGCTGGTGATTTGCCACGCGGAAGGATGGCCGTCACTCCCGTCCGTACGGGCCCTTGCCCAACCACGAGCTTGCCCGAGCCCGAGATCAGGGTGGTGTGGCCGACTTCCACTCCCTTGACGTCAGTGATGGCATCGAGCGGGCCGGGCGTGCCATCGAAGGGCACACCCAGATCACGCGCGCGGGGCTTTGCCTGCGTCCAGCCGGCGAGGGGGATAAGGATTGCGAAAACTAAGGCAAGAACTGGATGGCATCGAAGGGCTCTCATGGCGCCTCCTCTATGCGATAGCAAACCGAAGGTAAGGACGCCATTGTATGTGCTCGATGACCTTCGAGCAAGGAGGAGAATGATTAGGACGGTGGGACTACAATCGGTTTGTGCCTTGACAAGCTAATTGTGGATAGTCAGCAAATGCCAACCATTCAACCGCGCAAAGGTGAATTTCAGCTAGGACATTTTGTCCGAAGCGAGATTCTCCGCATATCGTGACTTTTGACGCATACTTGCCACAAGGTGACTTCTGACGGTCACGATCTATCGTGATCGAACGCCATTAGGACAAGATGAGCGCACTATTTGGTGACGAATGTCATGTTTTCCGTTCCCCCCAGCCAAGGTACCAAAAATGCAATGAAATCTAGCTCTTAGTGCAGGGACCATTTGGTCTGTTAAAAATTGATTAGAACTCGGTCTAACTGCCCATGGAGGGATTCTCAATTGAAGCCAAGTTCCCGGTTGAAATTACAAATCCCCCATGCACATGAGGCACAACATCGACACGCAGTCCGACTCTTATGAGCTTCGAAGGGGGGTGTGAGATGTATCTTGGAACCTCCAGTCGTAGAGTCATGACCCATGCCCGCCCGCGAGTGGCGCGAATCACCGCATCGCTGCCCGGCTCCCATCATATTCTGGAAGACATCCTTTGCAAGCCCGTGGTACGCAAAGCCTTCAGTTGGATTACCCGGCGCGATCCGGATGGCAAGTGCTTCTTCATGCGGCTCTGCGAAAACTATGACAATCCCCAAGCCGACTTCTGGAAGCGGCTGAAGTGGAGCCTGCCGAACTGGGTCATTGACCTGGGTCTTTGGAAAGCCCATCTCGATAAAGAGATGATGAAGCAGCGGCTCTTCCATCATCCCCCCACGGTGAAGGCCTTGACCCTGACTGCCAAAAGTATTGCGACCTACGGGTTAACGGTTCCGCAGCGGTACACGGCGCCGATGTTTCCGGTCTGGAACATCACGCAAGCGTGCAACCTCTCTTGCCAACATTGTTACCAGAATGCCCACCGCAGGGCCGACGCCGACGAGCTGACCGCGGATGAGAAGCTCAGCCTCATCGACCAGATGGGTGAGGAGTTCGTGCCCTTCGTGGCTTTTGCGGGCGGCGAACCCTTGGTCGAGCCCGATCTGTGGAAAGTACTGGAGCGGTGCGAGCAGCGGGGCATTCACGTGACCCTGGCGACCAACGGTACGCTGCTGACACCGGAAATGTGCGCTCGCCTGAAGGCCGCCCATGTGAAATACGTCGAGGTCAGCCTGGACAGCATCGACCCGGAGATTCATGACGCCTTTCGGGGTCAGCCCCGATCCTGGGAAAGGACCGTGCAAGGGATTCGCAATTCTGTCGCGGCGGGCATCAAGACGGGAATGGCTTGTTGTTTCACGCGCCAGACCGCGCACACCGTGGACGAAGCGGTCAAATTCGCGCGGGATTTGGGCTGCAAGACGTTTTCGCATTTCAACTTTATTCCCGTGGGGCGGGGGCGGGAAATTATCCAACAGGACCTGACGCCGGGCCAGCGCGAATTGCTATTGCGCAGACTGCAAGAGCACTTGGAAGAGGGGAAGATCACGATCGTCTCCACGGCGCCCCAGTTTGGCCGGTCCTGCATCCTGTATGGGCCGGAGGAAGGGCTGTTCGCCACCGGCCACGCGGGCCGCGGCCCCGGCAAGAAGACCATGGTGCTTTCCCGCTATATCGGTGGCTGCGGGACGGGGCGGTGCTATTGCGCCATCCAGCCGAACGGCGTAATCACACCATGTGTATACATTTCCAGCATCAAAGTCGGCGACATTCGGCAGCAGAGTTTGCACGAAATTTGGAACAACCCGCTCTTTGACACGCTCGCTGACCGTGAAGATCGCGGCGATCACTGCGGTGTCTGCACCTACCGGCACTACTGTGGAGGGTGCCGCGCCCGCGCCCTGGCTTACACCGGCGATATCCAGGCGGGTGATCCCGGATGCATTTATAACCAGCACGTGTGGCAGGAAATCACCGCCGCCGCGGGGCTCGACGAAGATGCTGAGGCGGGTGTGCAGTTGGCTCCGGAATTGGCTGAGGCGGCGGCCCAGCTCGTGCAAATCGCCGCAACCACCGCCATCGAGGCGGGCGCCCAATCCGGTGAGCTGCGGGGGATCGAGGAGTGGGAGGTGCGGCAGATCAAGGAGCAGGCGGCGCGGCTGAAATCCGTGTTCTCGCCCCCCAATTGAGGTAGTGAAGGGAGTCGGACCATGAGTGAATTCATTAAAACGCCGCAGGGTGGTGATGGCGACGGAGCGGCATCGAAACGCGAGGCGGGTCAGGCCACGCTGGCGGCTATCAGTGATGTCTCGATTGCGGCCACCGAGGCCATGGGTGGCATCTCGGCGGCCCCGCCAAGCACGCGGTGGTTGCCGATCGCGGGCTTCCTGTTATTGATTTATGTCGCCAGCATCTTTGTGGCGATCTTCACTCTGAAGTCAGAACCGTTGGTGCGAGCTTTCCTCACGCCGCTGCTCCCCGTCATCACCGCCGCCCTGGTATTCTGGCGGCGCCAGGTGTGGAAATTCCGGACGCGCGAGTGGCGATTCAAGGAGAGGGAACGGCAAGGCGCCCTGAACTCACTCGCCCACGAAGCCGCCAATAGCGCCAACGCCATCCGCGCCAACCTCCCCGGCCTTGTTGAGGCCAAGGATTCCACCGCCGCGGTGGAACACCTGAAAGAGGTGGATGGGGCCCTCGCCCGCATCGACGCCGCCCTCGAAAAGGCCGTTGCCCAGACGCAGGCCCGCATAACTCCCACTCCCGGTTAAGGTGCGGTGGGATCCACAATGGTCAGGCGCTTGAAGTACGATCGGTAGAACCCCCGGTCTCGAGTCAGCAGCCGATCAGCCTGGCACAGGGCGTGAGCGCCGATCAGGAAATCAGCCGCCACTCGGGCCCGTTGCCCTCCCCGCTTCCTGTAGGCCTTCCAGGCTTTGCTGGCCTCCAACGCCGTCTCCAGAGTGATGGCGCTGAAATCACTTCCCAGACGTTCCATGGCATGGCGTGCGGCAGCGAGCGAGGGGAAAAAGGTTGTGACTTCGGTCCAGACGACCTCGCAGGCCACCAACCCCCCTTGGGCAATACAGGAACGGAGTGCCTCTCGGGAGCGCGGCCCAAATGTAGGGTCGGCGGCGAAAACGTCGAGCAGCACACTCGTATCGACGGCGGTGATCACTCGGGGTCCTTGGCCCCTCGGAGTGAGGCCAGGAGTTGGTCGGTGGGGCGGCCGAGGTCGAGAATTCCGAATACGGCATCCACAGGATCGCGGGCGTCAGACTTCGCCAGGATGAGTCGTCCGCGTTCTTCGCGGACGTTCAGAACCTGCCGGGGCTTGATCCCGAGGTGCAGACGCAGGGGTTTGGGAATCGTGATCTGTCCTTTCACTGAAACTGTCGTTTTCATACCAAAATAGTATGAATTCTTACTTGCAAAGTCAACCCAATCCTCGGTAGTGACTGATTTTGCTGTGGCACGGCCATCTTGCCCGTGACTGGACACGGGCGGGACGCCCGTGCCCCTTCATTATGCGTCACTACCCAATCCTCAGCGCGTCGAGGTCAGGGCTTGCCACCTTCTCCCACCCGACGAGAAGGTTGAACTAATTCATTCCATCAAGACAGACGACCCGAGCGGGTAGCGCAGGAACGCGTATTTTGCGTTCCTGTGCGGCTTTTCATCGCGCGTTCGCGTTCACAAACATCTGAACACCGTTCGTATTTGGGAAGAACCGCGGAGGAACGCAAAGTATGCGTACCTCGCGCTACCTCCGGGCTACCCGCTGGTCATGGAGGGCGCGGAAGTAACCCCTCATCCGGCCCGCGACGGCTGATGAGTACGCCGGTCGCGGTCCACCTTCTCCCCTGGGAGAAGGTTGGAAATATCGCGGGGCGCTCGCGCGCCCCAAGCGGGTAGCGCACAGCTACGCGTATTTGGCGTTCCTGTGCGGCTTTTCATCGCGCATTCGCATGAACAAACATCTGAACAGCGTTCGTAATTGGGAAGAACCGCGGAGGAACGCAAAGTACGCGTACCTCCGCGCTACCTCCGGGCTACCCGCTACCTGGAAAGGTAGCCGCGCAGTTTCTCACAGCAAATAGGGAGATAAAAGAAGAAGAGGAAGGAAGAGCCAGCGAGAACCAAGAAAGCGCCGGTCATGTTTAGGTCCAACCAGAGAAAGACGCCGCCAGCGGCAAGCAAGAAAGCGCCGATGGCAACCATGGGCCAATACCGACATGCGGTCTGTACCCTCAAGTACTTCATGCGACCCATACCTGTGCCACATTTAGTCTGGCTTGTCAAGGTGTCACTTGGCCGTATAACCATAACCCGCGGTTGTGTGTGGCCGGCAACTGGTCATCGAGGGCGCGGAAGTAACCCCTCATCCGGCCCGCGACGGCTGATGAGTACGCCGGTCGCGGTCCACCTTCTCCCCTGGGAGAAGGTTGGAAATATCGCGGGGCGCTCACGCGCGCGAAGAAGCATTTCCCTCTCCCGGGGGAGAGGGTGCCTCGCCGCCGGCGCTTTCACCTTCTCCCCCCCGACGTGGTGGGTTTTCGAACCCCAGGTCTCTTGGTATGATAGGGGACGCGGCGCCGCGGACTTAAGGAATCAATCTGACCTCAAGTCTCAGGACCTCAGGTTCTGAGTGACGCGGCCATTCGTGATTATGCCAAAACCCAAAACCATTCCTGCCATCGATTCGCAATACTGCTGTTTTCGCCTGCGGGCCGGGCAGTCGAAGATCCACCGCTGGGGTGTCTACGCCGCGGAGGACATACCGGCCAACCGCAAGGTCATCGAGTATACCGGCGAAAAAATCCCTCCCCGCGAAGCCCAGCGGCGGTCGCGCACCCCCTACCTGTTCGTGCTCGACAAATACTGGACGATTGACGGCGGCGTGAGGGGCTCGGGCGCGCAGTTGGTCAACCACTCCTGCCAGCCCAACCTGGTGTCACGCATCATGAAGGGGCACATCCTCTACATGAGCCTGCGCACGATTCGTAAGGGGGAGGAATTGCTGATCGACTACAACTACGACGACACCGATGAAATGATGCGTTGCCTCTGCGGGAAGCGGAATTGCCGCGGCACGATCAATCGCCGTGATTGAGCGGATGGGCGGTCTCGACCCCCACCCTTCCAAAGTGGCGGTGAGAAATCCGGGCTATACAGTTCTGACTTCGTATCGGAAAGTTCGAAATCGGGCGAGCCGGGCAAAATCACGTTGGTTGGCAGTTATGATCGTGATTCCTTGCCTCGCGGCGCTCATGGCGATGAGGGCATCGTTGGTCAGGCGTCCTTGCCCAATCTGCTCGTAATCGTACTCGGTGGCAAGCTGGGCCAGGACTTTGCCAGCCTGTGCCCAGTCGCTGAGGGTAGGCACAAGGATTCGTTCGGCGCGTTCGAAGTCTCGCTCCAGGCGCTCAATCACATGGCGGTCTCGCCGGGTGATCCCGGCGTACAATTCTTCCAGCACAACCGCGCTGAGCCAGAGAGGAGCCTGCGGAGCTAATCGCCGTAATGTAAGAAGGGCCTCATTTCCAGCTCGCAGGGCCGTGATGTAAATGGAAGTATCGAGGAGGGCCGGTCGCATCTAACCCGCCAACTTGCCGTAAACATCCTTGATTTTAATCCCGGTCTTTATGAAGCGTTCGTTAGCATCGCGAGTGATCCGGTTCCGCTCGTGTTCGGCGATCACCGCGTCAAGTGCCCGCTCGATAGTCTCCGTTTCGGTCCCCGCCTGCATGAGCTTCTTCGCGAGCCTGATCTTGGCGACGTCAAGCCTGAAATGTTTATGGGCGATTCGATTGCTGGCCATTCCCATTTAAGATTCCTCCCTACATCATTGTATCACTGTATGAACATAAACAAGTGGATTATGAACACGCACTATTGAGGATTGCACAATACAGTGACGAACTGATTTCGTAGCGCGGGCGTCTCGCCCGCGCTACGCACGTATTGGTCACTATATTTTGCAATTCTCAGTAGATCGTGATCAAGAAATTTCGAATTCCTCACGCGGCGGGGGAGCGGAGCGTGACGCCAAACTGCAAGTTCTGTTTTTGTGCGTTCACCACGGCGATCGCTGCCATGTTGACGATTTCCTCGACCGTGGCGCCGCGCTGCAACACCTGTACCGATTTCGAAAGGCCCATCAGGATGGGTCCCAGGGCTTCCGCCCCGCCGATGCGCATCATCATCTTATAAGCGATGTTGGCAGCTTCCAGATCGGGGAAGACCAGCACGGTGGCGCCGCCCTTGAGTTTGGAGAAGGGATACTCTTCCTCCAGGATTTCCGCCACCAGCGCGGTGTCGGCCATCATTTCGCCGTCCACCATCAGCTCAGGATCTTTTTCCGCGACCAATTCCGTCGCGCGCTGCATCTTTTCGGCCAAGGGATGATGGGTGCTGCCGAAGTTGGAGAAGGAGAGCATGGCTACGCGCGGCTCGACATCGAATTCGCGGGCCACTTCCGCGGCCAGCACGGCGATTTCCGCCAAGTCCTCCGCCGTGGGATTAATGTTGACGTGCGTGTCGGCGAAGAAAAAGACGTCCTTCTTGGTAACGATGACGAAAACGGCGGAGACGCGGTGCACGTCGGGCCGGGTCTTGATGATTTGCAGGGCAGGCCGGATGGTGTCAGGATAATGCTGGCTGACGCCGGCCACAAAACCGTCCGCATCCCCCCAATGCACCATCATGGCGCCGTAGTAGTTGGGGTTGAGCATCTGCTCGTGGGCTTCGCTCTGGGTCACGCCGCGCCGCCGCCGCAGGCGATAGAATTCCTGCGCATAAGCTTCAAAGCGCGGGGAGTCGAGCGGGTCCACCACCTCCGGGCGCATACCCTCAAATCCCAGCTCGGTGAGCCGATTTTCAATGACCGCGGGGCGGCCGAGGAGGATCGGGTAGGCAATCTTCTCCTCGATGATCACGTGGCTAGCGCGCAGCACTTTGTCGTGTTCGCCCTCGGAAAAGACAATGCGCTTGGGCGCCGCCTGCGCGCGCTGCCGCACGTTCTGCATGACTTCGTAGGTGCGGCCCAGGCGGCGGGCCAGTTCATCGCGGTAGGTTGCGAGATTGATTTGAACCTGCGCCACCCCCGTGCGCATGGCGGCTTCCGCCACCGCCGCCGACACCCAAATCAGCACGCGGGGATCGAAAGGCTTGGGGTTAATGTATTCCGGCCCGAATTGCAACCGGCGCAAACCGTAGGCCCGCAACACCGAATCCGGCACATCCTCTTTGGCCAGGGCGGCCAGGGCGTGCGTGGCGGCCACCTTCATTTCTTCGTTGATCGCCCGCGCCCGCACGTCCAGTGCGCCACGGAAGATTCCCGGGAAACCCAGGACATTGTTGGCCTGATTGGGGAAGTCGGAGCGGCCCGTGGCCACAATGGCGTCAGGCCGTGCGGCCTTGGCCTTATCGTAACTGATCTCGGGAGTGGGATTCGCCAGGGCAAAAATGATCGGCCGCGCGGCCATGACTTCGAGCATTTCGGGGGTCACGCAATCGCCCACGGAAAGCCCCACGAATACGTCCGCGCCTTCCAACACTTCGGCAAGCTGGCGCTTGGAAGTCTGGACGGCAAAGCGCGAATTGTAAGGATTCATACCTTCCGGGCGGCCTTCGTAAATCACGCCGAAGATGTCGCACATGGTGATGTTTTGCTTGCGCACGCCCAGACGCACGTAGTGCAGAGCGGAGGCGAGTCCCGCGGCGCCCGCGCCGTTGAAGACCACGCGCACCTGGTCGATTTTCTTGCCCACCAGCTCCAAGGCGTTCAAAAGCGCCGCGCCCGAGATAATGGCCGTCCCGTGCTGGTCGTCATGAAACGCCGGGATCGCCATCGTCTGCCGCAGAATCTCCTCGATGTAAAAGCATTCCGGGGCTTTGATGTCTTCCAGGTTGATTCCGCCGCAAGTGGGTTCCAGGAGTTGGCAGAATTTGATGACATCGTCGGGATTCGCGGAGCCCACTTCCAAATCGAAAACATCAATATCGGCAAACCGCTTGAAGAGCACGGCCTTGCCTTCCATCACGGGTTTGGAAGCGGTGGCGCCAATGTTTCCCAGGCCCAGGACGGCCGTGCCGTTCGAAACCACGGCCACCAAGTTGCCTCGCGCCGTGTATTCAAAGGACAGGTCAGCGTCCTTTTGAATCTCTTTGCAGGGCTCGGCCACGCCGGGCGTGTAGGCGAGACTTAAGTCCCGTTGCGTGCGGCAAGGTTTGGTAGGCGTCAACTCAATCTTGCCCTTACGCCCTTGCCGGTGATAATCCAAAGCATCTTTGCGACGAATTTCCATGAAGTATTCCTTTTAAAGGGCAGTGGTCAGTGGCTAGTGGTTAGTGGCTAGTCACAAAATCCCTCAAATCCTGCCCACCCATCTCTAACCATCAACCACTAACCACTAACCACTAACCACTAACCACTAACCACTGCTCTTCAAGCTGCCGGCGGCACGGAATGGTGAGGAGGCGAGTGCTGAATACCCAGCACTCCGACCTGCGCGTGCACCACCGCAATCGATGCCATGTTCACGATCTCTTCCACTTCCGAGCCGCGCGCCAGGACGTGTACCGGCAACGACATCCCCAGGAGGATAGGTCCAAGAGCTTCCGCCCCGCCCATGCGCATCATCAGTTTGTAGGCGATGTTGCCGGCCTCGAGGCTCGGGAAGATCAGCACGTTGGCGTCGCCTTTGACCTGGGAGAAGGGGTAATCCCCCTTGACCAGGTCGGGAACCAGGGCGGTGTCAGCCTGCATCTCGCCCTCCACGATCAGGTCCTCGTCCCGGGCCTTGACAAGCGCCGTCGCCCGGCGAACCTTGTCGGCCAGGGGGTGCCGGGTGCTGCCGAAGTTGGAGAACGAAAGCATGGCCACGCGCGGTTCGACGTCGAACCAGCGCGCCACCTCGGCCGAGAGGATAGCGATTTCCGCAAGTTGCTCCGCGGTGGGCTCAATATTGACCGTGGTGTCGGCAAAAAAGTAGACCGCCTTGTTGGTCGCGATCACATAGAGTCCGGAAACACGCTCCACCCCCGGGCGCGTCCTGATGATCTGGAGCGCGGGGCGAATCGTGTCGGGGTAATGCTGGCTGACGCCGGCAATGAAGCCGTCCGCGTCGCCCATATGGACCATCATGGCGCCGAAGTAATTGCTGTTGAGCATCCACTCCTGCGCTTCCGTGGGGGTGATGCCGTCGCGATGGCGGAGCCGGAAGAATTCTTCAATGTAGGCGGAAAGCCGGGTCGAGCGTTGGGGTTCAATGATCTCGACGCCGGCCTTGGCCAGCCCCAGTTCCTGGAACTTGTTTTCAATCACCGCGGGGCGGCCCAGGAGAATCGGACGGGCGATGTTTTCCTCCACCAGGCGGACGCTGGCGCGGACGATCTTCTCGTGCTCCCCTTCGGAGAACACAATGCGCTTGGGCGCGGCTTTGGCGCGATTGCGGATGTTCTGCATCACGGCGTAGGTGCGCCCCAGGCGCCGTTGCAGTTGTTCGCGGTACTCGTCGAGGTCAACGGTAAGTTGCGCCACGCCACTTCGCATGGCGGCTCCGGCCACGGCCGCGGATTCCCAAATCAGCACGCGCGGGTCAAAGGGTTTGGGGATGATGTAATCCGGCCCGAATTTCAGCCGGGTGACGCCGTAAGCCCGCAGAACGGAATCCGGAACATCCTCCTTGGCGAGCGCCGCCAACGCGTGGGTGGCGGCCAGCTTCATTTCTTCATTGATCGCCCGCGCCCGCACATCCAGCGCGCCGCGAAAGATGAACGGGAATCCCAGCACATTGTTGACCTGGTTCGGGCAATCGGAACGGCCTGTGGCCATGATGACGTCGGGGCGCGCTGCCTTGGCTTCTTCGTAACCGATTTCGGGAACGGGATTAGCCAGGGCGAAAACGATGGGATGGCCGGCCATGGAACGAAGCATTTCCGGCGTGACGCACTTGCCGATCGAGAGCCCCACGAAAACGTCGGCATCCTGCAAGGCCTCGGCCAGCGTGCGCCGCTCCGTCTTCACGGCGAAGCGCGCCTTATAAGGATTCATGTTCTCGTCGCGGCCTTCGTAGACCACGCCTTTGGTGTCGCACAGGAGGATATTTTCGCGGCCCACGCCCAGGCGAACGTAGTGCTCCGCGCAGGCAATGCCGGAGGCGCCCGCGCCGTTGAATACGACGCGCGCCTTGCGAATGTCCTTGCCCACGATCTCCAGGGCGTTCAGCAGCGCCGCGCCGGAAATAATGGCCGTGCCGTGCTGATCGTCGTGGAAGACCGGAATGGACATGGTCTTGCGCAGGGTCTGTTCGATCTGGAAGCACTCGGGAGCCTTGATGTCCTCCAGGTTGATGCCGCCGAAGGTGGGTTCGAGAAGTTGGCAGACGCGGATGACCTCGTCCGGGTCCTGGGAATTGACCTCCAAATCAAACACGTCGATATCGGCAAAGCGCTTGAACAGCACACCTTTGCCTTCCATCACTGGTTTGCCGGCCAGGGGTCCGATGTTGCCCAGGCCCAAAACCGCTGTGCCGTTGGAAATCACCGCCACCAGATTCCCGCGGGCCGTATAATCGAATCCCAGTTCGGGCTTCTTGTAGATCTCCAGGCAGGGTTCGGCCACGCCCGGCGTATAGGCCAGGCTTAAATCCCATTGAGTTTGGCAGGGCTTGGTGGGAACCACTTCAATCTTGCCCTTGCGCCCGGAGCGGTGGTAGTCGAGTGCGTCCTGTTTGCGAATGTCCATGGCACAGCCCCTTTTAGGCGATTTGTCTCATTTACTAGTCATGTTTGTACATGAAGGCATTCGACACTTCAACCTGCTTTATTCCGCATCATTAAACCGCAGCAAATTCGTGGCCAAATGGGGTGGTGAGGGTACTGCGACTGGGGCGATAATGACTCATTTTGATGTGCCACGGCCATCTTGGCCGTGCCCGTTCACGGGCGGGACGCCCGTGGCACCTCAAAATGAGTCACTACCACTGGGGCGGACAAAATGGCTCCTTTGCCTTGTAGCCGTCTCGCCGGACGTGATAACTTGAGCTGAGAAGGCTGTAGCGGTCATACCGTATAGCGAAGGGTAACAGAATGCGTTGGTCCTGGAGAATCGGCAGCCTGGCGGGCATCGGCGTTTATGTGCACGCCACATTCTTCCTTCTCATCCTCTTCATCCTTCTGGTCAATTGGCATGAGGGGAAGTCGCTCGGGACAGCCATCGAAGGCGTCCTCTTTATTCTCGTCATTTTCGGCTGCATCGTGCTGCACGAATTGGGTCACGCGCTCACGGCGCGGCATTACGGCATCCGCACGCGCGACATCACGCTCTTGCCCATCGGCGGGTTGGCCCGTCTCGAGCGCATGCCGGACGTCCCTCTCCAGGAACTATGGGTGGCGTTGGCCGGACCCGCGGTGAATACGGTCATTGCGGGGGCGCTCTTTGCCTTCGACTTGCTGGCCGGCATTCGCCCCGAGCTGGGAGCCTTTCGCTGGACGGGGGGCAGCTTCTTGAACAAGCTGATGGTGGTGAACTTCTGGCTGGCGGCGTTCAACCTTATTCCCGCCTTCCCCATGGACGGCGGGCGAGCGCTCCGCGCCATCCTCGCGACACGCATGGAATACACGCGCGCGACGCTCGTGGCGGCGCGCGTAGGGCAAGGCATTGCTTATCTTTTTGGCCTCGTCGGTCTCTTTACCGATCCCTTCCTGCTCTTCATCGCCTTGTTCGTTTGGATGGGCGCTGAGCAGGAAGCCGCCATGTCCCAGATGCACACCTCGCTCGGCAGCCTGCCCGTGCAACGCGCCATGCTCACCGATTTCCGCACTCTCCAACCCGACGATACGCTGGCGGTGGCGGTCGAACACTTGCTGGCCGGTGGGCAGCAGGACTTTCCCGTCGTCTTCGGCGATCACCTGCTGGGCATATTGACGCGTGAGAACCTGGTGCGCGCGGTCGCGCAAGGCGGAACCAATGCCCACGTCCGCGATGCCATGAACCGCGAAATGGTGACAGTGGATTCGCACGACATGCTGGAAAAAGCGCTCGCCACGTTGCGCGACTGCAAATGCCGCTCGCTGCCGGTTCTTCACGATGGGCAACTTGTGGGTTTGCTCACCATGGATAATGTCGGCGAGTTTCTCATGGTTCAGGCAGCGCTCCGCCAGTCGCGGAGAGCGGTAACCCCCGCACCGCAGGGCTGAGCTAAAGCCAGGATCATAGCCCTCTCGCAGCGAAGAGGGTGCCTGACGCCCCCAGGTTGTAGGGGTACGGCTTGCCGTACCCTCTTCATTTTTATCGCGCGACCGAACCAAAGGGGTAAGGCAAGCCGTACCCCTACAACCAGGGCGCGCCCATCACCACGGCCATAACCCTGCAAAACCCTTACTCGCAAACTCCAAATCCGTTACAATCCTGCCCTCGGACCCTTGCCTCGCAGTCACTCACTCTCGGCCCAAGGGGGAAGTCTCCTCATGCGCAACATTACCGTATTCCTGTTCGCGTTGCTTCTCGCAGCAAGTCGCGCCCCGGCCAAGGACGCGGGCGATCGCGAGCCACTTTGGCTGGATGGAAGCTGGAGCTATCAGCCCGTGGCCCGCACCACGCTAAAGGCGGACGGCTCGATCGTCGAAGACAAGACCAACCTGCCTCCCTCCGGGAAAATGGCGATCCCTTCCAACTGGCATTTGAGCGGTCTCGCGAACTTCAACGGACGCGTGCTCTTTGAGCGCGACTTTGATTTCGACCAGACGCCCGGCGCCGCCGTGCACGTCTTCCTGATTTTTCACGGAGTGGACTACTTCGCCGATGTTGAGCTCAATGGGTCGCCGGTGGGCCACCACGAGGGTTATTTTCAGACGTTCGAGTTCGACGTCACCCCGCAAATCAGACGGGGCCACAATCATCTCGCCGTCACCGTCGATGCGCCGATGGAAGAGCCCGGCACGGTTTGGCCGGACCATAAGCGCTTGATCAAAGGCGTGCTCTCCCATTGGGATTGCAAGCCGGGAAGCGTGCTGATGAAAAGTGGCCAGGAGGGGACCTCGGCCGGCATCTGGAACAGCGTGGAGCTCGAAGTGCGCCGCACGGCGTGGCTGGGCGACGTGAAAATCCAGCCGTTTCTCTACGATCGCAAACTCACCCCTGGGCACGAGAAAGAGGAAGGCGTCGATGCCAAGGTTTTCATCACGGCGGAGGTGCACGCAGCGAAAGCCGGGCACTGCCGTCTGACGGCCGCGGCGGGCGGCGTCACGGTGACCGCCCCGGTGGACCTTACCACCACCGAAGGGACCGTGGTGCTGGTTCTTCCCCTCGAGCAGCCGCACTTGTGGTGGACCTGGGACCTGGGCGACCCGTACCTCTATACTTGCCAGCTTGCGCTCACGGCCCAGGGCGAAACCGTCTATCGCCGCGATATCAACTTTGGCGTGCGCACCATCACCCTCGATGAGAAGACCGGCGAGTGGCGGCTGAATGGCGTGCGCTTCTTTATTCGTGGCACCAATATCGTGCCCGACATGTGGCTGGCGCATTACACGCCACGCCTGATCGCAGAAGACATCAAGCTGCTGCGCGATGCCCATGTCAACGGCGTACGCGTGTGCGTCCACATGAATCGCCATGAGCTTTACGAAGCGCTCGACCGCGCCGGCATTGTGGCCTGGCAGGACTTTCCCCTGCAATGGGACTACACTCACTCCGACGCCTTGATGCAGGAAGCCGCACGCGAGCTGCGCGACATGATCCGGCAATTCTACAATCATCCCTCCATCATCACCTGGGTCTGCCAGAATGAATCGACGGCCTACAACGTGAATGTGCTCGATCCTTTCCTGGCCCGCGTGGGCGCGCAAGAGGATTCTTCCCGCCCGGTGCGTCCGGTTTCCGCGTTCAATGAGCACATCTACGATGGCTGGTACGAAAACGACTTCCACAACTACCTTACGGCTCCCCGTGGACCCATCATTTCTGAACTCGGGGCGCAGGCGCTGCCCTCCCTCGAAGAAGTGCGCGAGATGTTTGGCGATGCGTGGCCGCCGGATTGGGCGAAGCTCGCCTATCACGATTTCCAGTACAAGCAGACGTTCGAAGACGCCAAGCTTCCCATGCCGGCGGGCTGGGCGGAGTTTGTTGACAACTCGCAACGCTACCAGGCGGACCTCTTGAAATATGCAATTGAGCATTACCGCCGCGCAAAATACACGCGCATTGGTTCCTTTTTCCAGTTTCAGTTTGTCGATTGCTGGCCGTCCATCACCTGGTCGGTGGTCAGCTACGCGCGCAAACCCAAGCTGGGATACTACGCTGTCCAGCAGGCCTTCCAACCCGTGCTCATCGAGGCCGACCTCGCTCGCCGCGTGTGGAGCAAGGGCAAGGACCCGCAGCACCTCGCCGAGGTGGGCTACAGCATTCCCCTGGATTTGTGGGTCATCAACGACCTGCATCGGGACCTTGCGGCAGCGGCCTATGAAGTTCACCTGCGCGGACAGGGAAAGGACTTCACCCTCGCCAGCGGGACCGCCAAGGAAGCGATCCCCTCCGACGGAGTCGCGCATCTTCCCAAACTCTATTGCACCCTTCCCGCCGAGGCTTCCCCGGGTGGTTATCAACTGGTGCTGACTCTCACCCAGGATTCGAAAGCGCTGAGTAAGAATATCTATCCCATCGATGTCGTGGAGTAGCGATGAAAACCATCAGAATTTTGTTCTGTATCATGACCGCATTCGGATTGTTCTTTTTAATGTCAATAAGGTCTCCCAACATCGCTAGTGAGCGGGAGAATATTCGGCACCCCCTGAAAGTTGCGCGCGTTAGTCGCATCATCAGTAGTGAAGAAAACAATAAAAAAGCGGTATTTCGAGCAAAAGCCAAAAACTCCTTCCCTGTTTTTCCGATTGTTCTTGACTGTAACCAGACGGTGGAGGAGATGGTCAAGGCTGGAAAGTACGACTGGGTGGAGTTGGAGATTAACTCCGATTATCGCCCGGTAAAATGCCACGGCATTTCTAAGGTTGACGTCGTGCTCGTGCCCATCCACCTTCAAAGCATGGCGTCCGAAGATCTTCTCCGCGAGCTCGACAAACATGATCTCCGCCCTGCTGAGTTTCCGGAACTCCTTGCCTTCGGCGCCACCTACCCCGAGAAGCAACGCGATTTTGCTCCGATTGTTGCACTCGGTTCGGCGTCACAGTACTGGGACAGCCGCCGCGGTGCCGCGTACCTCGGCGGGGGCTCCGGCGGACGCGGCTTGGGGGGGCCGGGCTGCTGGGGCCCGGGCTGTCACTCGGATTTTCAGCTTGCTGCGGTTGTCCGCAAGTAGGGCTGGAGTCCGGCAAGAGGCTTTGGTAAATTCAGTCAAGCGGTTTGAGTATGGGGTAGTGACTCATTTTGACGTGCCACGGCCATCTTGGCCGTGCCCGTTCACGGGCGGGACGCCCGTGGCACCTCAAAATGAGTCACTAGCGAATATGGAAGATCAGATTCTGTCTCGTCGCCGGTTCTTGCAGCGGACTTCCGCCGGGATGGGCATTGCCACCGAAGGGGTAAAAGTATGATTGATACCAACGTCGATTTATTTCGCTGGCCATTCCGCCGTGTGGAAGGTGATGACCCGGCGGACCTGGTTGCATACCTGCGCAAGAAAGGAGTGACAGAGGCCTGGGCGGGCAGTTTCGAGGGTCTGCTGCACCGGGACGTGGCGGGCGTGAATGCGCGTTTGGCGGCGGCTTGCCGCGAGCACGGACCCAATTTCCTGGTGCCCTTCGGCACCGTCAATCCCAAGCAGCCGGACTGGAAGGAGGACTTGCGGCGCTGCCAGGAAGTTCACAAAATGCCGGGCATTCGTTTGCATCCCGACTATCATGGCTACACGCTGGACGATCCCGTGGTGGCGGATCTCTTCTTGCTGGCGGAGGACCGCAAGCTGCTGGTTCAGATCGCGCTGGGAATGGAAGACCCGCGCACGCAGTTTCCCCTGCTGCAGGTGCCGCACGTGAACCCCCGGCCCCTGGTGGAACTGCTCAAGCGCACCCCGGACCTGCGCGTGGAGTTGCTCAATGGTGGCGGCCGCGGCGGGCGTGGACTCACCCTGGCCGGGTACGTTTACGTCGATATGGCCACGGCGGAGGGAGTGGGCGGGGTCACGCGCCTGCTTTCCCAAATCCCTGTGGAGCGGGTCCTATTCGGCTCCCATTATCCCTTCTTCGACTTTGATTCCGCGCTGCTGAAAATCACGGAAGCCGGCCTGCCCAAAGGTCAAGCCGAGGCGGTGCTGGAAGGCAACGCCCGGGCGCTGCTCAAGGGCTGATGAGATGTATCCGCCGCCTGATGGTGTGAATGGGTGGGCAGAGCCAGCTGCGCGGGGTGCGGAACACGGGAATTTTCTGGAACGTCTTGCAACGGCGGGGCTGAATAGGCTGCGGAAAAACGCTCCAATGCTGTCATCCTGAGCGCAGCGAAGGACCCCGGTATTTGAACTTTCAAGCAAATACAGAGGTCCTTCGTCGGCTTCGCCTCCTCAGGATGACAGTTTGCGGAGTTTTTCCGCAGCCTGTGAAGCCCCGCCCTTCCAAACCCGTGGTGAGAAATCCAGGTTAGAAAGCTCACCCGCGGGCCTCACGTAACCAGTCGAAGACGGCCTCCTGCATTGCCGGGGTGAAAGAATTGAACGCCAGGGGTGTTTCGAACTGGAGCGCGTCTTCATTCCCCAGGCGCGCATAGACTTTCTTGGCCCGTTCGACCTCCAACT
>Ga0326728_10002564_pt1 | contig 59697 bp, 50 predicted proteins | sample MB3enrmetagenome_FD_207602 | JGI IMG/M metagenome (GOLD analysis project Ga0326728, IMG submission 207602) | Lab enriched peat soil microbial communities from McLean, Ithaca, NY, United States - MB31MN | ecosystem: Environmental > Terrestrial > Soil > Wetlands > Peat | place: USA: New York... | reverse complement strand
GCCTTGGAACACTGATTTCAGCCGAAGCGCAAGGCGGCTACGCTCGGCATGGTCCGTCGGCGCCAACCTCCCGCGCTCCGAAGCTGGTGTCTACTGCATTGGACAACCTTATCAGCGAATTGGGGGCTTTGGTTATCCCTTGTCCCACGGCTCACGCCGTGGGCTACTCTCTATCGGCCCTCCGGGCCTGGCAATGGAGCGGCGGGGACTGACCGAGATCGTGATCGCGTCACCAGATCGTACGAAGGGCTTTTGACCGATGGATCTCGCGATCAGCCGTAAGTAGAGGCAACCCTTCGGCCAGCGCAGTAGCTCCGATAATACGGTCCGCTGGATCCTTGGGATAAGCTGCTGGAAGTCCCAGGGCGAGCACGCAGGCGCTGCCAGTGGTCGGTAGGACGACGAATCGGGCTTCGACTTCCCGCAAGAAAGATTCCAGGCTGATGTCGAGATGGATACGGCCCTTGCCCACAAGGGCTGTCAACTCCAGGAGAGTGATATCGCAGATTGCCAGGCCGTCTCCGTTCTTACGCGCATTGTCGATGGCGGAGGTTGCCTTGCGGGAAAGCCGGCTTGGGTCGAACGCCAGCCAGACGACCACGTGCGTGTCGAGGAGAATCACCTGAGGTCGCCCCAGTTTTCGATGGCGGGTGAAATGACGTCGCCTGTAACCGCACCCCTGCCACGGAGAAAATTGTAAATCTCGTCCGGAGCTTTGTCGGCGGGGACGAGCTTCACTACCGGCTTGCCGTATTTAGTGATCACAACGGTCTCTCTCTTGGCTTGAACCTCGTCCATGACCGCGAGGCATTGTGCCTTGAACGAACCTGCTGCCATTGTCTTCATTCCCGACTCCTTATCATAGTCATTATACCATGGTCATAATTGCTCCCACCTAAGAAAAGCGCCAGGAACCGAACCGGTCATTCCCGGCGAGAAAGCGTGCCTTAACCGCTCTGTAAATTCTTCGCAGTACCACGTAAAGGTGTAATCATACCGGGCTGACGGTGCGGCGACCGATGCGCGTTAACCACTTGATTCCGCAGAAGCAAGCCTGAAAGCCCCCCTTTGGCAAGGTCTTTGCTCACTGGTTGTGGGGTTCGGTTATCACCGGCAGATCTCATTCGAGAGACACGGCGGAAGCGCCCAAATTTAATTTGGGAGGAAATCTGATGCGAGTCTTTGGTGATCTGCATGCGCGTGAAAGCCCCGAATGCGAAGGAGGCTGTGGACCTCTACGCGCAGCAGTACAGCCATCCCTATAGTCTGATCGTGACAGCCGTGAGTAAGGACGGGGTGGTCGGCTACTTGCTGCTCCCCGCCGGCGCGTGAAGGGGTATAACCAATCCCCCAAGGGGGCGAGGGTGGGGCTAGTTTGAATTTCCGACCCCGCCAATTTGGGGGCGAGGGTCGGGTTAATTTAAATTTCCTACTCTCGCCCCCTTGGGGGAGAGGCGGGTCCCGTCTCGCTCTGCGAGAGGACCGGGTGAGGGGCCACCGCGGAACGAATTGGGTAGGGGTTTCCTGTGCTAAACTTACCCCAGGAACATGACATGGACGTAGATGCCCAACCTCACGTTATAGACGAGGTACCAACCCACGTGGTCAGGATCGTCATAAATCACGATCTGGTCGCTGGCCCATAGCCAGTCGTTGCAGAAACCTATGTCATAAGGGGCGACGCTGAAGTAGAACCCACTGAACCAGAAGCGGCTGGGGCCTCCTCCGGCCAGACGCCAAACGTGGCCTCGTCCGATGCCACCCGAAAAGTGCCCGTGCTCCCAAGGGTGATCGAGATGGTAGTGCGGGTCAGCGGGTCCGGTGTCATGTCCAATCCACTTGCCGTCGGCATGGACGTGCGGAGCGTTGGGGTGCCCAGCAGCGTCGCGATAATCGCGGTTTCCTTGGGCAGGCGGGCGTGGGTTCTTAACCGGAGCAGGGCCGTGGGCAGGGATATACCCTGCCTGTTTTACCTTTGGGGCCCCCGAGGGTTGCGTATAAGCCGTGGCAGAAATCACCAAGAGCATCGCCAGGATCAATCCAAGTTTGTTCATGTAATCCTCCAATCGAGAATTCTCTTCATGAGGGAACGGGCTGTCACCTGTTGCGGAAGCAGGCATCGCGGCGATTTTATGGCGCCACGAGGAGATCGAACCCAATAGAGAGACGGTACGAGATTGCCGCTCCCTTCCGCAACAGGTGTTCTTCCCTGGGCATTGCATTTTAGAATAGGCGCTCCGTTGATTTCAACACGAAGGGCCCTGCCGCATGTACGGACGCGCACCCGGCCCGCATCCCGATGAAGTGCATCGGGGACGGGGGCCACCCTCTCCCCAAGGGAGAGGGCCGCCCCTACATCACAAGCGCTTTGTCCCGGGCGAGACGGCATAGTCCGCGTCAAGCCGCAAGCTTTCGCCGGCAGCGAGCGTCCGCACGCCCGACAACAAGCTGAGGTAGATGCGGTCCTCGCCTCGCGACCGCCACGTGAGCTGGCAGCGATCCACCTGGTCATTCGGAAACCGGTTGCTCAATTCCAAGCCGATCCCTGGCATGATGAGCCGCCACTCTCCGTTAAATCTCTGTAGTTCCTCCGCCCCGCGTCTTTCCGATGGCGAACAATCGCGGGCGACGCAAATCGAATAGCCGGATTTGCCGCCTTGGGCGAGCGTGATCGGCCCCATCTCTCCGAACATTCGACCACCCACGACCGCGGCGAGCGACGACAAGATGAATTGCCGGCGTTCGATTCCGTCACAAAGTTTCATAGGATCTCCGAACTTGTGCTGAACCTCTATTTCGAAACTTCTTGTTGGCGCGCGAAGACTACTTCTCGCGCCGGCAATGCCTCCGTGTCCTCCGTGGCCAGAAAAGACTGAACACGGAGGTCACTGAGATCCCCCGTGCTCTCTGTGTTGAGGCTTTGGAGGCTCGGAGAACACGGAGAATCTCGTTTTGGCTGCGGCTTGTTGCCACAACGAAACACGTCCTGTAAGGCTGGGGCTTGCCCAGACCAATCCGCCCCAGGGGGAGGTCCTACGTTCGAAGGCCCCCCCTCCAGTCCAGAAGTCGAAGGTCGAGCAGTTAACTCCTTCGACTTCTTGACTCTCAACTTCTCGACTCTTCTACGGCCCCTTTTCAGGTGCCGTTTTGGACCAATGCGGTCAGCGCTTGCAGGGCTTTAAGTTCCGGCTGCGTCGGGAGTGTGGTGCGATACCACTCCTCGACACGCTGGTTCTCGATATCGGCGTTGCCTCCTGGATGGCGGGAAGCCCAAGCCTTGATTCTTGCTCGCGCTTCCTCCGCCTTTGCCGTCATGTCCAGCTTTTCATAACAGAAGATATCGAGGTAATCCTGAATCCTGTAATCAGGATCGGCTGGTTTGCCGGTTCCCAGCCGCTCCGGGTATTCGCGCGAGGCTTCCAGCCGCTCGATCGCCTCTTGATACCGGCCCTTCTTCATGTCGGCTAGCGCCTGGGTCACCAGACTTTCCACCCACAGTTGGTGTACATCGCTCTGGCCTTCATAGGGCAGGATGGAGGCATTGGCCAGCACGGTGTAACAGTCCTGATACTTGCCGTTATTCAAGTATGTCCTGGCCAGCAGAATTCTGAGCGCGTCTTCCTTGGGGAATTGTTCGGAAGCATTGACGGCCAGCGTCAAAGCCTTGTCGTTCATCCCCGTGTCAAGGTAATAATTCGTCAAGTGGTACGCGGCTCTCCAGTCTTTCTTGTCGATGGAGTAAGCCTTCTCAAAGTCCGCCCGGGCCTTCTGAGAATTGGCATCCCTTTCGAGAAATGCCCGAGAGATATAGGCCGGCGCATAGTTTGGTTGGTCGCCGCAGTCGCTGAACATCTGCAAGGCGTCCTGGTTCCGCTGCATTCCCCAATAGATCAAACCCAGGTAGTACTTGGGCTTCCAATCGTCCGGCTGCACCATGGCGGCCCACTGAAATACCGGAACCGACTCTTCGCGGAAAGGAAATACCAGATAGGGCGAAAGTGCGGCGGCGTGCTCCAGTACCTTCTGACTCCGCTCCGGGGATTTCTTCCGCAGCAGGTACGCCTGCCAATACCGCACCGTTGCCTGGTCCGGGGCGACCTCCAGCACCCGCAGGGCGTCATCGTCCAGCCGCAGGTTGGCGTAATACGCGGCGATTTCGAGATAGGCCTCGTGCGGGAATTCGTTGCGGATCATGGATTTGAAATTGTTCAGCGTGCCAGGGCCCGGATCGAGCAGATACTGCTCGAATCGCGCAAAATGGTTCAAGGGATCGATATTGAGGATCCGGTTCAGAGCCTCGCGTGCCTTATCGGGTTGCTTGTGCAGCCGACGAGCAGTGGCCAAAAACTGGTAGGTTCTGATGTTATAAGCATCATAGGTGAGGGAACGGTCCAGATACTCCTGCGCCAGAGTGAAATTGCGCTCCATGAGATAAATGCCGCCAAGCTCGCAGTAAGCCGCCGAGCGATACTTCATCGAGCGCGCCGCCCATCCGAGCGTCTCCTTGGCGTCCACCAGGTCCTCCAGTCGCCTGGCGATGATGCCGTAGATGTAATTGGCATCCGCGTCGTACATGGCGATATCCAATGCTTTGCGTGCGTATTGGAGCGCCTCCTGGTACTCAGCCCTGCGGCAATAGAGTTCGGCGAGGCGCGTCAAGGCGCGAACGTGGAGAGGCTCGCGCTGCACGAGAGACTGATACTTGCGCAAGGCTGAATCGTAACTCCGGCTTTTCTCGTCGCGCTCCGCGGACTGGTAGAGCCCTTCGACGCTGCTCTCGTCGAAATTGTGGAAGTGGAACGGCCGGCTCAAAAGGTCGGCATGGGGATCGTCCGTGTAGGAGAGCTTGTCGCCCACATCCACACGAAGCTGGCCCTCTTTGATGGAGACCGGAAAGGTCTTTTGGTATACCTGCATGGGTTTGAGGACGATTCGGTCGCTGGCAACCTGCTTGCCTTCGGCGTGAACGGCCAGATCTTCGGCAAGGTTTTGGAGAGCGCAGAAACTCACGACCAGGGTATTACCGTTGTTACGAAGGTTGAGGACGCCGTAAGGGGTCGCCTTCACCATGGGACCGATTCTCTTATACGGGAAATACAATTCTCGCCAGCGGTCGGCCGAGTCGGGCGCCAGGAATTCGTGGTCGCTCTGGTCAAGCAGGCGGCCTGTTTGAGGTTCGAAGTACGGCCCATCGTTGTCTGTCAGCAGGTCGTGCCAGATGGCGCCGGCGCGGGAAGCCGGCCAGAGCCAAAGTTTCTGGCCCGGCACATCCTCATGGAGGGCCCAGTGACCATATCCGAATTGTGAATCGTGCCAGTACCCGCCTGCGAAGTCCCCTAAAACGCCGTGGACGAAGAAGCTGTTTTCGTCATTATCGTTATGGTTGCCGTAAAGGGCCAGGTTTCGCCCGTCCTTGCTCAGCGGCCACGGCTCAGACGGAACCGAATAGTTGTGCCCGATCCAGCTCGCTCCCGGCAGGACGAATTCGAGGTCGTTGCCCAGTTTTTGAGCGGCGTTCATCCAAACGTAGTAGGACTGGTTCAGAGGCTGCGGATTGTACCAGAGGGAATGCACCTCGACGTAGGCCTTGGCGGGAGGGATGGTGTATTCCACTCTCCACTGCGTGCGTGACGGCAGATCCATGTTCCCCACGATGCAGCTCACGCTGCCGTCCGGATTCTTACGGACCAGATAATCCACCGGCGTAGCTGTCGAGGGCGCGTGGCCGATCAGCCCAAAGTTGGCTTCGATTCCTCCCGACGTCCACGGACCTCGCATCGCGATGCTTCGGAACTTGAGCACATGGTTGTAATAGATGAAGTCTTTTTGGGTACTCTTTTCGACGGCCCCCATCAGCTTTCCGCCTGCGGCCGGCAACACGAACGCTTCGATGTAGGGGTTCTCGAGGTGGATCACATTCCAGGTTTGGTCCACGCCCTTATAGGCGAGGTCGTCAAATGAAAAATAGGGATAGATTTTTTGCCGCTGGCCTCCATCGGCCCGGATCGGCACGGGATCCGGGCTCGAGAAGGGATATGTCTTGATGACCTGCTTTTCCTCTCGGATGGTCGCCGCGTGGCACAATAGGCACACCGCGAGAACGGACAGAAGCGGCAATAGGGTTAAAGAGCTTCTCTTCATCAGTCAACCTCCCTCAGGGAAATGCGGAGTCTATCACACCCCCCTTGGGCGCGCACAAAGAGCATTCGACCAGCCCCGAAGGGGCGAAAGAAGGTGTGGAAGAATTGCGTTGTAGGGGCGGCCCTTGTGGCCGCCCTGGGGCAACCATCCGTCAGTCGACGGAGGGCGGCCACAAGGGCCGCCCCTACAACGTGCGGTGCGGGTGGGCTCGCGGAGCGGAATACGGACTACAAACTGTGTGACAGGATTGCTTCCACTTCCTTGGGACCGATGTCTTTACATTCTCCAAGAGTCGTCCAGCCGCGAGCAGCGAGGCGCTTGGAGACTGATTGGACCACATCCGGGGCCACACCATAGTCCTTCAAATGAGTCCTTACACCCACCGACTCGAAGAATGTGCGCGTGCTCTCGATCGCTTGGTCGATCCTTTCATCCTCGGCGCCCACGCGCAGGCCCCAGACGCGTTCGGCATATTGCAGGAGCTTGGCGCGTTTGGCTAGCTTCCGCTCCGCCAGGGTACCGGGAAAGACGATAGCCAGTGTTTGAGCATGATCCAAGCCGCGCAGGGCTGTGAGCTCGTGGCCGATCATGTGGGTCGTCCAGTCCTGCGGGACTCCGAGGCCAATGAGTCCATTGAGTGCCATGCTTGCACACCAGCACAAATTGGCGCGCGCGGCATAGTCGGTCGGGTGGGCAAGTGTTTTGGGCCCTTCCTCGAGCAGGGTGAGAAGGATCGATTCCGCAAAACGGTCCTGGAGCGGGGCGTTGGCCGGGTACGTCAAGTATTGCTCGAGGACGTGCGCGAAGGCATCCACGATGCCGTTACTCACCTGGCGCGCCGGCAGCGTGAAGGTCACCTCGGGATCGATGATGGAGAATCTTGGGTAAAGGTGCGGACTCCCGAAGGGAAATTTCTCCTGCGTGGCCGTGCGCGAGATGACAGCACCGCAATTCATCTCCGAGCCAGTAGCCGGAAGCGTCAACACCGCACCGAGGGGAACGGCGGCGTTCACGGGGGCATTCTTGGCCAGAATATCCCAAGGCTCGCCCTCAAATCTTGCTGCGGCGGCGATGAATTTCGTGCCGTCCAGGACTGATCCGCCACCCACCGCGACCAGGAAATCGATCCTTTCGCGCTTCACCACTTCGACGGCCTTCATGAGCGTTTCATAGGCGGGGTTGGGCGCGATACCGCTGAACTCACTCACGGTGTGCCCTTCCAGAGCGGCCATCACCTGGTCGTAGACACCGTTCCTTTTGATGCTGCCGCTACCGTAGGTCACGAGCAATCGCGCGCCTTCGGGGAGCTCGCCGCGGAGCTTCGCGATCTGGCCCCTTCCGAAGAGAATCTTCACCGGATTAGAGAATTCAAAGTTCCCCATTCGTCCTCCTTCAACCCGCTTACGCGCGCCACACGCCGGGGATGGCCTGCTGGCAGTATTGGCATTTGCCGTTGTGGATGTGCACTGTGCCGACGGTGTACCCGGTGCGTTCCACAACAATCTTGCGGCACTTGGGGCAATAGGTATTCTCGGCGGGGTGACCTGGCACATTGCCGATGTACACGTAGTGAAGACCCTCGGCGTCGGCGATGGCTTTGGCGCGCTCGAGCGTTTCCACCGGCGTGGGAGGAAGGTTCTTGAGAAGGTATTCGGGATGGAAGCGCGAGAAGTGGAGCGGAACGTCCGGTCCTAATTCGGATTTGACCCACTTGGCGAGGCCTTTGAACTCCGGGTCGCTGTCGTTCAAGCCGGGGATCACAAGATAAACGATCTCATTCCATACTCCGTGTTTGCGGATGGTAACGATGCAATCGAGCACCGGTTTCAGTTCGCCGTTGACCACTTCCTTGTAGAACTTCTCGGAATAAGCTTTCAGGTCCACCTTGATGGCGTCCACCTGGCGGCACAATTTCTGGAGAGGCTCTTGTTGGATGTAACCGCCCGTAACCACCACGCTCTTGACGCCCAGTCCGTGACTAGCTTCGGCGCAGTCGGCAACGTATTCATAAAACACCACCGGCTCGCTGTAAGTGTAGGCGATGGTAGGGCAACTGTTCTGCTGGGCCAACTCCGCCACCCTCTGCGGGGGCGCGTAGCTCGACCGGACTTGCTCGGGGCGGACCTGGGAAATATCCCAGTTCTGGCACATTTTGCAGTTCACATTGCAGCCCGCGGTGGCAATGGAGAACGCGACGGTGCCAGGGAGAAAATGGAAAAAAGGCTTTTTCTCGATGGGATCAATGTGAGCCGTTACCACGCGGGAATGCACCAGGGTGTAATATGTGCCGCCGCGGTTTTCACGCACGCCGCAATAGCCGCGCTCCCTGTCGTCGATGGCGCACTCGCGCGGGCAGAGCTTGCACTTGATTTTCCTGTAGGCCTGTTTCTCGTAAAACTTGGCCTCCTTGATGAATTGCGAGTCATCGTCCGGGAGCGGAGCAGCGAAGATGGGGACAGCATCCTGCCGCCCGATAACCGCCCCGGCGCAGGCGGCGAGGCAAGGAAGGGAAGCGGCCTTTAGAAAAGCTCGCCGGTCGAAGCCGAGGGTGCCGGTTTCTTCGGAGCGAGCTCGCGGCGCTTGCGCGGAGACCTGGAGGAGTTGCAAATCATATTTCGTTGCCATCAGACTTCCACCTTGGGATTCCAGATTCCAAATTCAAAATTCCAGGAGTTGCGGATCATATTTGGTTGCCATCAGACTTCCACCACCTTGATGTTTTGGGGATCGTTGGTTCCCAGGCCGTGTTGCGAGTCGGCAGCCGTCGAGATGTACGCAGGCTCGCGCTTGAGGTCCCTTAACGATTTCATGCCCACTTCGGCGCGCTTCTTTTCGATAATTTGCCAGCCCGTGTAATCGAGCGCCACAGGATCGTTTCCGACAATCAACCCATTGTACGGCCAGGTCCAGTGAGGCATGAAAGAGGGCCCGCCCTCGTATTGCGCTGTGGTGGCGTCGCAGATATGGAGGCGGACCTTGTGACGAATGGGGGGCAGCATGAAAACGTCGGCCACGTAGGGATTGCAAACGTTCATGTGGTACTTGTTGGGGTTGTGGATGGCGCCAAACATGCTCTTGAGCGCAATCGTCACACCGGCGATGCCGTGGTCCTTGAGCACGGGTAGATTGATAACGGCATCGCAAACTTGCGTGAGGGTTCGCGAAACCAGGCTCCCAACACTTCCGAAAGTGGCCAGTTCATCTTCGAATCCCAACGTGTCGTTTCCGAAACAGCGAATCCCGGAGCCGCGCTCGACGATCTTGAAGCGCGCGCTTTCGAGGTCTGAATTCAGCCGGTCCCAAATGACGATTTCCTTTATGCCGGCCTGCTGGAGGCGCTCGCAAATGGCATCCACCAACTCCGGGCGCGTGCAATTACCCCTGCCGGCAAGACAATTCACCTTGAGCCCGACCACTTCGCCGGGCCGCACGACCTTCCTCCAGGCCTCGAGGGGTGAATCGCGGTCGTGCAAGGCCTGCATGGCACGGTCCAGGCAACTAAGGAGCCGGGAGGAATCCAGGCTGGTCGGGGTAGACCTGAGGTTGGAGTCACGGGAGATTACTAGGCGCGAATTGGAAGGAGTGGCGCCAAATGTCTCTTGGAAACCAAGCCCACCACAAACCCCGCCTGCCAACAGGGCGCCGCCGATGGTGACGCTCCTTTCCAGAAAAATACGGCGAGTTGTCTTGTTCGCGTGCCTAGACATGATAGTAGCTCGGGTCTTCTTCAGGCGAGGGAATCGGAGGTCTTCTGACACCACTTACCGGCGGACGACCCTACCCCTTCTTGCGGGCAGGCACTATTAATCTTGTAGCACGTCTTAGGCCAAATTGCCAGGGGCAGCAGGTTGAAGAGTCAAGTTTCAGGGGCGAGGGGAGAAAGAAGACAGAAGTCAGAAGACAGATCTGCGGCCGGCCTTCAACCCTGAATGCGGGTGCACAAGATTTGCATAACAACATGCAAAAGAACCATGTGGACGTCTTCGACCTTTTGCATGTCGTACACCGGGGCAAGTATCGGGGTTCGCACCATGGCAGCCAGTTTTCCACCATTGAAGCCGCACAGGCCGACCGTGTGAGCACCAAGGCTATTCGCGTAAGCGATGGCCTTGAGGACGTTGGGGGAGTTTCCGCTTCCGGAGATTCCCACAACGAGGTCACCAGGACGGAGGAAATTTCTCAACTGCTCGACAAAGACATCCTCGTAGGAGACATCGTTGGCATAAGCCGTCAATGTGGGGAGGTTATCATTCAGAGAAATCGCTCGAAAACACTTCTGCCGGCCATAGGACACCCCTTTGTTGAGATCGCAGGCGAAGTGGGAAGCTGTTGACCCGCTGCCTCCATTTCCCATGAGAAAAACCTGGCGTTCGTCCTGATACGCGTTCTCGAGAAGATGCACGAACTCTTCGAATCGCTCAGGAGACACACTCTCGAGAGCCTTGCTCAAGCCTGTGCAGTAATTTAAGAGGTATTCACGAATCATGCCCAGTTCCCCCCCACGCTCCGAGGAATTATAACATCCTCCTTTGCTGAGCAGGAATGCTGCCGCGGCAAGCAAGCTGGGGACGGTCACCTCCCTATTAGGCCTCAACCCTGCGCCTGACCTTCCCGAAGGAGATAGCGGGTTAGCGCATCCTGCCACGCTGGGAGGAGCCCAAGCCCTTCGCTTTCGAGCCGCGTATGGGCAAGTCGTGAATTTCGTGGCCGCAGAGCTGGACGGTCTGAGGCCGAGGTAGGAATGGCAAAGACTGGAACGTGGCTCAGCCCTGCCTGCCGAAGGATCTCTTGGGCAAATTCAAACCAGGAGCAATAGCCTCGGTTCGTCACGTGATAGATGCCAGGATTTCCCCTCATCACAATCTGTTCCAGCTTCTCGGCCAGATCCATAGTGTAGGTGGGTGCTCCAACCTGGTCGTCCACCACGCGAAGCGACTCCCCCCGTTGGGCTCGCTGTAGGATAGTCCGAACGAAATTCTTGCCCAAAGGGCCGAAGAGCCACGATGTCCTAACAATCCAGGCAGATGGGAGTAATTCCTTGACGTGCCTTTCGCCTTGCAGCTTGCTCCGGCCGTACACGTTGAGGGGATTGGGGGGATCGTCCTCCGCGTAGGGGGTTGGTTTTTGCCCGTCGAAGACGTAGTCGGTGCTGAGGTAAAGCATGGGGAGGGAGACCTCGAGGCAGGCGCGAGCAACATTGCGAGTGCCCTCCGCGTTCACCTGGAAGGCGAGGTCGGGGCGGTGCTCGCAGTCGTCCACAGCAGTAAAGGCCGCGGTGTGGATCACGACGTCAAGCTTGGCGCTGTTGAAGGCTCGTTGAAGGAGGTCGAGATCGGTGATGTCGACTTCGGGCAGATCCGCAGGGACCACCTGATGGCGCGCCCCGAGGTGGGCCGTAAGGTCCCGACCCAACATCCCGTTGCTTCCTGTAATCAAGATTCGCACGGCGCTCTACAGTTGGGCCAGGGAGCTACGACGGTTCTCGTAGAATCTCTGGTAGTAATCCCGGTATTCTCCACTCTTGGTTTTCTGCACCCAATCGGTGTGGCTGCGGTACCACTCGACGGTTCGCAGCAGCCCTTCCTCGAACGTCACAGTGGGTTCCCAACCCAACTCCCTGCGGATTTTGCTGCTGTCGAGCGCATACCGGCGATCGTGCCCTGGCCGGTCTTCCACAAACTTAATCTGGTCCTCGGGCTTGTGAAGGATTCGCAACAGCCCGCGCACAACATTCAAGTTGATCAGCGGTTGCCCAAATCCGATGTTATAGGTTTCGCCGGGACGCCCCGAATGCAGGACCCGATCGAGCGCGCGGCAGTGATCTTCCACAAAAATCCAATCGCGCTCATTCAGGCCGTCGCCGTAAACGGGGAGCGGCTTGCCTTCAAGAGCATTAGTAATCATCAAGGGGATGAGCTTTTCCGGGAATTGGGAAGGGCCGTAGTTATTCGAGGACCGCGTCAGGAGGGCGGGAAATCGGTAGGTCTGCCAGAAGCTCCTGACCAAAAGATCCGAAGCCGCCTTGCTGGCGGCATAGGGGCTGTTGGGCTGGAGGCGAGACTGTTCATCGGCATACTCTCCCGGTGGCAGAGTTCCATAAACCTCATCGGTGGAGATGTGCAAGAAGCGAGGGAGCTTGGCGCGCCGAGACGCCTCCAATAGCGTGCAGGTCCCTTGGACATTGGTGCGGATGAACTCGCGCGCGTCGGCGATGCTCCGGTCGACATGGCTTTCCGCGGCAAAATGCACCACTGCGTCTATTCGCTGGTCCAGGATATCCCTTACGCAGTCAGCTTCACAAATGTCTCCTCGGATGAATTGGTAGCCAGGGTGCGATTGCAGGTCCGAGAGATTGTCCAGATTTCCCGCATAGGTTAACTTGTCAAGATTTACCACCGTGCTTTCAGGATAGGTCCCGAGGAAGTAACGAATGAAATTGGAGCCGATGAACCCGGCGCCGCCCGTGACGAGAATTTTCAAGTCTCAAACTCCGGAGCTACTTGTGCTGTGCTTCCCAATCGTAGTTCAAGAAGGGATGGTTGTAAGGAAGTCGTCCCTCATCCTTGGGATTGTAGAAACGGTCAGTCAGGTAAACCAGTGTGCCGACCTCCAAGCCCACGATCTTGTAACCATGCCCCACTCCCGGAGGAATCTTCAACCGCCAAGGCCGCAAGATACCCAGAAAAATGGTGTTCACTTTCCCGTGTGTCGGCGAACCCTGCCGCAAATCGCAAAGCACCACTTGGAACATACCCTGGATGGGGGCCCAGAAGTCGGTTTGCTCGAAGTGGTAGTGAAGCGCCTTGATGCTTCCGGGGTAGGAGGCCGCCACCGAAACCTGAAGCGCTGGACACTCCCTCAAGCCATGCGTTAGGGGCGAAGCGCCCACACGGAAAAGCTCGGTGAAGAACCCCCTGTCGTCCGGATGGATTGCTCCCACTTCGACGGACACCCCGGCGATCAAGTTCGCGCTGTCCGGAGCGAGGATGACGTCGCCAATATCTCTGGCCGGCCGCTTGAGGAGAGCAAGCTGTAGACCGTTACCCTCCCCTAACAGCAGCCTCTCGTTGCTCGGCACGCCTTCGGTCTTGTCCATTTGAGCGGCTCCTTGGCTTACTTTGCGGGCAAGGGAGGGACTCTATTCGCTCCCCCTTGCGCGACCAGGTTGGTAGCCCGCAAGAGAGAATCGAATGTCCCTGCGTCCGTCCACCAGCCTTCCAGAATCATGACACCTTTCATGAGCGCTCAGTACCTCGTCAGAAGCTTCTATCCGAGCTTGAAGGCGTGATTTCCCCGTCCTTCATTGCACTCCAGGATGCTGATGTCGAATATGTGGCCTTGGATCCAATGCCAAGAATGACGGCAAAGAGCAAGGCATTGGCGGGGATCTGCAAATTAAAGTCCATGGTGGTGTGGATTAACAAGGCCGCCGTGCTTCCAATACACGCCAGCAGAACTGAACGACGGTAAGCGCTTCGCGCTCCAGCGTAAGCCAGGATCATCTTGACCAGCAAGCCCATTATCGGGATGAAGAGCAAAACTGCGCCTAGAATCCCCGTGTCGGTGGTCACTTCCACATAGTCATTATGCGCATGGTCGACAAGGAGATCGAGTGAGGTAGTCTGATAGCGCCGAAAGGCGACTGCAAATGTTCCCAAGCCCGTACCCACGGCAGGATAATCCCTGATGATGCCGCTTGCCTGTTTCCAGATTGCAGCGCGTCCGTAAGGGCTTTCAGGACCCGAGGGGGTGAGGGCCTCAAATCGGGTGAGCACGGGACCAAGCCCAATCCAGATAGCATAGGTCATCGAGCAAGCTATAACCAGCAAGGTGATAACCATCCAGGCCCGACGGCCTCCTCCAAGCTGGCCCAATACGGCCATTAAAATGAGACTCGCCAAGACCGAAAAAATGCCCATGCGTGAGCGGGAAAAGACAACGGCAATGAGCAGAAGGATCACGATGAACCCATAGAAAAGGATTCGCGGGTTCAGCGACAGTGAATATCCGCCACCGCGCCGGCGTCGTCTTTCAGGAACGCCCTGGGCCGCGCGCGATTGGAGGTTGTAGAAGACCATCATCGCCGCAAAAGGGATTACAAGTTCCAGGAACCCGGCATAATGATTATGATTAATGTAGGTGCCGGTGGCGTCCTCTGTGTAGAATTGCTTCGTGAAGCCAAAGATCTTTTGATAACCTGTCAAATATTGAACAATCCCGTAGGCTGCTTCGAGCGATCCAAGCACGATCAGCCCGGGCGCCAAGACGTTCTTACCTTCCCTGGCCTCGAAGGCATAGGCGGCCAAAACGAAAGCTGCCAAATAGGCGCCCAGCTTGAAGAATCCGAGTAACGTGTCGTGGGGATATAGGCTTAGGGTTGCCCAGTGTGTTGCTCCAGAAGTGAGCGCGGCTTGAAGCCCAGGGAACCAACGATTCGGAGAAAGCCAGGACACGACACGTCCAGGGAGGGGAATCGTCTGGAAAAGCACGAGGCAGAGGAAGGGAAGAATCCAAAGTGGAAGCGGAAGGTCTATCTTCCCGCCGCCGGTCTGTCTGACCAAAACAACAACGGTCAGGAGGAAGAGGGTCGCTTCCATTGCGGTATAAGCGGGAGATTGCACCCCCCCGAAAGCCAGGACGGAGCCTGTGATGATCAGTAGAAGACCCCACTCGACAATTTTTTTCACTTATTTTCAATCTCCTCTACCTTAATAGGCGTTCTTGCTGAAAAAGCCTCTCCAAAGGGTCAGGCAGATGATCTTGATGTCGAACCAGAGAGACCAGTTCCGCAGGTAGTAAAGGTCATGCTCGACTCGTTTGGCAATGGAGGTATCGCCACGCCAGCCGTTGACTTGCGCCCATCCTGTAATTCCAACCTTCAGGTAATGGCGGGTGTTGTACTGGGCAACATCATCCTGAAATTTCCTCACAAAATAGGGCCGCTCGGGGCGCGGGCCGACGAGACTCATATCGCCCTTAAGCACATTGAAGAGCTGAGGAAGTTCGTCGAGATTGGTGGCCCGTAGAAAAGCTCCTAGCTTCGTCCGTCGGGGGTCGTTGCTGGTTGTCCATCGGGTATCACCTTCCACAGGGTTACCCGCGCTCATGGTCCGAAACTTGTACATACGAAACAAACGCCCATTTAAGCCGACACGTTTCTGGGTGAAGAGAACAGGCTCTGGGGACGTCAGGCGAATAGCCACCGCTATCAACAACATCAAAGGGGCCGTAATGATGGTGACAACCGCTGCAAAGATAAGATCAAAAGACCGTTTCAGAATTGTGTAAGTGATCGCCTCAGAGGGAGTGGCTTTCATATCCAACAAGGTTACATCGCCAGAATGGAATAACGTATTTCGGAATGAGACTCCCGGCCCCAGATCCAGAATCGCCCTTACCGGAACACTCAAATGCTCCAGCTTGCAAATAATGCTGGAAATTTCCGCGAGGAGCGGAAGAGGAACGGCGATTATTACATCATCGGCGTCCGGCTCGACCGCCATGGTTTCGAGCGCCTCGAGTTCGAGCAAGGGGCTACAAGCCGGGCTTGGGGTCTGCCCTGGTAACCGAAAGAACCCCGCCACGGAGCAGGGAATCACCATCGACTGGAGGAGGGAACGTACCGCTTGGTCAGCATACTCGTCTGCTCCCACCACCAGGAGGCGGGAGCAGTTTTCGCCTTTTCGCCGCAAGCTCTCCAGGTATGCCCGGAAAGCTTCCTGGGTGGCGATGACAAGTAAGAAGAGCGCCACTGCACTGAACACAACGAAGAGGCGGGAGAAGCTGACATTCCGATAGAAAAACGTTGCACCGGTTGTCACTGTGTAAGCAGCCGCGCTGGCCACAACGGCGCGGCGCGTTGCGTTTCCTGTCGGGAGCAAGTGATCGACACGCGAAAGGTCGAAATACTCGACAACTATAGCCCAGGCAAACGTCGTTAATAACAACAGCCCAAAGTAAGCGGGGTAATCCACCCCCTCACTGATAACAGGAATGAGGCCTGACACGAAACGAATATAAGCTGCGATCCCGAAAGCTGGAAGAGGCAGTATCAGTACGGACAGCCGCAGCGCAAACTCGATGTGATTGAGCCGTCGTCGGATCATTGCTTCAGCCTATCGAATAGAGGAGGTCGCAGGTCAAGGAAACCTGTGGCACTGATATGCTTTCTGTGACCTATTTCCGGTACCCTTTGGGATATCTCTGCATCCATGCCCAGGCAGACCGAATTATGTCCTTAAGGTCAGAGTGCCGAGGCTCCCATTTCAATTCCCGGCGCAGCTTTCGCGCGCTCGCAACAAGAACTGCTGGGTCTCCCGGGCGACGTCTCCCCACACGGACATCGAGCCTGCGTCCGGCAATTTCCTCGACGGCTTTCACCACCGCCCGGATCGAATATCCTTTACCGTGACCGACATTATATATCCTCAAGCCCAATTTTGAAAGGGAGTGCAAAGCTAGTATGTGTGCCTGGGCAATATCCAGGACGTGGACGAAATCTCGGATGCAGGTGCCATCAGATGTCGGGTAATCATCTCCATAGATTTCAAAGGAGCCTTTGGGACCGGAGGCTGCGGCTAACAAACGGGGCAGGAGATGGGTCTCCGGCCGGTGATCCTCGCCCAAGTCTCCGGTCGCGCCTGCGGCGTTAAAATACCTCAGGGCTGCACAGTTGATTCCATAAGCGCCATGGTACCAAGCCAGCGCCCGTTCAATCACCAGTTTAGTCTCACCGTAGGGGTTAACTGGGCAGGTGGGATGATCCTCCCGGATGGGAACACTCTTTGGTTCGCCGTAGACCGCAGCACTGGAGGAAAAGATAAGTCTTTGTATCTTCAGTGCAGCCAAGACTTCCAGGAGAGAAAGCGTGCCGCTGACATTGTTGCGGTAAAACAAAAGAGGATTACGGACTGATTCCTCCACTAAAGCACTGGCCGCAAAATGCATAACGGCTTCAATCTGGTGCTTCTTGCACACGCGCTTGAGTTTTTCCGTATCCGCGATGTCTCCCCTTACAAACTGAACGCGATCGACGACCGCCTGGCGGTGCCCCGCGATGAGATTGTCGTAGGCGACGACACGGTGCCGTTGCCTCACCAGTTCCGCCGCGCACACGCTGCCCACATACCCAGCCGCACCTGTCACCAGAATGTTCATACCTCAATAACCTCCCTGTTCATTTTGGGACTTGACCCTGGCCTCCCAATAGAGCTTGAGCGCGCGAATGGTATCGGTCAACTCGTGACGAGGTTCCCACCCGACGGCAAGTCTGGCTTTTGAATAATCGCCCCACACCTCAGCGGCTTCGTAATTGCGGATGAGGGACTTGTCAACCGAGACCTGAACGGGTTTCGAGGCGAAGGAGATCACCGTCTGGAGGATGCTCTCTATTGAGACGGGATGGCCCGAACAGAGCTGATAGACTTCGCCCGGCGCGCCGCTTTGCAACAAATCGCAGTAGCCCCGGACGATGTCCCGCACGTCACTGAAGTCGCGTATCGCTTGAAGGTTTCCGGCGAGGATTGTGGGGGGACGTAGGCCTAAATCGATTTCCGCTACCTGCCGGGCAAATTTCGAGCAGACGAAGTTCGATGACTGGCGCGGCCCGGTGTGGTTGAACGGCCTGACCCTAACGATGGGCAGGCCATAGCTTTGAACAAACTGTAGTGCAAGAATCTCGGCTGCCGCCTTGCTTCCCGCGTAGGGATTAAGGGGGTGCAGTTCCATCTCCTCACGCATGGGCAACTTCTCCCTGGGAACCATGCCATACACCTCGGAAGAGCTGACGAGAAGCAAGCGGCAGTCCATTCCCACCCGAAGCCAAGCCGAGAGGAGATTCAGGGCGCCCATGAAATTCACTTGATATGTCAGTTCCGGGCTCTCGAACGACTTCGCCGGAGACGAAAAGGCGGCAAGGTGATAGATGCGTTGGGGTTTGGATGACTGTAGCACTTCGAGCAAGCGGTCAAAGTCGCGCAAATCCCCGCAAGCTATTTGGAGATGTTTTTCGATGTGCTGAATGTTGGCCCGGTCTTCATTGATGCCGAGGAGCGCGACGACCTCTTCGCCTTTCCCCAGGAGGTACTCAGCAAGGTGAGAGCCGGCAAAGCCCGCGCATCCCGTAATCAGTGACTTCATTGCGTGGCCCGTATCGCACGTCATTCCCGCGAAAGCGGGAATCCATTCCTCAAACCTTCGCAGACGTGCTATCTACCTGATGGATTCCCGCTTTCGCGGGAATGACGTGCATGAAGCCGCGCCAGATCCTCATCCACCATCATTTTGACAAGGCCTTCGAAGCTGACGTTTGGCTTCCAGCCCAATTCCTGCCGGGCTTTCGACGCATCGCCGAGCAAGTGATACACCTCGGCAGGCCGCAAGAAAGCCGGGTCTGTTTCCACGTAATCTCGATAATCCATACCCAGGTGTCCGAATGCGATTTCCAGGAGCTGGCGCACGGAGTGAGCGACTCCCGTTGCCACCACATAATCCTGTGGTTTTGCCTGCTGCAACATCTGCCACATGGCTTGCACGTAATCCCCGGCAAATCCCCAATCTCGTTCGGCGTCAAGATTTCCCATCTTGAGCTTTGATTGCAGACCAAGCTTGACCCGCACGGCTCCGTAACTCACTTTCCGGGTCACGAATTCCAGGCCGCGCCGCGGCGACTCGTGATTGAACAGAATTCCCGAGCACGTGAAAAGACCGTAGCTCTCGCGATAATTAACGGTAATCCAGTGGCCGTAGAGCTTGGCCACGCCATAAGGGCTGCGTGGATAGAAGGCTGTCTGTTCATTTTGCGGGCTCTCACGCACCATCCCGAACATTTCGCTGGAGGAAGCCTGGTAGAATCGTATCTTTGGATTCACCAATCGGACGGCCTCGAGGATGCGGGTCACCCCGAGCGCGGTGAACTCGCCCGTCAGCACCGGCTGGTTCCAGGAAGTGGGGACAAAGGATTGCGAGGCCAAATTATAGACCTCCTGGGGTTCGGACTGTTGAAGAGCGCTGATCAGTGAGTTCTGGTCAAGGAGATCCCCCGGTATCAGCTCGATTCTGTCCTGTAAATGATAAAGCCGCTCGAAGTTCACCGTGCTGCTTCGCCGGACTACGCCGCAAACGCGATAACCTTTTGAAAGCAGGAACTCAGCCAGGTAAGATCCGTCCTGCCCGGTTATTCCCGTGATCAGCGCTGTCTTGCTCATCCATTTCCCCCCTCTCGGTGATCCTTTGGGCCGAATTCTAGCATCTTCAGGTTAATAAATGCACCCATCTCTGATTTGAAACGCGACACGTCGAAGCGTTCTGCGTGGCGGCGAATAAAAGCGGGCGAGAAGCGCGTTTCGTTCAGCTCAAAGAAACGGATCGCATCGGCCAGGGACTCGGCGGATTGTTCGGCGAAGAATACCCCGGTTGAAGACTCGGGAGCACAGGAACTTGTTGGCAAACCACCTATTACGGTTTCCAATGCTCCCCCACGCCCGAAGGCGATCACAGGGCGTCCGCACGCTTGTGCTTCGATGGGAGTCAGGCCTATGTCCTCTTCACTTGGGAATATGAAGGCTCTGCACCGCTGGTAGTGATTGCGAACCAGCTCGTCGGGCTGGTAACCGAGGAAAGTGATCGTGGGCCCCGCCATTTTCTGGAGGGCTCGCATCGTTTCTCCCTGACCGATCACAATCAGCCGGCGTTTCATTGCGTTGCAGGCGCTGACTGCAAGATCAACCCGCTTGTAAGCAACTAGGGGGCTCACTACGAGGTAGAAATCCTCCGCGTTTGTTCCGATCGAAAAAGAGCTGATATTGACCGGGGGATGAATTACTTCCGCCTCTCGACGGTAGTACTTGGCGATCCTGGAGGCTGCGTTATGGGAACTCGCCACATAGTAATCGACTCTCGCCGACGCCGCGTAGTCCCACTGTCGGACGTAGTTGGCCGCGATGGAGTAGAAGGCTCGCCCCAAGGCGCCTCCCGGCGCGCGCGAACGATACTGGTGATACATATCCCAGACGTAGCGCATCGGAGTGTGACAATAGCAAATGTGGCAGGTATGCGGACGAGTCAGAACTCCTTTCGCGGCCCCGGACTCGGAACTGATTACGAGATCGTACTCGTCCAGCTTGAACTGCTCCAGCGCGAGAGGAAAGAGAGGCAGGAATTTCCTGTAGTGACGCCTGATCCCCGGGACCTTTTGCAGAAACGAGGTGGTGAACTTGCGTGTCCTCAGCGATGGCGGAAGAGCCTTGGGGTCGAGCACCAAAGTGAAAATATCGGCCTGGGGGAACATGTCCGCCAATACCTCTAAGACGCGCTCCCCGCCCCGGAACCTCACAAACCAGTAATGAACGATGGCCACCCGCAACCTCGAGAGAAGGTCAGGCAGTGGCGCATCTCGATCTCCGCGGTTCAAGGGGCCGCTTTGTTCTGTTTTTCCATCATCATTCATAAGTGAACCTGGCATCTTGCGGCAAAATTATTCTTGCAGCACCTTGCGATAGACTTCGAGAGTCCGCCGGGCACATTCGTGCCAGGAGAAAAGTTTGGCTCGCTCCAGTCCTTTGCGGCGCAGCGTTTCCTGAAGCTCAGGAGATCCCAGCACCCTTTCCATGGCTGCGGCAAGGTCGTCCACACTCGACGGTTCAAAGTACTCGGCGGCGTCCCCGGCCACCTCCGGCAGGGAAGCGGCCCGCGAGCACACCACGGGCGTCCCGCACGCCATCGCCTCCAAGACCGGCAGGCCGAAGCCCTCGATGAACGAGGGCATCACCATCAAATCCGCGCCCGCGTACACCTGCGGCAAGGTTGCATGAGCCACGTGGGGAAAAAAGGAAACATGGCCGGCGACTCCAAGTTGGGAACAAAGGCTGACGAGTCCTTCCTTCCACTTGGGATCATCGCCGACGATCAGCAATTGCTGCTCGACTTTTCTTCGTCCACAAAGCAGCGCGAATGCCCGGATCAGTGTGGGAATGTTCTTGTGGGGCTTAAGCGCCCCGATATACAGGAGATAGGAACCCCGCAACTGAAGCGCTGAGGAAGCCGCTTGGAACGCCTCCTCGTGATCGCATACGTGGAAGTGAGGACTGACGCCGAGGTAGATCACTGTGACTTTTTCGGGAGGAACCCTGAGCCTATCCACAATCTGGAGCTTGGTGAACTCAGAATCGGTAACAATTTGATCGGCCTTCCGGCTTGCAATGGCTAACATCGGTCGCGCATAGACGAGCGACGAAAGCGTTCTGCGGAAAGTCCGATCCATGATGTGAGTGAGATCGTGGATCGTCACCAGTAGCTTTCCACGATAGAAGCATGGGACGTTGTAATGAGGGCAATGCAACAAGTCTGCGCCCTCTGCCGCCCGGGGAATCTGCCACTGCTCCCGCAGACCGTAAATGGGAGCATCCGCACGAACCCACGTGAAGCGGCCGGAGCTGAATTCGCGCACGGACTCCTGCCGCGGACAGGCCAGACGAAACGAGAATTGGCGCTCCATCCGAGCGTAGTTCTCGAGCAGATTCTTCAAGTACGTCCCGATTCCCGAAAATCCGAGCATCCGCGCGTCCAGAAGAATTACTTTTGCCTGGTCGGAGATCAATTTTACGAGTTCTCCCCTAAGTGCTTTAAGATACTCAAACATTCCTCATAAGGGCTAGGGCTTCCGGGCAATAAGTTCAAGGACACCGCTGAAATAGGAACTCGGAGGGAGATTCGCTAGAATCTTGTCAAGCATTTCAACCTGGCGATAGAACTTCCCATAAGCGCGCTTGATCGTGGGACCGAATCCGGTTAGGTTCTTTGGAAGGAAGTTACGCCGCCACCGCTTCTCAACTGTGAATCCGTGGCTTTTCAGCATTTCCTCCGCCGACCTGAAAGTGAATTTAAAGGGGTGTACTGATATGCCCCGCCGGTCAGCAATCCATTCAGCCCAGGAATAACGATTGGGAAGCATAAAGATGAAGAGTAGTCCTTGCGCGTGCAGAACGCGACGAATTTCTCGAAGCGAACAGTCGAGGTCAGCGGCGTGTTCCAGGACACCGACGGAAAGGACCGCACCGAACGACTCGGGGGGGTAAGGGATATGCAAGGGATCTGCGCAGTACATTACCTCGACTGACTGCAACAGGCTAATCGCGCCCCTTGCCGGTCGTTCCATGACATCGAACGAGACAGGCTTCATTCCACGCTGCAAAAGCAGCCAGGAAACTTGCCCATAGCCACAGCCCCAATCCAAAATAGGAGATTGTGCATCCAACGAAGCGCAGTGTGCAACAACCAAGTCTGCAATCCTAATGTAATTGAAAGCGGCAGCAGCGCCGTCCATGTGATCCATGTCGCGAGCGCCTAGTTGCTTGGCTTGCGAAGCGATACTAAGGAGTGCCTGAAGCTCGGCCAGTTCAGAAGAGCTTTTTCCTACCATAAGACCTCACAGGCACCGGGGCTGATGTTCCCAGGAATGCGCCCGCCAATAATTGCCCGAAGCTTGTAAGCGCAACCTTCTAAGCCCTCCTTGAGAAAGGCGATTCTGTTGCCAGCACCCCCCGAGTGCGACCCGGGAGATTTGGGTCGCCCGCGGGGTCCCCTGCAAGCTCAGGTTTCCCTTGCTTACTGTTGCAATACAGAACGCTCAGAATCCCAAAAACCATCCAGCTCAGCCCCATAATAAAGGTATACAATATAGTCAGCGTGAAGAAGCTGGATACCACGAGTATAATGACGCTGGACAGACTTAGCCTGCCGCACGCACGATAAAATGGGTCCCGAACACGGGTCGATATGAAGTGGGACATCCAAATTACCTTCCCCAGAAGATAGCAATATGCGCTAAGGCCGAATATCCCCGTAAGCGCAAAAATCGTGAGTAAACCGCCTGTAATGCAAAAGGAAGAAGCTCCCGTCGGGGCGTAGCCACTGCTTGAAATGTAGGGCAGATTTGGTACGACGAAAGGAGTTGTGTTGAACCCGATTCCCCACACGAAATTGTCCCGAATGATGCCAATATTGGACCGCCAAAGGTCGATCCGAGACTGGGCAGACTCGTCCGACACTGTAAACCTCTGGTAGGATTCAGCCTCTTTAGTCAAGTAAGGCGCCCCAGCGACAACTATGAGAAGAACCACAAAAAGCGTCGCAAGGCCCCGCCTTTTGTTTTTTCCGACGGCAACCAAATAGAGGAACGCCATCAAGAATGCCAACATGGAGCCGCGAGAGTATGTCAGGATCAGGGCCAATCCAAAAAGTGGGATAAGGTAACGCGCTCTTCGAAATCCCTCCATCCAGAAAGCCGCGGACCCTGCGAGCGCAGTGGCAATCAAACAGCCAGCGAAGTTCGGATCCAGGAAGGCTGAAACCAAACGGTTCCGCTGCAGATCCCATCCCGCCAGGTTGCTCGGGTCGACGACGATCGCGAAGTTTGGCAGGAATATCGCCTGAAACACACCAAACCCTGAAAAAACCGCAGCGCCTAAGAGTAGGAAGTTCAGCAGATGTTTAGCGTGCAGGCGCGATTTGAGTAGGTCACTCACAAGGAAATAGGGTATTGTGTAGTATAACCATCTGAGCAGAAAGAGGGAACTCAGCTTGACTTCGTAGGAGTGAAGCCGGTAATACTCTGCGTTAATCGCCAACGAAATCGATGCTGCTAGAAAAAAGAGAAAAATGGGCCACTGCAAGACGGCTCTCTCAAAGAAAAGACTACGTCCCTTGAGTTTTCTGATCACGAGGAAGAACCCCAAAGGGGCCAGTGCAATATCGCTCGGCACTATCGCGACGCTCTTGAAGGAAACAAGGTTCGTGGGGACTCGAATCAATTGCCCACATAGCATTAACCCAACCAAGAATGGGAGAACGAACTTCCGCACTGATTACTCCTCTGCAAGATTCATCCCAGGCGATTCCATGCGACCTGCCCCAATCAACCTGCGGCCGACAACCTGAGGTGCACCCCCTTATCAAGACTGCCTTGGGCTCAAACTAGGCTGGTTTTCGTCGTCGCGTTTTCCCTCTTTGTCTGTTATTCTCTCTGCTCGCTGTGGCGGCACGCCTCCGCTTGCTGGTTCCCTCCTCCTCTGTTGTCGCGCCCTCCGCTGCCGGGCACTGGCGCGGAGGCGGAGCGGTGACCTATGAGGTGTCGGCGCGAATGTAAAAACGTACAAATTTGAACACCAACTGGGTCGAAAAGGCCCATAACAGCCAGCGGAAAGATTGGTGTTTTGCTGTCACTCCAGTGCTGCTCAGCGCAAAAAGGACTATATTCGACCGTACCACAACCGCGTCCCCAGCGCAACGCTGATCCGCCAGGCGGGCGCGCGATATAAGCGTGGGGGGCGATGCCTTTGGCTTTTGCGAGGGCCTAAGCCGTGCGGGTCTGATGCGCCAGGCATAGGGAAGCACCTCATGCCGGGTTCTCTTTCTACCTCGGAAGCAGAACGCCGGTCGATGTTGCATCGGATCTCCGAAGTGGGTGACTTTGGCCTGGGATCGATCTCCGCCATCCAGAGGCGCTGCGGGAACCCCCGCTGTTGCTGTCATCGGCCTGGGGGCGGGCCGTGGCGCCACGCTGCGCCTCACGTACAAGGCGCGAGGCAAAACAATGAGCGAAAGCTTTTCTAGTCCGGAGGCGCAGGGAAAGGCGGAGCGCGAGATTGCCGAGTTCCGCAGGTATCGGCAACTGAGCCGCTGTTACGAGGAGAAGCCCTTCGGGGAGCTTAAGAGTAAGACGGGAATCGACCGGGAGCTTCATGCGCACCTCAGCCGCGTGGCGCTGAACCACGCTGCGCGTGAGATGGCTAAATGCGTCGCCGCGAAATATATCGCTGGTGAGCAGCACAGGTTCTGTTCTTCGGACCTGCGGTTTTTCAGGGAGGGTGATCGTATGGCGACAAGGACGGGATTCGGCACTCAGGATTCAGGATTCAGGGTAAGGATGTCAAGCGTTGCTCTCGGGTTGCTCTGCCTCCTCCTTTGCTTGCCATTCGCCGCTCGTCACTCGTCAGTGCTGCTCGCCCAGGTCCCCGCGGGCACCCCAGTCCATAATGGCAACGCCAAGTCGGTCACCGACCGCGGCGGCCAAGTCTATAACGCCCTGGGATACCCAGGGTCCGACATCGGTGCGCAGGTCAATGCCGCGATTGCCGCGAGCCCAGCTACAGGGGGCATTGTCTTCATTCCTGCTGGTTCTTATACCTACGGCACACCTATCGTTGTTAACAAGCCCTTATGGCTGACCGGCTCGGGTGCCTATTCAACTAGGCTCACCTACACAGGATCGGGCGATGCTATCCAGGTGACTGGATTAAGCCTCGCGCCTTATCGTAACGGGGGGATCAGGGGGATTTACCTGACCACGGGCATCGCGCCCGGCCATCCAGGACCATCGAGCGCCGCCAATGGCATCCACCAAATTGACTCGATCGGATTTGCCTACGAGGATGTGAGCGTCGTTGGCTTCACGGCAGCTGCGGCAAGCGGCTTTCTATTTGACAACCATTCGCTTTTCAATGAACGGATTTACATGAAAGACGTTACTGTAGACACTTGCACGTACCATATTCGCTACCTTAGAACGGGCGGAAGCAACAGTTTCGAGTATGGGACAATGCGGAATGTTCACCTGGACCTCTACGCAGGTGAAATCGGAATGTTTCTCGACGGCAGCGGAGGGTATGTCAGTGTTTGGACCGGCGAGTATCAGATCAACACCAACATAAGCGACGTGTCTTCTCCTGCCACCTTCATCAAGATCACTGGCGACCACAGCGGTTATCCCTCAGAGTTTGCGAGAAATACGATTAGCATATTTGGTGAGCAGACTTACGGCTCAGGAGCGATCCTAGCCAACATCGACGCCACCAGCGACTTCGACAATATTGGAGTAATTAACCTCGATGGCGTTACCACCAAGATCATTGCTCGTGGGGGATGGTTTCTCGTCGGTCCTCCAGGACCTGCTATGGCCGGGACCAGCGTCTATACTAATGCCTACAATTTCGGGCTGGTGAACATCGAAGTTGGCCAGAACCCCGCCGCCGTGAACAAGATTGGCTCATACTTGATGCCGAGATATGAAGCTGCCGATAGTTACCGAATGGGCTTAGGGTTGGGCGCCTTCTTCAATGGTACTAATTGGATTTCGGCGGGGGACGGAGCCAATAACGGCGCGCTGCTTTACCTTAACGACGGCATTTATGCCATTCCAAGTACGGGTGGTCAAGACCAGAGTATCAGCGACGCGAATCTGTCAAATTATAAAGTGGCCACTTTTTCCAGGACAGGCCTTGTGCTGCCAACCTCTCTCCATTGTTACTCTTCCGCGTCTCCTGCCGAGTGCAACGCGGCTCCCGTTGGCTCGGTAGTGATCGCCCCGAGCGCGACGTCCGTTGTGGTGCACACGTCGGCAGTGACCGCCAACGGTCAGATTCTTCTCGCCGCGGATTCATCGCTGGGAGTCCCCCTAGGCGTGACCTGCAACACGCAGTCTTTGCTCCTCCTAGGGGTGCCGAAGGTGACGGCGAGAGTTGCAGGAACAAGTTTCACGGTCGGGATAGAGGTTGGTCCAACGACCAACCCTATGTGCCTATCGTTTTCTATCATCAACTGACGTGCGGTGCAGCAGTGGCGCTGGCCATGAAGCCGTGGTTACGACGCAGCCCACAGAGTACGGCGCTCTTGGGCGCCGGCGCCTAAGGGTAACCTGCCTTTACCCTCCCCAGCATTCCATTCCAAAGCCCGCGGAACGTAGCACTGACCAAGTCGGGTCGTCCCTGAAGCAACCAACAACAGCCCTTTAGACACCGGCTTAGGAAGAATATCAATAAGAAGCTCGCATGAGCAGGAAGCGAATAATGCTTCCGATGGAAATAGACACGACTGCGTGTGATATGGTAACAAGCGAGGGCTGATCCCAATCCGGCTGATCTCCCTACCTTGTGGTAGAGTTTTGACCCAAGCACCAGTATACGACGAAAACCAACCCTTGCAGCCCGGCGGCAGAAATCGGCGTCCTCGCAATATAAGAAGCTGTGCTCGTCAAGCAAGCCTATGCGCTCGAAGACGTCCCTTTTTACCAGCATGCAACAGCCAGTGATCCAGTCCGTTTCGACTGTTGCCTGAGCTTCCGTAACGCCCTTCCGCATGTATCTGAGATCCTTGTCTCCCCACCAACTGAATTTACCGCCGAGATACCAGGCTTTCGAGGGGTCCGCGTGCTCGTAAATAGTGCAACCCGCTAAATGCGCCCCTGCGCCCTCCGCTCCCTTGACCAAGCGCTCCAAAGCCTCGCACTCAAAAACAGTATCGTTGTTCAGTAGCAATATCCAGGTTGCTCCCAGTTGCAGAGCATATTGAATACCCAAATTGTTTCCGCCTGCAAAGCCGCTGTTATTCCGTGCTTCCAATAATGTTATCCCGGGCCTTGCGCATGCTTGCCTGTCGTCAATGGTACACGTCTTCAACATCCCGCCCCACGAACTCTCGGCCAGGGGCGGCGAGTAATTCTGCATCCATCGTTTGAGTTCTGCCACCGAGTCGTCTAGTGACGAGTTGTCAACGACAATAATCCCGCAACTCATAGGCGGACCAGAGCAGACGCTCTCGATGCAAGCAATCGTGTCCCTGTACCCGTTGTAATTTAGGATGACGATCGCAAGGCGTGGAGGCTGCGAAAACAATTTGTGCACCTTATCCTGCACGGGCTCCGAAACCAAATCAACAGATACCTGTATCCATACTGGAGAAAGTCGCCGATATCGGGACTCAGTACTGCCGGTACTATTCCATACGTGATGTTTTCGACGAGCTTGGTCGGCGTCGCGACTTCATTGAACAGGGTAGCTTCCCTCAGAAGGAATCCGGTCTCCATGGATATTTGGCTGTCAGTTCATCGAGCCACAAAGGTCAGACCCTCCAGCAAGGGTTGCTAGTTGGGAGCAGGCGCAGCAACTTCACGATGGCACGGTTTCTGACCAAGCGCGCCCCTTCAACCCAACTGATTGCCGGATAATCCGCGCCTTCGTTCGGCGGATGTTCATAAACTGCGGCCACGTAGGTCGCCCTCAAACGGCGATGAGTTCGCATGTAAGCGTCAACTCGATTTTCAAAGTTGGGTGCAATGTGGGCCAACGGGTATCTCAGCGACGCTAAACAGCGGTGCCCATAAATAGGGCGCGAGAGTTCGTCTCTCCTCGCAAGAAACAATTGGTCGCTGAATCCATATCCAAAGGCAAAACCCCGTCCTTCCCAGAGGGTCTCGCGTTGCAATGTGGGCCGCCACCACCAATTGGGGTTGGCCACAAGAATGCGCGTGTCTCGTTCCATAAGTTCAGTGGCAGGGCAGACCCAATTGACTGGTTTTTGCAACCTGACTTCAGCGTCCCAATACAATAGATACCCACTCTCTTTCAAGGTGACTGCGACCAGCGCGCAATCCGTATAGTGAGGTATGCGGCCAAGGTCCTTCATAGTGAGACCAACCTGCCTGAGAGCGCGGTCCAGGCGGTCGGCAACAAAATAGTAGGCGTCGATCTCCCCGTTTTCAACCAGTTGTTGCGCCAAAGCTTCGACTTCCTTTGGGTCGTTCACGTTATTAATCAATGCTATCTTTCGCTCAAAACGGCGCTGGTTTTGTTCTTCTATGCCGGCAAAGAACCCCGGCGCGAGAACGTTCCGATAAGTGCGTTCAAATGTATTGACGACCAGATCCACGTCGGGCATTAGGTCCTCCCCGGGTTGCTGGGAGACTCAGGGGGGAAGCTCCGCCATGCGCCCCATCCCTGTAGCACCTCGCCACAGTTTCGATACTCTGACCGAGCATGTTCCGCATGTTGAGCTGAAAGGGTATCTGCTTCGATAAGCGCTAGGGCAGGGCCGGGATGAGCCGCCACGCTCCCGACGGCCTGGAGGACTCTAGAAGGCTCGCAGCGCATCGGCCCCAAACTTTTTCCGCAAGCGGGAATCTCGAGGAACCTTCCGAAGGGCATTCACACAAACCAAGACAGGGCGCGCAAGGGGAAAGACCTTAAACATCTTCGCTATGCTGCGCAACAGAAGTGCACGCCCCCTCGAGTTGTAGTGGTTGCAAAGCACCTCCGCTGCTTTATCGATATACGCCCAATCCTTTCGCAGAATAGCTGCCAACCCACTCCACAGTAGCTCTCGCTTCGGGCCTTCCCTCAACGCCTGTTCGGCATGAATGCGAGCATCGGCTGGGATCCTTTCATCTTCGGCCAAGTTGCGAATCATTTTCTCCCATCCGCGCCAGGAAGCCTGGAAGCGTAGCAACTCAGCAAGAGGGGAGGGGCGGAAGGTGAAGACCGCGCCCGGCTGTGCGGAAACTACCACTGGAAAGCGCGCGGCGGCGCGCAATTCGAAATCCAAGTCCGATGCGTCGCCCACCTCCTCATCCAGCGTGCCGACCTCCTCGATAGCCTCCCGGCGAAAAAGCATACCTGTCCATTGTGCGGGCATGCATTTCAGCATCGCGCGCAGGCCCTCGGGCGGGCGATACAATCCGGGCTTCCAGGCCGCGAGCGGCACCCTATACATCCTGCTTTGATTATTCACCAGGATCGTAGGGGTAACCGACAAAATCGCTTCCGGGTACTTCTCGAAGCCTAGGAGGGCCGTCTCATAGAACGTGGGCAAAAGAAGATCGTCGTCACTTAGGAACGAGAAAAACGGCGTATCCACACGCTGTGCGCCGTAGATGAAATTCCGCAAGGCTCCGATGTTCTCTGGCTGACAATGATAACGAACACGGGGATCCCCCTTGGCGAACTCTGCGACCACTGACGCCGTTTCATCGCCTGACGCGTTGTCGTAAACACAGAGCTGAAAATGGGGGTAGGTTTGGGCTAGGACACTGCTGATGGCCCGTCGCAGTAGTTTGGGCCGGCGGTAGGTTGGGATGATGGTTGTGATCAAGGGTTTTGAATCTGCGACGGCCAATTAGAGCACCTCCGTGTACCGCGCCCGGAAACTCCGAACAAGACCTTGGAAACTATCGCGTAACTCGCTCCCTACCAACAGAGAAGAGCCCGCGGTAAATAGCGATGAAGCCAAGGCATAGCCCAAGACCAACGACGGAATCGAAGAAGACGCTAGAAACGAGATAGTAGCCCAGGCTCCGCCGTAGGTCAAGCCGGCCAGTACAAAGACCTTGAAAACATGGAAGTACCATTTCCAAACAGGCGTACCCAGGCACTCAGAACAGGTGCGCGGCACCATATAGGCATAAGCGAAAAGGTGGTAGAAGATCCAGGAGAATCCAGCCCCGGCGATCCCGAATCGGTACACGAGCAAAAGGGTCACGGGCAAGACCGCGAACAGCGCATAGAAGTTTGTCCGGGCCGCGATTCCAGGCTTACCCACCGCCAGCGAAAGGACATAGGGGATGTTCAGCGTTCCGTTCATACAAAAACCGATAGACAAGAATGTAACAGGCCAAAGGAGCATTCGCGCCGCTTGCGCATTCAGCACGAAAGTGAAGAGAGGGCGAGCTGCAAACGGAATAGCCGCGAACATGGGTATGACCGCATAGCACAGAAGGTCCTGCAACTTCCTATACTGGCACATGAGCCCCTCACGGTCGCCCTGCTTGTACAAAGCGGAAAAAGAGGGGAAAACCGCCTGGGAAACCGAGGTTGGCACTAGCATCCCCCGCGACACCGCGTTGTAGGCCATACCGTAGTATCCAAAAACGCCGAGAGGAAGAAGCTTACTCACTATGGCTTTGTCTGATTGCACATGAATCATAGAAAGGACTGTGATGCCAGCCAACCTGAACGTATATCCGGCATTCCGGTCGATCACCGAAGTCGAAATCCTGGGGAGAAATGCCTTGCCGCCGAAAAAATGAGCGCACACCGCTAGGTAAGCGACGAGGCCTAATAAATAGCAGCCAGCCATCCAGTGGGTAACCTGAATCAAGCCGCCACCCAGGAGGAGAATACCGATGGCGCCAAACTGCTGTAAGGCACTGGCCCCCACATCAATGAGGTTGGTGAATTCCATGCGCTGAATACCCCGCAGAATGCTCATGTAAAAGGAGCGAGGCAGCGCCAGGAGCGAGGCGATTCCGAGCACACGCAAGACCAGCGTGGCGGTCGAAGGACTGAGAGTATCTAAGTTGATCCACTTGATGACGAGCCAAGGAGCACTCGCATAGAGGCCAACTGCGGTCAGGACGTAAAGACCCCAGTAAAAAAACGAGGCGGTTTGAAGCAGGTGCTTTATATAGGTTGGATCTTCTTCGTGAAAGGCCGCCACTTCTCGGACGGTGGTTTCATTTATTCCCAGAGCCAGGATCGCGGTGAGCAGGGCGTTCAGCGTGAGGGTGAAATAGATAATCCCGAGCGCATCCTGGCCCAACTGCTTGAAAATAAATTTCACGGCCACGAAGCTCAGGACGATAAGCAGTCCCTGGCCAAACAGGTTATAAAGAATGTTCTTTGAAAGCCGTGACATTCGACTCCGTGATCTTGTTCAACCGCTCCCGCTCGGCTATTAGTGTTTATTTGCGGCGTAAGTACGCATCCGGCCAATAGGTGACCCCTAATCGGGTAGGCTCCGGGTCGATTTCAAATTCAGGATGCGAGGCCAAAAATTCGTGGACCGCAGCCTTGGGGTTGTCTCGCGTCCATTCTGCCTTCCCACCGGGCACATCGTCGAGGTCCTCCATGACGCCGTCGGCGGCCACGGCATAACTCCCGGAGGTCACGAGCGGACCGTAAAGCTCAAGTTCCCTCCGCACATGCTCTTTGGTGTGGCTTGAATCCAGAATGACCATCACCTTTTCATCCGGGGAGATCAGGTTCCGGACCTCCTCGAGTGTTTCGGGCGCGACGGAGCTTCGCTCGATCAAGGTTATCCGCTTCTTGAGCGGGTGCGCTTCGATTGCCTTACGGTTATGCGGCCTGATTTCAATGTCGATGGATATCACGCGACCCCGTCCGAGGACTTCGAATAGGCTTGCATAAAACACGCTGGAGCCACCGTGGGCAATACCGGTTTCGATGATGACCTGCGGCTGAACCTTATGGATCAGCTCTTGCACCATGAGCAGATCCTCAGGCAATTGAATGACCGGTCGCCCCATCCAGGAGAAATTATAAGAGTACTTGGCGGCCCAGCCCATCTTTATCCACAATCGGGAAATGGCTTGGAATGCTTCGGGGGTATAAAGAGGGAAAGTGGATAATTCATTGTCAGCGTACGTGACGGAAAGAGTTTGGCTCACCATATCAACTATCAGGTTGAGAATTCTCTTCAATGGCCCTCCACGCGTGTTGGTGTCATCTGGGATGGTCTCCCTTTCGAAACGCCAGTCATTCCCGCGAAAGCGGGAATCCACTCCCTCGACAGCGCATTTCAGGAAGTTTGCAGAGTGGATCCCCGCCCTTTGGCAAGCTCAGGGCAAGCTTCTCGCCGGAATGACTGCGACTTGCAACGCCCATTTTTCGCAAATGACACCATCAGCCTACAACTGGACGATGGGGATTTCAACAGACAGTTGCGACAGTATCGCTCGGTTCTCTTCCAGGTAATTGGGGTTCATGTTTACGATCCCCGCTATGCGCCCATTCTGCTCTTTCAGGTACTCAGGTGACACAATCTGATGTCCTGTCCCGGGAACAAATTTCCCTTGCCTGGCGGGATTAATATCGATGAGGAACCGAACGCGACGGTTTTCCGGGTCAATCGTGTTCACTAAGGTTGTTCCTTTGGCTGCCGCCCCCCAAATCGCGCAGCCTCCTGCCTTGTCGAAGAAGTCGATTTTTTCTTCGCACGCTTCCATTCGTTCCTCGACTCTCGCCAGGAAAGATTGGATCTTCGACCACAGGTTGGCGGAGCGTGGCCGTGACGTTCTGACCGTGCTGCCGGCCATGGCAGGCTTGGCTTCTGTGCACAGGTATTGCTCGTCGAAAGCCAAGCGCGCCTCGAGGACCTCGAACCCCGCCCGTTCGAATGCCCAGGTAAGACTCTCTGCCGTGAAATATGAGCAGTGTTCGTAAAAGAAATCCCAGAATGTCACCGTATCGAGAATCCAGGATAGCGCTGGAGTTTCGAAGAATACGTGTGAGTTCATCCGGTTTCCGATTGCCTGTCGGACAGCATGCAGCATGTCCAAAGGAGACTGCACATGCTCGATGACATGACGGCAACAGACGAAATCAGGGGCGTATTGGGTCTGTTGCGAGTCATAAAACGCACGGACAAAGCGCACTGCCCCCCCTTCAGCGGTGTCAGGGCCGACGTAGCTGGGATCGAATCCAATACCTCGGTTTCTCCCGTCCTTGCAAAGCAGGCGGAGGAATTCCCCCTTCCCGCAACCCACTTCAATAATCACCTTATCGCTTAAACAATACTTCGCTAGCAAGGATTCCGCCAGCTCTGTGAGGTAACGCTTGAAATAGGGAGAGCAGCTCCGGGTGTTGTCATAGGCGGCAGAGTATCGGAGGCCGCCTGGGTCGAATGCTGTGTTAAAAACAAAACCGCACCGCTGGCAGAACGCCAGCAGGAGATCTCCCCGAGTAAACTGGCGTGCCTCCTCAGCGCTCACACACACTATGTTCTGATGGACAGGTACGTTCCTGCGTTCGAAGAAGACCTGTGGGGAAGGGCTCGCACAAAGTGGGCAAAAGCGCTTTGTCATGTCCCGTGTATGGTTGATCTCCACCATTCACATGTGTTTGCCAAGCCCTCCTTGAGGGATAGGGAAGGTTTCCACCCGACCACTTTTGCCAGCTTCCGAACATCCGCGAACAACACCGGCGCTTCCTGGGGATCGGTGGGCAAAGCTCCAAGTGCAAGATTTTCTTCCCGGTGCAATAGTTGGGCAATGGTTTCCACGATAGTCCGAACCTTTACGGGGTCCCCCGATCCAATATTGACTGCACCCGTCAAGGGGCTTCTCGCGACTGCCCATAGGGCCGAGGCGACATCTGCGACATGGAGATAATCTCGAATTTGTTCTCCCTGGGTGCACTTGGCAGTCTGCCCCGATAACAGAGTGCGAATCACGGAGGGAACCAACCTCGCCTCAGCTTCCTGCGGCCCATAGAGATAGAAAATGCGCGCCCACGCAAATGGCATGCCCATCTTCTCGCAATATGCTTGGAGGATTTCGCGCGTGGCATTCTTGCAAACCCCGTACAAGCTCCGCGGTCGGAGGGGAGTAATTTCCTCCGACAGAAACCCGTAATCCCAGTCATATTCAAAACACGTTCCCGCAGCCACAAAGCGCCGACAGCCAACGGATGCCAACGCTCCGGCCAGCGCAATGGTTGCTGAGACGCAATCAAGGTTCTCGGGCGCACGCAGGTATTCCCCCATAACTACGTACCACGCCAAATGTATGGCACATTCGGGAAGGATTTCCGACGTCATGGACCGGACCGCCTGTGCGTCGTTCAGGTCGATGGAGAACACACGGGCCTGATCTATGCAGTCCGCCAAACGCTCGGCTGGCCGTTCAGGCTGTAGGACAGCGGACACGCTGTGCCCCTCGCGAACCAGAAGCCGGACAAGATGCGAACCGATAAAACCGGCGGCGCCCGTTACGAGAATTCGCATTGCAGTTTATAGACAACCAATAGATTTTTCGACGTCCGGTCGACCGACGTCCTGCGACGTACCACCAGAGTGTCTCTACTTCTACTCAAGAGCGAGCTCCTCCCGTTAGGTTTTGTTCCCCGAATGAATTTGGTGATAGGAGTCCCCTTTCAAAGCCTGCTAAAAGGGGGAGACAAAATCTTTGAAGGCCGGCAGCGCCTTATCTTTGGCCGACAAAAACGGCTTGTCTGTTGGCCACCGAATGTTCAGTGTTTCATCATCCCATCGCAGGCCGCCTTCCGCGTCCGGCACATAGCACGCATCCATCTTGTACACGACCACCGCTACATCGGTGACCACGCAGAAACCGTGTGCAAATCCCTTCGGAATGTAAACCATCGTATGGTTGTCCGCGGAAAGATCCACTGAATCCCATTGACCGTAAGTGGGGGAAGCCTTCCTCAGGTCAACGAAAACATCGAAAACTGCCCCGGTCACGACACGGACGAGTTTTGTCTCAGCGTGGGGAGGTCTTTGGAAATGGAGACCGCGGAGAATGCCTCGCCGGTCAGAACGCGATTGATTCTCTTGCACCCAGTCGGTTGCCAGCCCGCACGCCTGGAAGATGGCTTTATCGAAGGTGCGCACGAAATATCCTCGCTCATCTTTCCGCGGGTCGAGGATGACCTTGAAGGTGTCGGGGAGTTTGAGAGGTTCGATCTTCATATCATTTGTCCCCAAGAGAATTGTTCGTCGCCCCGCCCGCAGAGGCCGTCCAGCGCAGTGTCCAGTTTCCTGCTCTCCAGCAGAAAGCGCAGTTGCTTCAAGCGTTTGAATTTGCGGCCGTGAAAGCCCGCCGCTGTCATGCTCGCAGCGCGATAGGCTGCTGCGTCGGGCTTCACGTAGGCGTTGGCCAGGGGACCGCCAAGTCAGCGTCGTCCCACCGGATGTCTGCTGCGGCTTCCGCTGCGTAGCGGGAATCTATTTTGCAAAGTACTATGGACTCCTCGCTCAAAGTGCAATAGCCGTGAGCGAACCCCTTGGGAATGTAAAGAGCTTTCTGATCCTGGTTTAACAATTCGATGGCGTCCCATTGACCGTATGACTTCGAGCCCCGGCGCAGATCGACGAAGACGTCCAACACCGCACCGAGGACCACCCGCACTAACTTGGTCTCAGCAAAGGGCGGCTTCTGAAAGTGCAGGCCACGAACCACACCTTTCCCGGAAGCGCAGAGTCCACCCGAAATCTCACACCGGAGCCGTTCCCTTCGATTCCCTTCCCCAAAAATTCACATACCAATCGATGGTTTCTTTCAGCCCCTCTTCCAGAGTGTAGGCTGGCTTCCATCCCAGGACTTCAGCAGCCTTGGCGGAGGAAAGATACTGATTTCGAATTTCACCCTTGGCCGTGGCAAGCACTGTGGGCTGAATGTGCTCACACTTCATGAGTTCTGTTATCTTATTCACGATCTCAAGGACCTTCACTCGAGAATCAGGACTGAAATTGAAGCTTTGGCCGAGCACTTTCTCCGACGCAAGCCGCTCGGCCAGGGTCAGAAAAGCTCGCGAGACGTCTCGAACATAGTTGTAATCGCGAATATAGTTCCCATCGCTGCGAATGAGCGGCGACTCCCCACGAAAGAGCGATCGGATCGTCCCCGGCACAATGCGAGTCCAGTTGAGGTCTCCTCCGCCATAGATGTTGCCGCAACGCGCCACGGCCACCGGGAGCCCGTAGGTGTGGTAGTAGCTCTGGGTAATGAGGTCGACGCAGCTCTTGGACACCTCGTAAGGGTACTTGCCGTGGAGGGGCATATCCTCTGTGTAAGGAAGAGCGTCGTGCTCACCATAAGCCTTGTCGCTCGAGGCCACGACGACACGCTCCACCAAGTCGGAGTGGACGCGACTAGCCTCCAGCACATTCCACGTTCCGCGCACATTGGTCTCAAAGGTCGGGAGCGGCGAGCGGTGCGCCACCGAAACGATCGCCTGTGCGCCAAGATGAAAGACCGTGTCCACCTCGTGCGACACGATGGCCCGCTCGACGGCATAGAAGTCTTCAAGCCGGCCTTGCACGACGCTGATGCGACGGATCGCTTCGCTTCGATAAAGCTCCGATTGCGGGTCCGCATCGAGAACCAAAGCCACAATGTGGGCGCCGCGTTCCAGAAGGTCCTTGGTGAGCCACGAGCCCACCATGCCCGTAGCGCCCGTTACAAATACTCGTTTACCATTCCAGAATGGCGAAGCCGTCATTCCCACACCTTCCACGGAGCGCCCTTCTTCCAGGACTCGTTCAAGGCAAGAAAGTCACGGTAGGTATCCATGCAGTGCCAGAATCCATGATGGAGGTAACCAACGAACTGGCCTTCCTGCGTCAGTCGTTCCAACGGCTCCCGCTCAAGAATGCAACTGTCGTCGTCTGAGAGATAATCAAAGAGCTTGCGTTGAAAGACAAAAAAGCCGCCGCTGATAAATCCGCTCTGATCCAAGGGCTTCTCATTGAATTCTTTCACCAGTGAACCTCGTACGGATAATTCACCGTAGCGGGAGAGGGGATGAACGCCAGTGACTGTCCCGATCTTCCCGTGGGCAAGGTGGAATTCCCACAGCTTACCAACGTCGAGGTCTGTTACGCCGTCACCGTAAGTCATCATGAAGTGGTCTTGGGCAATGTACCGCTCAATGCGTTTAACTCGGGCCCCGGTCATTGCTTCGGCTCCGGTGTCGGCAAAGGTAACCGTCCATTGGTCGTCCAGGAGTGGTGCGTGAAACTCCGGCTCCTTCCTGGAATTGAGGTGCAATGTGAAGTCACTGTTCATGAGGCGGTAATTCAAAAAATACTCTTTGATCATCGAGCCCTTGTACCCCAAGCACAGTATGAAATCATTAAACCCGTAATGGGAATAGATCTTCATAATGTGCCAGAGGACAGGTTTGCCACCGACCTCAACCAGTGGCTTGGGCCGATACTCCGTCTCTTCCCGTAAGCGGGTTCCCATGCCACCACAGAGGATCACAACTTTAGGTTTCATGTGGTTTCTTACGATTCAGATTGGCTGGCGGAATCCTCGTTGGAGTCCTGCCCGTACCCGTACCCATACCCATACCCGTGCCGGTAATAGCCATACCCATCGCCATCCCCGTAGGCGCCCTGCTTGTGGGCGTCCACACTGTTCAACGCCACGCCGAGGATGCGGGCGCCGGCATTGTATAGCAATCCTCGCGCGCGGCGGACGAGGTCGAAAGGCGTACTGTAGGCCCTTGTCACAAGCACCACCGCGTCGGTAAGGGTCGCGAGTATTCGGCTGTCGGAGACGGTCAGCAAAGGCGGAGAGTCGAGGAGCACATATTCAAACTGGGACCGGAGCCTGCGAAGCAAGTCGACCGTAAGCGGCGCAGAGAGAACTTCAGCCGGGTTAGGGGGAATGGGCCCGCAAGGAATCACACTTAAGTTAGGAACGCCGGGCACCGGCAGGATGGCATCAGCCAGCTCCACGTGGCCCGTGAGGCACCGTACAAAGCCAGGTTTGTTTTCCACGCCTGTCGACCGGTGGCAGCGAGGCCGCCGCATGTCGCAATCAACAATCAGCACCTTGCTTCCCAGGCTGGCGAGCGTCGCTCCCAGGTTGACCGTTACTGTAGTCTTACCTTCAGACGGCAGGGCGCTTGTAATCAGAAGCATCTTCGGCACAGGGTTGGCAGAAAGCAGAATCGAAGTGCGAAGCGAGCGATAGGCTTCTATAGCCTCACGTCCGGTCTGAACTGCCGGGGCAAAGTCACCGTTGTTACCGCGATTTACAACCGCCAGTTTCTCATCGCCGGCCTTGCCGGTGCCGTCGCTAATGTAGCCTGGAAGGAGGCCGAGCGAGGGCAAACGCAGCAGCCTTTCCACTTCATCGGGCGTCTTGAGCGTATTGTCGAGATACTCCTGGAAGAAAGCCAGCCCGACGCCAAAAGCCGCACCTAGAATGATGCCCAGCGCCAGGTTGAGTACAACTCTTGGCTTGACCGGGCTCTTGGGCACCTCAGCGGCGTCCACAACCCGAACGTTGCTGGCCTGAACTCCGGCCGAGACCGTTGCCTCCTTCCTGCGCGTCAGGAGCGCATCGTAGAGTTGCCTGTCGGTATCCACCTGGCGCTTCAGAATATTGTACTGTATGGACTTCTCAGCAATGTCATTTACTTCCTTTTTCTGCTCGTTCACGGCCTGTTCCAAAAATTTCTCGTTGGCTAGTGCGGAGTGATAAGAATCTATAATATTCTGCGACAAATTCTTTTTCTGGCGGTCGAGTGAAGCCTGGATGGTATCAATCTGCTTTTTCAGAGCAATGGCTTTGGGGTACTCCGGCTTGACTGTGGCCGTCAATTGGGCGTAGTCGCGCTGCAATTCGGCCAGTCGTACGGAGAGATCTTGGATCAGCCTGTTGTCCAGGAACCCCGGTAGGTCCTGAACCCTGCCGGCTTGCACGAGATTGTAGACGGATTCTCTTGCGTAGCGCTCTGTTTGGGCCTTGGTGTACTCTTCCTGGAGCTGTTTGAGCCGCTCGTTGACGAGGCTCTGCTTCTCTTCAACAAAGATGATGGAATTGGCTCGCGCGTAGGATTGCAAGGCATCATCCGACTTTTCAACTTTGGCCTGGAGCCCTACGAGTTGTTCCTGAAGCCACTCCGACGCCTTGGTGGTTTCATCCCACTTCACCTGAAGGTTCTGCCTGATGTAATCATTAGATAGCTGGTTCGCGATGCGCGCCGCCAATTCAGCATTTTCCGAGTAAAAGGATAACTCGACGAGGTTACTGCGTCGAACCGGACTTACGTCGATGTTGTCGATGAAATGTTTCACGGCGTTGCGGTAGGCATTCATCGAGCGGTCCGGAGGTTCGGGGTCTGAAGCCTTTGGAATCTTATCAGGATCGCTCTGGATCAAGCCGAACAGGAAGCGCCCCTTGTAGAATTCGGGGTAGCGGTACAGTTTCAGATTATCCACAACATGTTCGGCGAGGGTTCGGCTCTGCAAAACCCTATATTGAGTCTCCCGATAACTCTCAATATCGATGGAAGTGAGCTGAAGAACTTCCTGGAAATTCAAAACGTTCGGCTGCTCGGGGTTAATCTCGACTAGGACCTTCCCCTCGTAGATAGGCTTCTTCTTGAGCGTACCGATGGCTACCGTCGTGAAGACAATCAACAGGCAGGATAAGACCACCCACCGGCGCTTGGCGATGACATTCCAATAATCAAGCAGGTGCGGCACTTCTTCGGCCGAGACATCCAGCGTCTCGATAGGTTGTCGCAAACTCTGGGGGCCTGAGAGTACCAAGCTCTGAGCGGGGTCGGTAGTGGGGACTTCTACGTTGGGCATTAATCACCGAGCCGAAGCTGGGTTACGCATATTATTGCTTCCAAATGAGCCATCCCGAGAAAGTGGATACACTGGCGTCGATAGCCCGTTGGCCCACCATTTTCTGTTTGCTGTCGGGAACAAAGAGGATGTCATTCGCCGCCAGCATTGTGTCCTGCGCCTTTCCTTTTAGAATCTTCCCCAGGTTAATAGGGACTTCTGTCTTCGAGCCGTCCTGATTAGTTCTCAAAATACGAGCGGCTCCCTTTGCGGCTGTTCCCGTAAACCCTTCCGCCATGGCAACTGCCTGAAGAACCGTCATGGTGGGGCGGTCCTCGAGGACAAACCCGCCTGGCCGCTTCACCGCCCCTGTTACATAAACAACGTCGGCCTTACTTACGGAAATGATGTCGAGAGGCCTTATCTCAATATTGAGAGCTTCATCCCTCGTGTAGAGGAGCCTGTTGAGGTCGACTTCAATCTGGTCCGGCCCACGCATGTGCATTCCATCGACCGGCTGCAAATCCCCAAAGCCACCCTTGCGCCTTATCAACACCGTGCGTCCCGCCGGTGATGTGCTCTTCTTACCAAAACCACCGGCCATCGAAAGCATCTCAATAAGGGTGCGCCGACCAGTAAGGGGATAGAGCCCGGGTTTTTCCACCGCCCCAATCACAGATACAGGCTTAGCCTTGAATTCGTCAACAAAAACCGTCACTTGAGGATCTTGGAGGTAATTCTCACCCCATTTTTCCGCCAGCTCTTGCCGGAGCTGCTCGGCTGTCAAGCCCGCTGCTTGGACTCGGCCGATCAAGGGGAGGGAAATCAGCCCATCGTTGGCAACTCGAACGGATTTTGACAGTTCAGGGACGTCGAAGACATCAATCTTGACCACATCCTCAGGTCCCAGCACGTAATTGGTATCCATGGGGGCGCCGGAGGACTTGTCAGAGTTTTCTGGCGCGTTTCCCGTTGTTGTATCCATATTGGTCGTCGGGATTTGAACCGCTTGGGAAGCTTGGGAAGGTTGGGAAGCTTGGGAAGCCGGCTTTTCCTCGGCATTCTGAGCGCGCGACTGAGGCGAGGCTAATAGGAACACAAACGATAAGCCGATTGTGAAACTCAGAGATGGATGTTCCGGAAGACCCTTCATTTCTGCCCCGATATAGCCTGCTCCTCGTGTCGCCGCCTTGCAATGAGGAGCCCGTTAAGGAGATACGCACCTGAAACGTTAGCTCCATTAATTTACCTGCGCGCCAACACAATGTCAAGTTGAATGCAGCCGCACGCCAGCGGTGCCGCACGCAATGACGCTTGGTTTCCCGAACTTCTATCGTATAATAGGGTCGCAATTTCTCACAAATCTTACCAACTCGAGTGGGACGGAGAGTATGCAAATTGCCATAAAAACGAAACCTGCAAGGTGGTTGCTGGTCAGTGTAGAGGTTGCAATGCTCCTGGCGCTGATAGGTTGGGTGGGCAAGGCCTACGTCGCAGATGTGCTGGCGAGCAGGCCGACAGCGGACAACCTCGAGCGTGCCGTCAAACTCGACCCGAGCAATGCCGACTACCATATGCGATTGGGTGGTTTTTATGAGTACAGCCCCCTTGATCTCCAACTTGGGAAGGCCGAGGAGCATTTTCGCCGCGCCACACATCTTGATCCCTATGACCCTCAAACTTGGCTGCAATTGGCGGTCGCGATGGAGTTCCAAGGCCGAATAGGGGAGGCAGGAGACTGCCTCCGCCGGGTGGATCTCCTGGCGCCAAGTCTCCCTGCCTATCAATGGCCAGTCGCTAATTTCTATTTGTTGCAGGGCAATATCGACGAAGCTTTCCGGCATTTTAGGGTCGTGGTCGCCGGCACGGCGCAATATGACAGCAATGTCTTTGGCTTAGCTTGGAAGGCTACTGACGATGCTGGGAAGATTCTTCAGGAACTGATTCCTGAGCGAGTCACAACCGAATTCAGTTATTTGAATTTTCTAGTCTCCCAGCATCGCTTGGATGAGGCACAGGCCGTTTGGAAACGAATCGTGGCCGGGCGAGAGGAATTCTCTCCTGACATCAGCTCCGCTTACATTGACAGCCTGATCGGCGCTCGCCGGGCGCAGGAGGCGTACCAAGTTTGGACTGACCTCCAGAAAAAGGGGCTCATTCGATACTCGTCCATGCCATCCGAAAAGAACCTCATTTCCAATGGCGACTTCGAGGACGAATTGTTGAATTTCGGCTTTGCTTGGAGAATCGTTCCCGCTGAAGGTGTCTTTGCAGGTCTGGATACGTCCACTTATCACTCCCCTAGCCATGCCTTCTTGATTCAATTCCCGGGTAAGCAGAACCTGCTGTACGAACACGTTTACCAGTATGTGAAGGTATCACCCGGGCAATCCTACCGCCTTCGGGCCTTCATGAAAACCGAAGGTATTACCACCGACAGCGGCCCTCGCCTGGAAGTGTACGATGCTTACAATGCCGCAGCCCTGGACAAGTCAACTGACGATTTGAGCGGCAGTACCGACGGATGGACGCCTATGCTTTTGGATTTCGCTGCCGGACCAAAGACCGAGTTGATCGTCGTGAGACTTATCCGGTTTCCCAGCAAGAAGTTCGACAATCTTATCTCGGGGAAGGTTTGGCTGGATGACGTCCAGCTTACTCCGGCGCAGAAGAGATGAAAATCATCGTCGTCACCCCCGCGTAAGCGGGGGCTGGCCGAAGAACCTCATGCTGACTGACTCATCATGAAATGCCTGTCATTCTGAGCCCCGACTTGTCGGGGCGAAGGATTTCCGCAGTTGTTTTTTTGCGCTTGGCTAGGATAGGCTATGTATATAGCGTACCATTAAGCGGGTAAGCGTAAAGTGTGTCAACATGCCACACTTATGCAATTTTCAGCATATCCCAGGCATTCTTCTAACCACTTGAAAAAACACGGGAACAGGATGTCGTTGGCACAGAACACTTCAAAAAAGCGAGACGTGTGGCGCAAATGGAAATTCCGCCCACATCAGGTCAGGAAGAGTTGGATTCGCGGGAGTGACCGTCAGGGGTGACTTTCGACGGAGCCCCAACAGCCCCTGGGTTTCGCGCAACAACTGGCTGACACCAATGTGGTTTTTGGCTTAACCACGCCGTCGGATGATCCGACGGGCGCGCGGTACATGGAGGTCACGGACGACCCCACTCCACAAGTTGTTTTGCAAATGGAAATTTCCGGTCAGAACGCCTACCGCGCCGTTCATGTTCCCAGCCTATACCCCGGCGTGCAATGGTAAGGGGGGAGCAAGGGGCACACCTAATAGGAAGGGCCGATTTTTGGGGCTTGTGACGGGATCGCGCGCCGTGTTGGCTAAACTCCGCGGTGGCGACATTCAACCTTGCAATCAGAAGTGTATTTTAGTCAAAGAGAGCATGATTCTTGTTGACATCGCCTCAGGCGCATGACTTAATCTCGTTTTTTGACTCCGGTCTCGGGCTGAAAGTTGAGCCTGGACTGATTCGATGAGTAGAAGCAGGCCCTTTGAAGTCTGGATCAGCGGCATCCTGGCCGTGGTGTGTCTGTTGCTTCTAAACGGCCTGGTCCGGCAGTTTCGGAAAGGGCCAAGGCGGGAGCTCGTCGTCGTAAACCTGGCTCGACCCGTTTCAGTCGCCAAACACCCTCCGAACTTCTCTCGCGAACATGACGAGCCGCGCCGCATTGAGGCGGCGGGGAGTTCAAATGCGGCGACAAAAGGCAGGCTGCGCCTGCTTGATCGCGTCGCGCCACGTCCTTTTGCGTCCGAGCAAGCAAAGCGCATCGTCTCCATACCTCCCGCCGAGGCGCATCCACAGGTGATCGCTCTGCCCCAGCTCAAGACGATCACGCTGGAACCTTTAGGCTATGTCGAGAAAGCCGATGGCCGGGTCGAGGCGATCATTTCTCTGGGGGACCGCGTCCATGTTGTGCATGAGGGCGAGACCTTTGAAGACAGTTTCAGGGTCGCGAAGATCTCTTCCTCCGCCGTGGAGCTTGTGGAGAACTCAACCCCGTCGGCAGAGTCCCAGCTCATGGCGGAGATCGGACGAGGTGGGGCGCAGGCGCCGGCCGGCAAGTCGCCGCAGATGCCCCTCCGACCTGTTCCCGAGGTGGTTTCAAACACCGACGCAAATCGCCAATTCGCTGCCGATTCTGCTGCCGGCGTTTCACAACCATCCATTCGTCAGGAATTGGGCTATGTGGAGAGAGCGGATGGTCGGGTTGAAGCAATCGTCGCCGATGGGGAGCACGTTCGCCTCGCCCCCGAAACTAAGTCGTTCGCAAGTAGTTTCCACGTTCCGGCGCCCTCCCCGGCCAACCTCGAGGTGGCGAACGCGTTACCCCCCCCAACTAATCCGCCGGATGCGTTCGGCCACGAATTCCAACCCGTTCACACCAACTCATCCACTCAAGAGGCTGGGGTGCCACCCCTGGTGACTTCAGGGTCTGAGTCTTCCACCGTGGACAAGCCGCATGGAATTCCTGGCAACAATGGAGAGTCGGAGTCCGAGCCGGTCGGTATCATACAGCCCGAACCCCTGGCTGACTACTCCGGCGGTCGGTTTGATGTGAAAATACCGCAGCCCGTTGCGCCCACCTCGCCCGCTGTTGGACCCACACTTCCTTCGGACGAGAGGGGAACTCAGTCGGCAGTCAACACCCTTGGGTATGTGGAGAAGGCTGGCGGGGAGAAGGAAGCCATCGTCGAAGTCCTCTGTCAAGTCTACCTGGTGCACGAAGGCGAGTTGTTCGCTGAGAAGTACAGAGCGCTGCAAGTCACTTCTTCTTCAGTCCAGATTGTGGAGGAATCGAGTAAGCGGTCTTCCTTGCCTTCTCAAATCGAACGGGGTTCCGAGGCTGTTCGCCCGCCAATTTCCAGATTGCGTGGGCCGCCTCTGTCCACAGGCTCCTCGGGTACTGATCCGCCCGTGGAGTTTCGTAAGGCGGAGGAGTTAGGCGCTGGCGAGCCCGTCGTTAGCCCATCAAGGTCTCCCCCCGAACACCCACTTGAGTCCTGGCAAAGACCGAAAAGAGTGAGGCCCCCCCAGACGGCTCTCGAGAGCGTTCGCCCAGCAGAACGTTGGGCCAAAACCGACACGCGTTCCCCTCCGTGCGCGCTCAAGACGGTCGGTTCTGTGGAGAAAGCGAGTGGCGAAATGGAGGCCATCGTGGCCGACGGGGGGGGTGTGTACCTCGTCGGGAATCGGGCATCGTGGCTTAGGGGCGAGATACCCGTTAACTGTGCGTTTTTCCCAGTAAACGCGATTTGTCCTATGAAAGAGTGCCAAACTCCCCATTTGCTGCGGGATCGGGTTGGGGTTCATTTCCCTTTCACGGGTTGACCCCCTCGGGTTATAGCTAACTCTCTGAAATCATTTGTCAGACGAATCCAATTCCAGGCCCCGAAATTGGCGAAGAAGCTTGAATATGGCACGTAACCTGCTGGAAATACAGTACGTGGCACTCAATTCCGGGGTGTTGAGTCGTTAATCCTATCACGATTCTGGAGGGCCAAAGGATGGCGTACGACGCGACAAGAATGCAAGACTGGCAGATTTCAGAAGCAGCCGAACAGGGGATGCCAAGTCCCCACGAATGGCAGGAAAGGTTGGGCTTGCAACAAGATGAAGTGATCCCCATGGGACGGCTTGCGAAGCTGGATTTTCTCAAGATTATTGAACGCCTAGAAGACCGACCTGACGGGAAATACATTGAGGTTACTGCGATTACACCCACCCCTCTGGGAGAGGGAAAGAGCACAACCTCCCTCGGTTTGATGGAGGGTTTAGGCAAGCGCGGGAAAAACGTTGGCGGGTGCCTACGTCAGCCTTCGGGTGGTCCGACCATGAACATAAAGGGCACCGCTGCCGGCGGGGGGAACGCCCTGCTGATTCCCATGACTGAATTCTCCTTGGGTCTGACGGGTGACATCAACGACATCGAGCGCGCCCACAATCTGGCCATGGTGGCGCTTACCGCTCGCATGCAGCACGAGCGGAACTATGGCGACGAGCAACTTCAGCAGCTCAGCAAGATGCGCAGGCTGGATATTGACCCCACGCGCGTGGAAATGGGCTGGGTCATGGACTTTTGCGCGCAGACGCTGCGCAGTATCATCGTCGGGATCGGCGGCAAGCAGGACGGCTTCATGATGCAGTCCAAGTTCGGCATCGCCGTCAGTTCCGAGTTGATGGCTATTCTTTCCATTGTCAAGGACTTGGCCGACCTGAGGAAGCGCCTCGGGGAGATTACCGTTGCCTACGATAAGAAGGGGAATCCGATCACCACAGCTGACCTGGACGTTGCAGGAGCCATGACGGCCTGGATGAGGAACTGCATTAACCCCACACTCTGCTCGACGGCGGAATACCAGCCCTGCATGGTGCATGCCGGCCCCTTCGCCAACATCGCCGTGGGACAGTCCTCCATCATCGCTGACCGGCTTGGCCTGAAGATGTTCGATTATCACGTCACGGAGAGCGGCTTTGCGGCGGACATTGGTTTCGAGAAGTTCTGGAACGTCAAGTGTCGTTATAGCGGTCTGAAGCCGAACGTCTCCATCCTGACCGCAACCATCCGCGCTCTCAAAATGCACGGGGGCGGTCCCCGGGTGGCGCCGGGCATTCCTCTCGCCGAGGAATACACGAAAGAGAATCTGAAGCTCCTCGAGAAAGGGCTTCCCAACCTGCTGCACCACCTCAAGATCATTCGTCGCTCGGGGATCAATCCGGTGGTTTGCATCAACCGTTTCCATACCGACACCCTGGAGGAAATCGCCCTGGTGCGAAAGGCGGTGGAAGCTACGGGGGCTCGGTGCGCAGCCTCCGAACACTGGGCCAAGGGCGGCGAAGGAGCCCTGGAGTTGGCGGATACTGTGCTGGATGCTTGCAAGGACGAGGCCAACTTCCAATTCCTCTATCCAATCGAGATGAAGCTGCGAGACCGCGTGGAACTCATCGCCAAAGTCGTTTATGGCGCCGATGGAGTGGCATGGGCGCCGGAGGCGGACGCCAAGGCCAAGCAGCTCGAGGGCGATCCCAAATTCGCCGATTACGCCACCATGATGGTGAAGACACACCTGAGCTTAAGCCACGACCCGACGCTCAAGGGCGTTCCCCAAGGTTGGATCCTGCCGATTCGGGACGTCCTGGTGTACTCGGGCGCAAAGTTCCTCTGCCCCTGCGCCGGCACGATCAGCTTGATGCCGGGGACCTCTTCCAGCCCCGGTTTCCGCCGGGTGGATGTGGATGTGAAGACCGGGAAAGTATCGGGACTGTTTTGAGACAGGAGCAAACGATGTACATTGACACTGCTTATCTTTTCGAGGGAATGCACGAGGAGACTCGAAAGAAGGTTCTGGAAACCGCTATCGAAGAATCGCACGCGCAGGGGGATTTTCTTTTTCATCAAGACGACCCCGCCCGCTATTTCTATATTCTCTCCGAAGGGCGGGTGCGGATCAGCGTGGGACGCCAAGGGCTTTTGGCCCATGTGGCCAGCGACCCGGGCGATGTGATAGGTTGGTCGAGTCTGGTGGGGAACAACACTTACACGGCTTCCGCCGAATGCCTGGGTCCCGTCAAGGTCTCGAAGATCGAGAAGTCCCAGTTGGATCAGACCCTGCACGAGGACCCGATAAGCGGAATGACTTTCTTCAAGCACCTTGCCGCGCTGATCGGGCTTCGCCTGGTCGATAGTTACAAGGCATCTTTGATGGCACACGGAGAACGAGAACCACGTTCTTACGGGTAGAAAAGGAGTGGCAAATGACTCAGGATGGAGAGGCTCGGACTCAGAACCACTTGAGGCAGGCGCTCGAAAAAGGGGAGTTCTTCTGCACCGCGGAGCTGGTCCTAGGCCGCGATCACGACATGGCTGAAGCGGAGACCTTCGTCAAAGAAGCGGCTGCGCAACCAGACGGGATTAAGATCATTAGTGTGACCGACCTGCCGAGCGGCAACCCGGCGCTGCCCCCGGAAGGTTTCGTTCCGTTCATCAAGGAAAGAGGCCTCACACCGATCGCTCACCTCACGGCTAAAGATGGAAACCGTTCCTTCCTGGAAGGCCGCCTTCACGGCTTGGCGCGCGAAGGTGTCGAGAACATTCTGGCCTTGACGGGCGATGCTCAGAAAGAAGGTTTCGGTGGAAAATCCAAGCCTGTTTACGACCTGGATTCGGTGCTCCTCCTCTGGCTGATTCAGGCCATGCGGGCGGGTATCGAGTACAAGCTGGGGCCGCGCACGGTTCACAGCACGCCTTTCGACTTCTTTGCCGGCGCTGTCGTGAACCCCTACAAGGTTCACGAGTCCGATCAGATGATGCAGTTCTACAAGCTGCAACTGAAAATTGCGGTAGGAGCGCAGTTCATTATCACCCAGTTGGGATACAACATGCGCAAGCTCTGCGAATTGAAGCACTACTTGACCCGCGAGGGCTTGGGAAATGTCCCTGTCCTCGCCAATGTCTACGTTCCCACGGCGAAGATTGCGCAGATGATGCAAGCCGGAGAAGTGGCGGGCTGCGTCATTCCCGATGAGCTCATCCGCCGCCTCGAGAAGGAGAAGAAGCCCCAACGCTTGGAGCGCGCCGCGCTTATGGTCGCGGCCGCGAAGGCTCTTGGCTTTGCGGGAGCGCACATCGGCGGATTTGGCCTCACGCATCGAGATTTCATGACCATTGCCGAGCGGGCCGCCGCGCTCTCGAGTGACTGGCGTAGCAAGATGGACGAGCTGGTCTTCCCTTATCCAAGCGAGTTCTACTTGCTGCCGCAGCGCGAAGATGGCTTGAGCGATGGTGCCGGCAACTACCAGCTCAACCGTAAGAAACCGCACGAGACCTTTGTCCAATGGCTTTCCAAGGTGGTGCATCGCCACTTGATCGCACAGGATTCATTCGGCGCACGCTTCTTTGGCTCCCGCCTAAAGGTGAATGGGGACGCGGCCCCGGGGAGCTCCTGGCGCCATGGGTTGTGGTACTGGTTGCTGGAGCCTTCTACGCTCTACCGCAAAGCCACTCTGGGATGCAGGAGCTGCGGCGACTGTCTTCAGGACCACCTCGACTACGCAGGCTGCTCGATGCGATGGTGCTACAAGGAGCTGCGAAACGGCCCCTGCGGAGGCTCGAGGGTGGACGGAACCTGCGAGGCCCGCCCCGAACAGCTTTGCATCTGGAACGTGATCTATCGCGGCGCACTGGCGGTGGGAGACGACCCCCGGAAATTCGCCCGTACACTGATCCCGCCGCGCGACTGGTGCTTGGATAACACGAACGCCTTGGCCAACCGAATGGCCGGGCTTGACAACGTTTGCAAGAGGAAAGACATGCAAGCAGCGGCAAAAACTTAGCTAGGAGGGAATTAGACTCTGTGCTCGTTATTGGCGAACTTATCAATTGCACTCGGAAGAAGGTCGGAGAAGCGGCCCGAAAGAGAGATGTCGAGTTCTTCAAGGAAATTGCTCAAAAGCAAGCAAATGCCGGCGCTGGCATGCTGGACGTAAATGGCGGCCTGCCTGGTCAGGAGACGGAGGTCCTGCCTTGGCTTGTGGATATCGTGCAGGAAACCGTGGCCACACCGCTCTGCCTGGACAGCGCGGACCCCACCGCGCTACGCCACGCGCTCCCCCTTTGTGAACAGCGCGCGATGATCAATTCCATCACTGATGAGGCGGCGCGCATGCAAGCTTTGCTTCCTCTCTTGAAGGAGTTCCGCCCCAAAGTGATCGCTCTGTGCCTGGGCGAGGCTGGGCCACCTAACACAACGGCGGAGCGGGTCGCGACCGCGAGCCACCTGGTCGATCGGCTGACGGCGGAAGGATTCGTCCTCGACGATATCTACGTCGATCCCTGCGTGCTTCCCATCAGCACGGGTCCGGAGCACGGCAAAGCGCTGGTGGAAGCCACGGGACAGATCAAGGCTCGGTATCCCGGGATCCACGTCAGCGCGGGCGTCAGCAATGTCTCGTTTGGGCTGCCCATGCGCAAGCTGCTCAATGAAGTCCTGATTGTCCTCCTCATGGCGCAAGGCCTGGACGCCGCGATCGTCGACCCGTGCGACCCGCAATTGATGATGAATATCCGGGCGGCCGAGGCCTTGTTAGGGCGCGATGAGTTCTGTGCAAACTACATCCAGGCGTTTCGCGAAGGAAAGTTGGGGCCGGCAGCGTAGGCCCCTCAAATAGGGTAGGCAGAAAGCGGCAGGCAGTAGGCAGTGCGGCGGGACAGTCGCGTAGGAAGACCCGAAGCTGAGCGCTGATAGCTGACGGCTGAGTGCTTAAAGCTCTTTACCAAGGAGAACCGTTGTGGCAGCAACTATTTTGGATGGTAACAAGATCCGCGACCAGATCAAAGCGGAGCTCGCCGAACAGATTCAAGAGCTGAAGAGCGCCGGTATCACGCCGGGACTGGCGGCGGTCCTGGTGGGTGAGAATCCTGCCTCGCAAATCTACGTTCGCACCAAGGTGAAGACCTGTGAATCCTTAGGGGTCTATAGCGAGAAAATCGACTTGCCCGCAGACACCTCCCAGGAGCGGCTGCTGGCGCTGGTGGAATCGCTCAATGGCCGCGATGAGATTGATGGCATTCTGATTCAACTTCCCCTGCCGCCGCAAATTGATTCCAAGCGCGTGCTCGAGGCCGTGGACCCGGCTAAGGATGTGGACGGGTTTCACCCTATCAATGTCGGACACCTGGTAAGTGGGACACCGGGCCTGGTTCCCTGCACTCCGGCGGGAATCATCGAGATCCTGGTCCGCAGTCAGATTCCCATCAAAGGCGCGCGCGCCGTGGTGGTGGGTCGGAGTGACATCGTGGGAAAGCCTGTGGCCATGCTGCTGCTTCATCAGCATGCCACGCTGACCATTTGCCACTCCAGGACGCGCGACTTGCCGGCAGTGGCTCGCGAGGGCGACATCCTGGTGGCCGCCATGGGGAAGCCGGCCTATGTGACAGGCGAATTCATTAAGCCCGGCGCCACCGTGATCGACGTCGGAATCAACCGCCTGACGACTCCCGAGGAAATTCGTCAAATCTTCCATGATCCCTCAGGTCCGCTCAAGGACCTCGCGGCTAAAGGTTCCGTCCTGGTGGGGGACGTGCAGCCTGAAGACGTGAAGGAAAAGGCAGGTGCCTACACGCCTGTGCCGGGGGGTGTGGGGCCGCTGACCATCGCTATGTTGATGTCGAACACCGTGCGGGCCGCGCGCCTGCGCCGCGGTACGCGCGCGCCCGTGGGGATACCAAACTAGGAGCTGGCGAGCTTTCGCCTCGCACCGGCGAGCATCTTCTCACCGCGAAGCGCTTTCGAGTGCGGCCTGTCAGTTGAGGGGCTGCTGCTTTTCCGGCTAGATTTCCCAATTCAGAAAAGCAGGCGTGAAACGTGGGCCGCGGTTAAATGACGACCAACCGGAGAAGGCTTCTGACCCTTGCCGCAATTGCAGTGGCGGCATACAGTGCGGGCGCATATCTCCTCGGGCTGCGTGGGCCTTTTGATGCCTTCGGCCTGCCAGCGCGTACGGAGTCGAAGACACTCAAATTCGGCGGGCGGACGCGCACGTATTTGATTCACCGACCGGAGGAATACGACGGCAAAACGCCCCTGCCCCTGGTGCTGGTGCTTCACGGCGCGACGCAGAGCGCCGCCGGCATCGAGCGCATGTCCGGCATGAGCGCCAAGGCCGACAAGGAGAATTTTCTCGTCGCCTTTCCGGCCGGCACGAGCCGGTCCGGTTTGGTGCCTACGTGGAATGCCGGGGCCTGCTGCGGCTACGCGCTGACCAACAAAGTGGACGACGTCGGCTTTCTGCGCGCGCTCATTGATAGGCTTGAGCACGATTACACGGTTGACCGGAAACGCATCTTCGTTACCGGCATTTCGAACGGCGGAATGATGTCCTATCGCCTGGCTTGCGAACTGGCGGACAGGATTGCCGCCATTGCTCCCGTCGAAGGCGCCCAGGACCTCGAGTGCCGGCCCTCGGAGCCCGTTTCCGTGATCGTCTTTCACGGTACGGCCGATCTCCTGGTTCCTTACAAGGGTGGCAGGACCCCGTTTCAGATCGGCCCAGTGCGTAATGACGCTCCTGCGATCTCCACGGTGGCGTTCTGGGTGAAGCAGGATGGCTGCTCGGCGACGCCGAAGCATGAAGAAACAAGCCAACTGCGTGTCGACGCTTACTCCGGCTGCAGGGACGGCGCCGGCGTCGCCCTTTACACCATTCAGGGTGGCCACCACATGTGGCCCGGAACGCGTCTGAGCCGCAATGACGTGCCCGCAACCGATATCATGTGGTCGTTCTTTGCCGCCCATCCGAAGACGTAAATCGTGCCTCGTGAAGGGTGACCGGCGACCCAAGACCCAAAAACAGCTGGCTCGATAATTTGGGGTCATTCCCGAAGTGGAGGTTCAAAAATGAGACGAGTTGTGTATTTGATTGGGGTGTTGGTATTGCTACTCGGGCAAGCGCAACGCCTTGGAGCGCAGGCGCCCGAGGCCGAGTCGAAGCCGCCCGAGACGCCAAAGGCGGCCGGCGAGACAGCACAGACTCCGGCGCCGAAAGAGGAATCTTCGGTCACTGAACACAGTATTCTCATCGCCGGCCAGAAAATTTCCTACAAGGCCACCGCCGCCACCCTGCTGCTCAAGGACGACCAGGACCAGCCCAACGCCAGCCTCTTCTACGTGGCCTACACCCAGAGCGACGTGAAGGACCTCAGCCGGCGGCCGCTGGCGTTCCTTTACAATGGCGGCCCCGGCTCCTCGTCCGTCTGGGTTCACATGGGCGCGTACGGCCCCCGCCGGGTGAGCACCTCGGACGCCGAGGCCACTCCGCCACCACCTTACAAGCTGGTGGACAATGTGAACTCCCTCCTGGATGTGGCCGACCTGGTCTTTATCGATCCGGTGGGTACGGGATTCAGCAAGGCCGTAGGCAAAGCCAAGAACAAGGACTTCTGGGGCATCGACCAAGACGTGAAATCCCTGGCGCAATTCATCACCTCATACGTCAGCCGGAACAACCGCTGGAACTCGCCGAAGTTCCTTATCGGTGAGAGTTACGGCACCTTTCGCAACGCCGCCCTTGTCAACTATCTGCAATCCCACGATGGAATGGACTTCAACGGCGTCGTGATGATATCAACTGTCCTGGATCTCGGCTCCATCTCGTTCCCTCCCGGCGAAGACCTGCCCTATATTCTTTATCTGCCGAGCTACGCGGCCACGGCTGCGTACCACAAAGTTCTGAAGGAGCCGCCCTCTGACCTGGACGCCTTCCTGTTCGAGGCGCGCCGCTTCGCCTCCGGCACTTACGCCGACGCCCTGTTGAAGGGCTCGAAGCTGGGCGCCGGCGAGAACGCCAATATCGCCAAGCAGCTCGCGCACTTTACGGGCCTCAGCGAAGACTATCTCTTGAAGGCTGATCTGCGAGTGAACCTGGCGCAGTTCATGGAGGAGCTGCAGCGGGCACGGGGCCTCACCACCGGACGTCTCGATGCGCGCTTCTCCGGTCCCAGCGCTGACCCGCTGGCTGAATACGCTCAATATGATCCTCAGGAGAACGCCGTGAGCGGAGCCTTCACCGCCGCCTTCAATACCTACGTCCGTGAGGAATTGAAATTCGGGAAGGACAAGACCTACGCCATCGAGAGCGAAGAGGCCGGCCGGAACTGGGATTGGAAGCGCCAGGGAGGCGGGAGAGAGTTTGGCTTTCCAGGCGCTCCCAACGTCGAGGGGGATTTGACCGAAGCCCTGATCTCCAACCCCCATCTTCAGGTCGAGGTCGAAAACGGGATTTATGACCTCGCTACTCCGTTCTTCGGCACCGAATACACCATGGAGCATCTGAAGCTGCCGGAGAATCTTCGGGGACACATCCACTTTCAGTACTATGATGCCGGTCACATGATGTACTTGCACGAAGCGGATCTCGCCAAGCTCAAGAGCAACGTGGCGAAGTTCATCCAAGCCGCTTCGATGCCTTAGCTGAAGCGGCGGACGGGTTCCTTGCCGAGGCGACTATTACCTTCCGAGAACACTACCTGGGAGCGCTACTATTTGGGAAACCTGAACGCGTCCCTCTAATGCCGGGCTGGCCTCGCGAATCCACGTTACGCACCTGGCGCGAGCAGGGATTGCCAGAGGGCTTGGACTATTTCCAAGCGCTGCTTGCGGAGCTTGGCCTGCCTTCGATGAGTCAGGACATCCGCATCATCGATGCCCCCTTCAAAATGATCCCCACTTTTGAGGAGAGAGTGTTAGAGCACAAAGATGGTCACTACATCGTGCAGGACTGGATGGGCGCCATCACCGAGATCTCAGACACCTACGACTACACTTACATAAGATCCCCCAAGGACTTCGTGACCAGGAAGTGGCACAAGTTCCCTGTTGAAACTCGCGAGGACTGGCAGCGCATGAAAGAGCGGTATCAAGTGGATGCTCCAGGACGGTTTGCGGCGGACTTCGGTTGGCCCTGCGAGCCGTTAGAATCAAGGGAGTTCATCCTGACAGTGGAATTCAACGGCCCCTTCTGGCAATTACGCGAGTGGTGTGGCTTGGTGAACCTTTGCATGCTCTTCGCGGATGATTCTGAGTTTGTCCAGGAGATGATTGACTTCTGGAAGGAATTTGTCTCGCAGGCGCTGGCGTGAGTACTAAGCCATGTCAAGGTGGACCGTGTACGCATTTCCGAAGACATGGCCTACAAGGCCCACAGCATGATTTCGCCGGCAATGGTCCGAAAGTTCTTTTTGCCCAGCTATTGCCGGTGGGTTTCGGAACTCAGGGATGCGGGCTGCCCACTTATTGGTGTCGATTCCGATGGATACATCGCGGAGTTGATACCGCTTTGGATCGAGGCTGGCATCAACGTGTGTGAACCTATCGAGGTGGCTGCGGGCAATGACATCGTTGCCTACCGTAAGCACTTTGGAAGACAAATGGCGTATTTGGGCGAAATCGACAAGCGGGCGATCGCTGGGGGAGGCGAGGCGTTGGAAGCGGAAGTCAGGCGGGTAGTTCCTCCGCTGTTGAAGGAAGGCGGGTTCATTCCTGGCTGCGATCATGGTGTGCCACCCGACATCTCCTGGAAGAATTACGTGGCGTACAGCAGGCGGTTGGCCCACTTGTGCGGATGACTCTGAGTCCTGCTTCCGTCGGACAGCAGACTGAAGGAAGAAGTCAGGAGTCAGGAGTCAGAAGACAAACGTCAGCAGAATGCGGTTTCCGCCTTCGGCTTCCTGCCGTCGGCGTTCAGCCTCAGATCCCGGTGGCCTCACTGCCTGCCCCCCTTCCATTTGGAGCGCTACCTCGCTGAGGCAGGGCGCAACGGTTCTGCGGGCCTGGGGCCTTTGTTCTGACTTCTGTCTCCTGACTCCTGACTTCTTGTCCCCCTGGAACCTACGACATATTGCCTACTGCCTGCGACCTGAAACATAATAACTACCTTTATGTTCAATAACATACCCGCTTTCTGCTAAAATATCCTTTATTATCAACGACTTTCACGCTTCGTTCCGCTCCATTCGAATTCTTTCCTTTGTTTTCAATAACATTCCCGCATCGTTCCTTCAAAAATCAAAGTTACTCCGCCTCTCATCTCCATGACAACTTGGCGTACGGGAGTTGCCTAGGGTGGCCACTTGCCAAAACCGGCGCCCAGTCCTGAACTCCCTGCGAACGCTCCGTGGTTGCGCATTCCATAGGTCAGCCAGAGTAGGCTATCAAATCTCAAGCCTGGTGTCAAGAGTAAACACGCAGTAGCCAAAAGAGGAGAATTTGGTCCCGCAGGGTGGGAAGGATTCGAGAGAGCCTCGCGCTTTTCCCTGAATCCTGAATTCTGATTGAGCCCCAGGCGCCTGACACCTGAAACCTGCGGCCATGTGTCAAGCTGAGCACTTCAGGGGGAGGACTGGCACCAAGCGGGGGTCCAGGTCCGTCCACAAAGGGCTGGATTCGCGCTTTCGCGGGAATGACCGGCATCGGGCGATTTTCGAGAGAGTGACGCCAAGAATCTCTCACTTTTTGGGAATCTCAAGGTACTTGGTTACACTCACCTTCGCCGGCCCCGCCAGCGCCTCCAAGCGGTCAATGTCGAAGTCCTTGTAAAAGTCCAGACAGAAAAGTTCAGGTGCTTGCTCGAAGCGCACCGGCAGTTCCAGCACATAGCTCAGACTGTGCATCCCGTCTCGAACCACGATGGCAGAGAAAAGCGCCGGGTCGAGCGCCGCTGCCACCAAAGTTACTACCTGGGTCCGAATCCCTCCCGTCTCGAGTCGCACTTTGGAGACCCCGGCGCGCTCCTTGGCCCAGTGGGCGATCCGGCTGAGCTGTGCCGCCTCCATGCCGATCGGACGGTCGCCCAGGCCATCGAGAATTTGTGCGAATTCGTAGGGTTGGGTGTCCTTCCAGGAACCTCCCGTAAACATCAGGTCCAAGGCAAGCACTTGCTCTCCCCGATTCACGCGCTCGGAGACTACCTCGGCGCCCGCTTCCCTGCCGTTGTCATTGAGTACGATGGTGACCGGCGCCGTATCGGAGCTCTGCGCAATCGATCTCAACCACACGCCGCTGGCGCTCAACCCGTTGCTCATCTGGAACAGGTATGACGTGGACTGCACATCTTTGCTCTTCGTGGTGGCCACGGCCCAAAGGTGTTCAATATTGACCGGCTTGTAGCGGACCACCTCCGTCAACTTTGCCCTTTCCGCCTTGCTCCAAGCCGCCTTGGCAGAAGGTTCAGAAGGGATAGGCTGCCTGCTAATCTCCCTGCCCAGTTTCTGCGCCAACCCCAAAATTGTCAGGTTGCCTTCCGGCAAGCCGACCACCAATTCGTCGTAACTCCTGATTTCCGAGGCCACATGATCCTCGTTGTCGATTAGAGGAAGGCCGAACTGCTTGCTAAAGAAACGATAGTCCGCCAGACGGTTATCGAGCTGGTAGTTGTGTGTGGCGGGATCGCGGTTCTCGTGCCAGTCAAAGACCTCCTCTTTTCCGTAGAGTTTGAAGAAGGGTTGGATAGCATCGTAAACCAGGGGCTTTACAAGACCGGCCCGGAAGCAACAATCATCCTCGGCGTTGTACGTCAGAAGGATGGGGCGTGGGGCCATCAGGGCCACCAAATGCGGGAAGTCCGAGTCAACCAGAGAATCTGTTGCCGACTGCTCGAAGTCACCCAAATCGCCGTAGCGCTTCGCTTCCACGCGGGCGCGAATTGAAGAAAACCCGGCCACCGGATTGCTCGCCTTCACCCGTTCGTCAAGCGCGCTCAAGGTTATGGTCTGCCATCCCCCTCCGGACAAGCCGGTCACGCCAATGCGGTTGCGGTCGACGTTGGGGTGGTTGTAAAGGTAATCGAGACCTTTGCGCATCTCGAGGATGAAGAGTCCCAGTTCATTCGCGCCCACCAGATCCAAGTGCGCGCCGAACCAATGCTCGTTGCCCTTCCTATCAAGCTCTCCAAACCAAAACCACTCCAGGTTCAAGGCCAGGATGCCGTGCTTGGCATAATTGATGCACCGCTTCTGTTTGTACTCGATCGCCTTTCCCAGCGGGCCGACGTGCCCGTTCAAATTCAAGATAGCTGGAATCTTGCCGCTCAGGTGTTCAGGCTCGTAGAGGAGTGCAACGGAATCGAAACCGGGGACAATCTCGTACCGCAGTTTCCGTATCTTGTAGCCTGAACCGGTTTCAATAACGCCCACTTCTTCGAACTTCGGCCCAGCGTCCACCCAGTCTTTCGGCCAACCGTGAAAGGCAATGTCTTCGAGCAAGTGATGACGGAGTCGTGCCGCCTCAGAGGTCCACTCCTGAGGGCTCGAGGGAAGGTGGGGGGGCGGAGCAACTCGACTGAGCAAGTACTGTCGAATCTGAAACTCTGCCACGGCCGGTGACAGAATTTCATCCTTTAGAATCGCGTTGAGCTGTTCTGGCTCGCTCTGCCCATGAGCAAGGGATACTCCCAAAAGTATAAGGAGGAACGCCAGAAATTCCTTTTTTTGATTGGTGTACTTGATCGAATACATGTGAGCCTCCGTCACTGAATTTTGCTTTCTTACGAATGGTCGGCAGATTAATTACCTGTTCGTCTGGTCAACGTCGGGGCAGAGCCCCGATGAACCACGGTTCTTTTTATCCTGCTTTCCGCCCCGCTGCACAATTTCGAAACCGATTGGGTCGGCAACTGCGAGAAGGTCATTCTGCCGCGATGCCCTGTCTGCGAACGCGATTCGATCATCGGTCACTGGCGCCGCCGCGCTACGGCCTCACCCTTCAGCGCGTCCCTCAACGCGCCGGCGCAAGCGCCGATTCGGCATCTCCGGCCGGCGTTGCTTCCCGCACTTCAGCGCGCGGCTGGCAGGACTCCCGCTTGACCAGTTGAGTGGGAATGGTGAACTGCTGAGGCGGATGGGTGGGGCACTCAATCCGTTTGAGCACCAGTTCCGCCAGGTGCTTCCCGACCTGCTCGGTGAAGACGCGAACGGTGGTGAGGGAAGGATGCAACATCACGGCTTCAATGTCATTGAACCCCGTGACGCTCACGTCGTCGGGGATGCGGAGGCCGTAGTCCCGCAGCGCATTGTAAGCTCCCTCGGCGACCCGATCGCCGCCTGCCTGGATGGCATCAATCGGTTCTCCTCGGCTCAGCAGAGCCTTGGTGGCCACGTAACCGAGGTCCTGATCGTTATCGGAATCGATCTCGCTCAGGCGGGGCAGGAGCCCCGCTTCCTTCATGGCGCGGCAGTAGCCCCCGCAGCGTCTGCCAAACCAGGGGAGCCGCGTGTGGCCGACAAACCAGATGTTGCGATGGCTGAGGGATAGCAAATAACGGGTCATCTCGAACGAGCCCTGGATGTCATCGAACCAGACGACGTCATGTTCCTCGCGTTGCCAGTCGGCAATGACGTTATTGCCCAATACGGCGAACGGGATGGCCTTGCGCCGGAGCAGGTCGAGAAGGTTTTGCGTGTTCGTGCCGCCCACGATGACTCCGCCCACCATGTCGTGGCGCCCCAGGATTGGCGGCAGATGAAGTTCTTGCCAAGGTGCGGTGGCAGGATAACGGAGCGGGAGGAACAACATGTTCCAGCCCCGCGCTGAACAATACGCTTCCGCCCCAACCAGGATGTGGGAGTGGAACAGGTGGAGCATGTCGCGATTACTTAACAGGAAACCGAGGACCTTGGACTTGTTGCGCTGGTTGAGGTCGGAACCGAGCCTGAGAGCGGCCTGTAGCACCCGGCCCCCCTGAAGCTTGACAGCGTCCAGCCGGTGTCTGGCTCACAAGGGCAATGCGTTAATGCCACTGGCCAGTTCAATCCTGACGGCACGACTATGCGTGATATGAGGGCCCTGCTGTGCCGGTCGACCCCGAATCAAATTGGTCAGTACTTTTTTACCTTCACCAAGTGCCTGCTCCCTTTAGGGGCTACCGACCAGGAACGCGCCACCGCCGACGGAAGCATATTCCACGTAACTTAGGTCTATGCAGTTTATACTCGGCGGAGGGACGTAGGCACCGGAACGTTGTACATCGAACCGGGGAGCCCTTGGGAGAATGGGTACTGCGAGAGCTCCAACGGCAAGCTGCGAGACGAATGCTTGAATGGAGAAATCTTCTACTCGCTGAAGGAGGCGCAGGTGGTGATCGAGC
>Ga0326728_10002562_pt1 | contig 59764 bp, 55 predicted proteins | sample MB3enrmetagenome_FD_207602 | JGI IMG/M metagenome (GOLD analysis project Ga0326728, IMG submission 207602) | Lab enriched peat soil microbial communities from McLean, Ithaca, NY, United States - MB31MN | ecosystem: Environmental > Terrestrial > Soil > Wetlands > Peat | place: USA: New York... | reverse complement strand
GCGTCGTGCTTCTCCCGGGCTTCTTTCTCTTCCCTTGCCAGTTCTTCCCGCTTCCTCTGCCGCTCTTCATATTGCGCCCTCTTGCCGGCGGAGCTCTCGTAATAGCGGTAGGTCCAGGCGAAATGGTGGCCCTTCTGGAAGTCGGAGAAGTCGTCCTTCAAAAGGCCGCTCTTGCCCGATTTGCTGAACTGAATCGGGTGCGTGGCGTCGCCCACCCAGTGGAAGACGTAGATGGCGCCGGTCTTGGCTCTCAACGCCAGCGAAATGTCGTAATCCTTATCCTTTTCGGCCTTGGCTGTGCCGGAGAAGAGCCATTCTCCATCCGGACTGACCAGGATGTTGATGTTTCCGTCGATCTTATTCAACTTAATGTTGTGGGAGATCGGTCCGGTTGTGGCGGGCGCGGCTTGCGCCGGGCTGACTTCGGCGGGGGCTGCGGCCGACGCTGCGGGAGAAGTCTGGGCCATTGCCGAAGAAACGGCGAAGGCCAGGATCGCGAAGATCGCGAGCGCGCTATACCTCTTGAGACAAACTTGCTGTGACATAGATGCTTCCTCGATTCGAAATTGTCCACACCCTATGCTATAGGTGCTGAATGGAAGGCTATAGCATGAAATCCATGGTTGTCTTGAGTCTTGAATAAGTATTTGTGTGAAAAACCGCCGGAGACATCCATTCCGAAGCAATAATTGCATCAATTATGGTGCAGACATGGTCCGTTATCCGTGGTCTGTGGTCTGTGGTCCGTGGTCAGCTAAGGATTCCTTCATCAAGCCGCTGTTCGCTGTCAACGGAGCCACGAGCTGACTATTGACAACTGTTCCTATTTCTTTTCCTTGCCCGCTCCGCGGCTGCCCAGCAGCCCTTCCAGCTCTTCCTTGAACTCACGCACATCCTTGAAGTCGCGGTAGACCGAGGCGAAGCGGATGTAGGCCACGGTGTCGATTCCCTTGAGGCGGTCCATAATCAGCTCGCCAATCTCCGCCGTGGTGCGCTCCCGCTCCGGGGCGTCGGCCAAAAAGGCCTCGGCGGCGTCCACAATGGCCTCCAGGCTGCTCGCCGCCACGGGCCGCTTCTCGCAGGCGCGCAACAAGCCGTTCAGAATCTTCTGCCGGTCGAAGCGCTCCCGCCGCCCGTCCTTCTTGATCATCATGTAGGGAATTTCGTCGATGCGCTCATACGTGGTGAAGCGGCGATTGCATTTTTCGCACTCCCGCCGCCGCCGGATGGCGTCCGCCTCCTTGCTCTCCCGCGAGTCCACCACCCGATCCTGACTGAAGCCGCAATAAGGACATTTCATACAAGCCGATTCTACGGCATCAAAGTCACACAGAACAGTAAAAACGTTGCGCATAAAGAGAAACGCCGGGCCTCTGCTCTGAAACAATATTCTTACCGGCCAGCCGGACCGGCCAGCGATAATAAAGCAAGAGGAAAGCAGAGATTACCTTGAAGAAACTCGCCATTCTCGGTTCCACCGGCTCCATTGGCCAAAGCACCCTTTCCATCGTCGAGCAGTTCCCTGACCGCTATTCCGTCGCCGCGCTCGCTTGCGGGCGAAATGTAGACGAGGCCTTTGAGCAGGCTCTCCACTGGCGGCCAAAGCTCCTTTCGCTGGCCACCGAAGAGCTGGCCGCGCAGATTTCCGCCCGGCTCAAGCAGGCCGGCGTCACCGGCATCGAGGTTGTCCACGGAACAGCGGGCACCGTCGCCTGCTCTACTTTGCCCGAAGCCGATTTTGTCGTCTCGGCCATTGTTGGCGTCGCTGGCCTTGAGGCCACTCACGCCGCCATCCTGGCCGGCAAGCCCGTCGGCCTGGCCAACAAAGAATGTATGGTCGCAGCCGGCGAAATCCTCACAAAAGCCGCTCGTGAGCGCCATGTCCCCATCCTGCCCATCGATTCCGAGCACAATGCCGTCCATCAGTGTCTGCGCGTCGGCGCGCACTCCGAGGTCAAAACCATCTGGCTCACGGCCTCCGGCGGGCCCTTTCGCAAGCTCCCTCTGGATCAGTTCGCCTCCATCACTCCCGAGCAGGCCCTCAAGCACCCCACCTGGGTCATGGGCCGGCGAATCACCATCGACTCCGCGACAATGTTGAATAAGGGCCTGGAAGTCATCGAGGCCTGCCGCCTCTTCGACGTGACGCCCTCGCAGGTGCGCGTCACCATCCATCCCCAGTCCACCGTCCACTCGCTGGTGGAGTACATAGACGGCTCCATCCTGGCGCAGATCTCCGTCACTGACATGCGCCTGCCCATTCTCTACGCCCTCGCTTTCCCGGAGCGCCCCGCCTCCACGCTCACCTTCGACATGGCCGCGCTCTCGCACCTGGACTTCGAGCCGCCCGATCTGGAGCGCTTCCCCTGCCTGCGCCTGGCCTTCGAAGCCGCCCAAAAAGGCGGAGCACATTGCATTGCCCTCAACGCCGCCGACGAGGTCGCCGTCGAGGCCTTCCTCTCGCGCCAAATCCCCTTTACCGGCATTCCGCGTACAATTGAAAGAGTGCTCGCAGCCACGCCCGAGGCCCACCCGGCCACCATCGCCGAGGTGCTCTCGACGGATCGAGAGTCGCGTCAAACAGCGCGTGCGCTGCTGGCAAAGTAGTTGTCAGTTCTCAGTTCACAGTTCTCAGTCTCCGAACCAAACAGCGGTATGCACAATCCATCGGTCACTGACAATAGACTACTGACCACTGATAACTTATAACTGACAATTGAGAACTGTGAACTGAGAACTGAGAACTGACAACTGACTTATGTATGAATTTCTGATTTCTGCAGTCGCCTTTATCATCCTCGTCGGTGTCATGGTTGTGGTCCACGAGTTTGGCCACTTTGCCGTAGCCAAGCTCTGCCGGGTCCGCGTCGAGGCCTTTTCCTTCGGCTTCGGTCCGCGCCTTTTCGGCGTCAAGTACGGCGACACCGACTATATGGTCTGCCTGCTGCCCCTGGGCGGCTACGTCAAGATGGCCGGCGAAAACTTCAGCGAACTCAGCGACGCCGCCAAAGGCGAAGCCACCGTCGCCCCGCCGGACGACCCCGGCGCACTCACCTCGCATCCCCGCTGGCAGCGCATGTTGATCGGCGTGGCCGGTCCCGTCGCCAACTTTGTTCTGGCCTTCGTGCTGATGCTGGGCTACTTCGGCTGGATCAACGAGGTTCCCGCCGAAGTCAAAACCACCACCGTCGAATGGGTCGTTCCTGGCTCGGCGGCGGCCCAGGCCGGCATCGAGCCGGGCGACATCTTCCGCAGCGTGGCCGGCGTCGACAATCCCGACTGGGAAAAAGTCTACGAACGCCTCAAGCTGAACGCCAATCAGATGATTCTGGTTACCGTCGAGCGCAATGGCAAGACCCTGCAACTGAGTTTTCATGTTCCCGCCACGGCCAAAGACGATGACTTTGTCCCCAGCAATGCAGGTCTTTGGCCCCAGCTTCTGGTCGAACCTATTGGCGTTCAGCAGGTACAGCCAGGTACTCCAGCCGAGCAGGCAGGCCTGCGAGCCGGTGACGCCATCCAGTCCGTTGATGGTCATCCCTTCCACCAAGTGGAAACGCTCTTGGCTTACATGAAGGCTGGCCAGGGCAAGCCGATTTCACTGGTGATCGTGCGCAATGGAGCCACTCTGGCGCCCGTCGTCGCCCATCCCGCCAAACTTGAGGGAGGCTGGAGGCTAGGCTTTTTAAACATGCCCACTCGCTCTCATAATGACCCGCTTCCCTGGGGCAAGGCACTCATTAAATCGCGGGAGTTCTGCGCCGAAAAATCCTTGCTCATCTTCGAGGTGCTGCACGGACTCTTCAATCGCAAGGTCTCCATCTCCCAGCTTGCCGGGCCGGTGGGCATCGCGCGAGTGGCTGGCGATGCGGCAGAGACAATGAGGTTGGGACCGATGATCGTTCTGGCCGGCATAATCAGCCTCAATCTGGGCATTCTCAACCTGCTCCCCTTCCCCATCCTGGATGGTGGAATGATTCTGATTTTGTTGATCGAAGGTACTTTGCGCCGTGAGATAAACATCAACGTCAAGGAGCGCATATACCAGGCAGCGTTTATCATGCTCATCACATTATTGGTTGTCATTACCTTCAACGACATCGCCAAGTTACCCATCTTCACGCACTTGAAGCCGTGAGGTGGGTTGTTTTGAATGGGTGCTCAGGTTTGCAGATAATTATCTGTATTTGGCGCACAATCTCAATCAGTGGTCCGGAAGGGAAAAGGTCAAACTGTGGTCGGGTGTCAAGGAAGTCGAATGGAACTGCTTCAATATGTTGGACATACGCCCGTTTATACCCCCAAAAGCATACCCTCCCCCCCCCGGGGGTCGGTTCACCTTTTCTTCTCCCCAAACTGTGAGACTGTGAACTGTCATCACGTCCTCAAAATGAAGGGGGTAAGGGATAAAACCCGGCAAAACCAGGTAAAATGTGGATAAAACAATGTTCCACGTGGAAAACCGGGGACGCAATTTGTTCATTATCAGACACTCGGAGAGACCATTTCATGTCCGTGACCACCGAAGTTCGAGTCCGATACGCTGAAACCGACCAGATGGGCATCGTCTACTACGCCAACTACTTGGTCTGGTTCGAGGTCGGCCGCGTGGAGCTGCTCCGCGCCCTCGGCTTTTCCTACAGCGTGCTGGAGACCGAGCACGAATGTATCCTGCCAGTGATCGAAGCCACCTGCCGCTACCGCTCCCCCGCCCGCTATGACGACCGGATTCTCATCGAGACCCGCCCCGCCCTGTTGCGCGGCTCCGTTATCAAGTTCGCCTATCGGATTCTCCGTAAAGCTCCCGAAGGCGCCGAGCCTGCGCTACTGGCCGAAGGCGAAACCACCCACGTCGTCTGCGACGACCAGATGAACAAAAAGCCCCTGCCGCCCCACTACGCCGCTGCCTTGCGAGCGATGATGGCTGAGGCGTAAATCCTTGCACGCTAGTTTGCGGGGTTGCGCTTAGTAAGTTTCACTCGCGCAAAGGGCGTCAGCTTTCCGTTTTCTTCATTGTCCATCCGCCACTCCCATCTGTCGGCCTTGCGGTCGTAGAGGAAAGTAGTGTGAAAATCGCTTTTGCCGTCATTGAAGAGAAAGTGGATCTCATCCCCGCTATGGGGAGCGTAACCGACCGTCGCCTTGCCGAATCCTCCCCAGATGTCGAGCCAGATGGCGAAATAACGGTTGTTCGGCTGATCCCAACCGATAAAAACCATGGCTTCATAAGCCGGATTGCCTTGGGCATTCTTCTCGCGCGAGACTTCGTGGATTCTCAGATATTGATGGTTGAGAACCCAGTCATTGGTGAGATCGTGCGTCGTTTCTTTCCCGGCAATCGTGCCTTGAAGAACCCATGAGTCCTGGAAGTGATCGAGGAGTTCGTCGTGAAAGGTGGGCTGGGGCTGCTGCCCAACAGCGAGAGCGCCGAGGGCCAACGAGAACGCGGCTGATGCAAGAAGCTTTTTCATGGCACCGATTATACGCGGCGCAGGACATTCATCCTGTTCACGGCTCTCTCAGAATAAATGCGGCCAGGGCGGGAATCCGCGTTATGCTATCTGCCATGGAAGTGATCTTCATGGTACGCGAGGCAGAAGAGGGCGGCTACACGGCGCACGCGCCGGGTCACTCGATTGTGGCGGAAGCCGAAACCTGGGAGGAACTGCGCAAGAACGTGCTGGAGGCAGCGAGCCTGCATTTTGAAGGTGCGCCTGTGCAGCCAACACTCATCCGGCTGCATCTTGTGAAGGACGAAGTCATCGAGGCCGGCAGCAGCGATTCTGTGCGCGTTGATCCATTCGCATCGTGGATACAAAGGATGGAACCCGCTCTTTCGACCGCCCCTGAATTGCAAAGCGTCCTCGCCGAGCTCTCCCGCCGCGAGCCCATTTTCCATCGCCCCGAATTCGGAACGACGAGGGCTGATTTCGAGCGCATGGCGGCGGAGGATTACTGGGAAACCGGAGCCAGCGGCCGCCGCTACTCCCGGCAAGCTGTGCTGGACGGTCTGGTGGAGCGCTTTTCCGCCCCGCACGATGACGTCTGGGAGACGCGGGATTTTCATTGCCGCAGATTGAGCGAGGATACTTATCTGCTGACCTACACGCTGCTCCAGGACCACCAGCGGCTTACCCGCCGCACGACCATCTGGCGCAGCACGGCAAACAGCTGGAAGATTGTTTACCACCAGGGAACGATCGTTCAGGATGCGCAAGTTGAATTACTGTCGCTGTAGCCGATTACTTCTCCCGCGCGACCACGAAATCTGGCACCCAAAGCAGCGCGCGCTTGTACTCGGAGTCAGGCAGAGAGGCCAGAGCCAGGCGGCTCTGCTCGGCGTAGCGGTCGGCAACGCTCATGGAGTACTCCACCGAGCCGTTGCGCGCAAGAATCGACTGAATCCGCTCGCGGCTGACGCGCTCAAAGCTGCGGTCATCCAGAACCCGCTGAATGGTCTGGCGGTCTTGGGCCGTGCCGTGGTCGATGGAGTGGATCACCGAGAGCGTGGCCTTGCCTTCGCGCAGATCGCTCGCCACGGGCTTGCCCAGAACCTCTTCAGTCGCCGTCAGGTCCAGCACGTCATCCACAATCTGAAAGGCCAGACCCACGGCCCGGCCATAGGCGGCCAGGCTCGTTTCCAGTGCTTCTGTGGCTCCGGCTAGCACCGCGCCCAGGCGCATGGAAATCGAGAAGAGGCAAGCCGTTTTGCGATAGATGAGGTCGTAGTACTCGGCCTCGCTGACGGCGCGGCCCAATTTTTGAATCTGCAACAGCTCGCCCTCGACCATCTGCTGGGTTAGGCCGATGAGCAGGTCGAGGACGTGCAGGTTGCTCTCTTCCAAAGCCACCTTGAAGGCCTGCATATAGAGCCAGTCGCCGGCCAGCACGCATTTCTCATTGCCCCAGGCGGTGTTGGCCGAGGGCCGCCCGCGCCGCATGTCGGCGCCGTCAATGATGTCGTCGTGAACCAGCGTGGCGGTGTGCACCATCTCCACCACCGCGCCCAAGCGGATGGCGCTCTGGCCCGCGTAGCCAAGCGCATGCGCGGAGAGCAGCAGCAGCGATGGACGGATGCGCTTGCCGCCGCCGCCGCGCAGGTATTCGGCAATCTCGGTGATAGTGCTGACGCCGGAGGCGGAGTCGCGGCCCAGCTCCTGCTCGATGGCCACAAGGTCGTCCCGCAGCAGCTCGAAAACCTCTTTTGCCGTCGCTATCGCCAGTGTGCTCAAAGCTCTCCGCATCCCGTGCAGTTGGCTGAATCTCTGAAAAGCATACCTCAGGGGATCAAGGGATGGCTAAAATCCGCATCTTCCAGCCCACCATAGGTGGTTAATTCGTGCGGTAGTTGGTGAACTGCAACTCCAGCCCCATCTCCCGGCCGCGCAGCAACGCGATCACGGCTTGCAGCTCGTCGCGGTCCCTGCTGGATACTCGGACCGTATCGCCCATGATGGTGATCTGCGCCTTCCTTTTTGCGTCCTTCACCAGGCGGACAATCTCCTTGGCCTTTTCCACGGGAATGCCCTGCTGCAAGCTGATCTTCTGGCGCACGCTCTTGCCCAAAGCGGGCTCCAGCTTGCCATAGGTCAGGTTCTTCAGCGAAACGCCGCGCTTGACCAGCTTCTGGCACAGAATATCCTTGACCGCTTCCAGATGATACTCTCCGTCGGATGCCAGTTGAATAGCGTCGTTGCCCTCCAGCTTGACCTCCGAGTGGGAGTCCTTCAGGTCGAAGCGCTGACGTATCTCCTTCAGCGCCTGGTCGATGGCGTTGCGCACCTCCTGAATGTCCACCTTGCTGACGATGTCGAATGAATTGTCCTGGGCCATGGCTCTCACCCCTCAACTCCTGCGCAGAGCACGAACGTTGCCGCGATGATTCCCCCTGCACAGTACAACTATCAGTTTCCCACGTCTGCCCCAAAATCAAACAGCCGATGAAAGTTTTTCGTCGTTGCGGAGGCAATTTCCTCCACATCCACCCCGTACAATCCGGCCAAAACCAGCGCCGTCTGCAAGACCCAGGCCGGTTCGTTGCGCTTACCTCGATTGGGCGCCGGAGCTAACCAGGGCGCGTCAGTCTCGACCAGAACACCGTCCAGCGGCAGCCGCGCGGCCACGTCGCGCTGCGGCTGCGCCTTGGGATAGGTCAGATTGCCGGCGAAGGAGACGAGGAAGCCCAGGTCGAGCGAGCGGCGGGCCTGCTCGTAGTTTCCCCCGAAGCAGTGCATGATGCCGCCGAGTCCGGTGGGCCGCCAATGCTTCTCTAAAATTAGGAAAAGATCATCCCATGCGTCCGTAGTATCGTCCTTCGGCCGGCAATGAATCAGGATGGGCCGCTTGCGCGCCGCGGCAATCTCCAGCAGCCGGATGAGGCCCTCGCGCTGCGTGGCGTGCGGCGCGCCCTCGTGGTAGTAGTCGAGCCCGATTTCGCCACAGGCGATGACCTCCGGCTCGGCGAGCAGGCTGTCGAGTTTGGCGAGGACGGTGTCGTCGATCTCCGGCGTATAGTGCGGGTAGACGCCGGCGCTCGAGTAAAGCCTGGGAATGCCCGGCCGCCCATTGAACTGGCGGCAGATTTCCAGCGACTGGTGCATCTGGGCCGGCTCTTCGCCGATGCCTATGGAGAGCACCGCGCCCACGCCCGCCTCCCAGGCGCGGCGCAGCATCGCTTCGCGGTCCTCCGCGTAGCGCGGGCTATCGATGTGGGCATGAGAATCAATCAGCACGGCGTAGCCTCCGGTTTACGTGACGTCGAATAGTTCTTGCGACAGTCGGGGTTTAGTGCAACGCAATCGCAGGTGGATGCAGCACTTTTAGCCCAAAGTGTATTTCAAACGCGTCGAAATCGCGATCACGATGCAGTAGCTCATGACCCTCCACCATGCAAAACGTGGCAATCAAGCAATCGACCGGCTTGCGAATCGTAATTCCCCGGTCGCGCAGCGCGCGGAAATTCTGCGCGGAAGCAACTGCGACCTCGGTGCTGATGGTCTCGAAAATAGGAAGCTGTAATAGATCGCGCTGGAAACCTCTGAACTGCTTCTCACTGCGCACTCCCTGCAAGACTTCACAAATAATCAGGCTCGTCAATCCGGCTTGTTTCCGTACGATCAACGATTTGAGACACACTGAGTGAGGATTGATTGTGCCCCAAAGAGCGTCAATCCACACGGAGCTATCGGCAATAACCATCTGCGTTTCTCTTCCTTAGCGCACTGCCGTTGATTCGGAAAGAACGTCCGAACCACGTGTCTTCACGTCGCGTTCCGCCTCGTCGCGCTCCTGCGTCCAATTCTGGAACCGTCCCTCGCGCATCGCGTCCAGATCGCCTTCCCACTGAATCTTTCCGAACCACTTGAGGACGCCTTCCTGTTTCTTCAACTGCACGGTCATGCGCAGGGCCGCTTCGACCGCCGCTTTCTTGGTGGCCGCGCCGCTTGCCTTCATCGCCTGGCGCATTAATTTGTCGTCGATCTCAATGTTGGTTCGCATAAATAGGATCCTCGATCCTGGTTCCGGTCCTGACCAACTTCTTATGCCACTCTTCCAGGCGGCCTTTGCGGATGGCAGCCAGACGGTCCTTCTCTTGCAATCTCATCGCCTCATCGAGAGCTCTCGCGCGCGCCTTGACCTCGATCAATTTGCGCAGGCTGGCTTCGACCGCCACACGCTTGGTCTTGGCCCCGGTCGCCTTCATCGCCTGGCGCATCAACTTGTCGTCGATCTCGATATTGGTCCGCATGGCCATATCTCCCGATGTGTAAGGATAGCATGTTTTATGTGTATAAACAATTGTGCTGGAACTAGGCTTATTTGCGGGCATATGCGAGCCAAAAGCCTTTGCCCCGCCGCAGGTGCGTTTCGAGAGTCGCACCGCAGGTGCTTACTTCAGCCGCGCGCCCAGCGGAACCTCTTCCAGGAAGCCGGCCAGCACCGGCGCGCCATCGGGCAAGGATGCGGCCAGTAACATTCCGTTTGATTCGAGGCCTCTCATCATGCGAGGAGCGAGGTTGGCCACGATGACGATCTTGCGTCCAACCAATTTTTCCGGCTCGTAGTACTGCGCAATGCCAGCTAGAATCTGCCGCTTCTCGTAGCCCAGATCGACCTCCAGGCGCAGCAGCTTGTCGGCCTTGGGAACGCGCTCGGCGACGAGGATTTGCGCCACGCGCAGATCGACCTTGAGCACATCATCGATGCTGATCTTCTGCGGCTCTGCGGCCACTTGCAGTGGGACTGACTGCGGCTCCACCACTGCCTGCATTGGCGGCAGGTGCTGCTCGCCGGCGGGCGTGGTGTCGATTGTAGGCGCCTGCGGCGCAACGGAAGACGAAGCCAATGCCACTGTTTCGTAGGCATGGGCTTCATTCGCGGCATCAACGCCAACAGAATCAACTGGCGCACTATCCAAGGATGTTTGCTTTTCGGATTTCTCGCTCACGATTGCCCCTTTTTTCGCAGTCTTTGCGGCCGGAGCCGATGTTGCCTTTCCAGATTTTGCAGGCGCCTGCGGTACGGCTGGTGCTTGCTTTGGGGTCAAAGTTGCGTCCTCGGTTTTGGCGGCGGCGTCCCCCGTGCTCGAACAGTTTTGATCCTCGATGTTTTGCATTCGGTCGATGGCGTCCTTTTCCGCGCGGGGGAAGAGCGGCGCGGACTCGCCAAACTTGGTCCCGGCCTTCAATCCGCCCCACGCGATTTGTGTCAGAAATGATTTCTTTGCGGCATCGGCAATTTCGCCTTGCCCAAGCTGCCGCCAGACCTTTGCAGCCGCATCCGGCATGATGGGATAGACCAACGCGGTGATGATGCGAATTGCCTCGGCGGCCGTAGCCAGCACGCGAGCTTGCAAAGCAGAGTGGTCGGCTTCGGAGCGGTCGGCTGGCTTCTTCCAGGGCGCGTTGGCGGTCAGGTAGCCATCGGTCTCCGCAACCAGAACCCACAGAGACTTAAGCGCCTCGGAGAAGTTCAACTCCTCGAAGGCCGGCCCAAACTCCGCAATGGTTTTCTCCGCGCACACACGTAGCGAAGCTTCGGCAGCGGTGTCCACATCGGCCTTCGGCGCCACGCCACCGAAGTATTTGTGCACCATGTTGACCACGCGGCTGACCAGGTTGCCATAGCCGTTAGCGAGATCGCCGTTGTAACGCTGGACCAGCGCGTCAAAGGAAAAACCGCCGTCCTGCCCGAAGGGAATCTCGCGCAGCAAAAAGTAGCGCAGCGCATCCGCGCCCAGAACCTCCACCACCGTCTCGGCCCTCACCACGTTGCCGCGCGACTTGGACATCTTGCCCTGGTCGAAGAGCAGCCAGCCGTTGGCCATCACCGAGCGCGGCAGCGGCAGGCCCGCCGCCATCAAAAACGCCGGCCAGTAAACGCAATGGAAACGTGTGATTTCCTTGCCGACGAGGTGCAGGTCCGCCGGCCAGAATTTCTCAAAGCGCGCCTTGTCGGCTGGATCGTCGGAACCGTAGCCCAGCGCCGTGATGTAGTTGGCCAGCGCGTCCAGCCACACGTAAATCACGTGCTTTTCGTCGCCGGGAACCGGAATCCCCCAGGAAAAACTCGTCCGGCTCACGGAGAGATCGCGAAGCCCGCCGCGCACAAAAGAGATGACCTCGCGGCGCGTCGATTCCGGACCCATGAAGCCCGGATTGGCCTCGTAAAACTCCAGCAGCTTGCGCTCGAAGGCCGATAGCTTGAAGAAATAATTCTCCTCGCTCACCGTCTCCGTCACGCGGCCGCAGTCCGGGCAAACCGTGCCGGCTGGACCGTCCACATACAGCTCATCGCTGACGCAGTACTGGCCGGTATACGAGCCCTTGTAGATGAAGCCGCGGTCGCGCAGCGTCGAAAACAGCTTTTGCACGCCGCGCTCGTGTCGCGGCTCGGTCGTCCGGATAAAGTCGTCGTAGGTGAGCCCCAGCCGGTCCCACAGTCCGCGCCACTCGCCCGCAATGGCGGTGGCAAACTCCATGGGCGTGCGGCCGGCCTTCTCTGCCGAGCGCTCGATCTTCTGCCCGTGCTCGTCCGTGCCGGTCAGGAAAAACGTTTCGATGCCCAGCGCCCGCTTGCGCCGCGCAATGGCGTCGCAAACGATGGTCGTGTAAGCGTGGCCCAGGTGCGGCCGCGCATTTACGTAATAAATGGGCGTGGTCAGATAATAGCGGGACGGGCTGGATGCAGAATTTGTCATAAGCGGGCGATTCTGCTCTTCTGCCCTCTAAAGCACGCGGGCGCACGAGCTAATCACTCTCCATTTTACGGCATTTTTCCGCGAAGATGAGTCCGTGACCTGGGAGCGATGAATCTCGATCAGCCTCAGCTAAAAGGCGGCGGCGCCGCGTCTGCCCCACCGCAGGTGGTAGAATCGCCTTTGAAAATCAAGTATTTCTGAGGCCCAACAACGTGTACCTGGAAATGCAAAAACGGCTTGCGGAGCATCTTCGCGCGGTTCTCAAGGCAAAATACGATCTTCAGATTGAAACCGTTCCGCTGGAGATTCCGCCGGATCTGAAGTTTGGCGAGCTGGCCACGCCCATCGCTTTTGAGCTGGCCCGCAAGCTGCGCAAAGCGCCCAAGGTGATCGCGCAGGAGATTGTCGCCGCGTTGACTGGACTTGATGGGTTTGCCAGCTTCGAGGTTGCCGGCGCCGGCTACATCAATGCGCGGCTCGACAGGGCTGCCGGCGTTCGCATGACGGCTCTCCAGGAGCCGAGGCACTCGTCCAAAAGGCTGCTCCATGTAATGGTGGAACATACCAGCATCAATCCCAACAAGGCCGCGCACATCGGGCATCTGCGCAATGCGATTCTTGGCGACACGTTTGTGCGGCTGCTGCGCGCCGTCGGGCAAAAGGTGGATGTGCAGAATTACATCGACAATACCGGTGTGCAGGTAGCCGATGTAGTTGTGGGCTTTCTGCATCTGGAAAATAAATCGCTATCCAGCGTTTGTTTGCTGCTTGATGAACTCAAGCAGAATGGCCAACGAATCGACTTCTACTGCTGGGATTTGTATGCGCGGACCTCGCAATGGTACACCGGCGGAAGCGCGGAAGAGAATGAGGCGCGCAAGAAGCTGCGCTACGCCACGCTGCACGAGCTTGAGCAGGGTGGCAACGAAACGTCTGAAATCGCGGAGCTGATTTCGACAGCGGTCCTGCAGCGGCATCTGGAAACCATGCAGCGGCTGGACATCGAATATGATTTTTTGCCCCGCGAGAGCGAGATTCTGCACCTCAAGTTTTGGGAAGCGGCCTTCGAGCAGCTCAAGAACTCCGGCGTGCTCTACTTCGAAACTGAAGGCAAAAACAAGGGCTGCTGGGTGATGACGCGTCCCGGCGCTGAAAATACAGCAGGTGAAACCGACGAAGACGCAAAAGTGATTGTTCGCTCCAACGGCACAGTCACTTATGTGGGCAAAGATATTGCATATCACTTATGGAAGTTTGGGCTGCTGGGCAAGGACTTCGGTTACAAGCCGTTCTTCACTTATCCCGATCACGAGTGTTGGATTTCCGCGGAAAAGGGCGTTGAACCCCACCCGCACTTTGGCGGGGCGCAGGCGATCTACAACGTGATTGACACGCGCCAATCCGATCCGCAGGCCAACGTAATTCAAGCGCTGCGCGGCATGGGATACACCGAGCAGGCCGATCGTTACACGCACTTCAGTTACGAAATGGTGGCGCTGACGCCGCGCTGCGCGGTGGAGCTGGGCTACGAGGTTTCCGATGAGGACCTGGGCCGGCCCTATATCGAGGTCTCTGGCCGCAAGGGTTTTGGAGTCAAGGCGGATGATTTGATGGACAAGCTGATCGCCGCCGCGCGCGCCGAGGTGGACGCGCGCCAGACCGGCCGTGACGAAGCGGAGCGGCAGCGGATCGCCAAGCAGATCGCCATCGGCGCGCTGCGCTACTTCATGCTCAAGTTCACGCGCAACTCGGTCATCGCATTTGATTTCAAAGATGCGCTGAGCTTCGAGGGCGAGACGGGACCGTATATTCAGTACGCCGTGGTGCGGGCAAAGAATATCTTCCGCAAGGCGGGAACCACGCCGGAAGCGGAGTTAGCGGAGTTTGGCGCTGCGTGCGGCAATGTTTCGGAGTTCCTCAGTGGCGAGGATGCGGAAGATATCTGGGCTTTGTGGCTGTGCGCGGCGCGGCGCGCACTGGTGCTGGAGCAGTGCATTGCAGCCTCCGAACCGGCTTACCTGGCCAAGCACGCCTTCCAGTTAGCGCAGGAGTTCAATAACTTCTATCACAAGCACCACATTTTGACCGAAGAAGACCCGGCGCGGAAAACTTTCCTGCTCGCCACTGCTGCCGTCGCGCTACGCGAGTTAGTGCTGGCTTTAAGTTGGCTGGGCATCGAAAGTCCGGAGGCAATGTAATAAAGGCCGCAAGTCAAGGCCTACTCATGGTCAGTGGTGTTTCGATTAAGGCCCATAAATGGATAGGTGGTTGCCGTCAGGGTCGTCGAAGTTGGCAGCCTTCGTAACAGGCGTGATGTTTCGCGGTTCGTGGGTGAACTGTACCCCTTTCTCGTGCAGCGCTTGATAGGCGGCGGTTACATCCTCAACGGAGAAGACAACTTCGCCGGCGCCGGCAACCTGCCCACGGACTTTGGCCGCAGTCTCGCTGAGACACAGGGTGATCGCACCGGCGTTTAGAAACGCGAAACCAGGAATTGCACTCTGAACCTCCAGGCCCAGCTTGTCGCGATAGAACGCCAGCGAACGCGCCACATCGTGAACTCCCAGCATAACCACGCTGACTTGAGTGAGCTTGTAATCCGTCTGTTCCATCTTTGATCATCCTCCCTGCAAACTGATAAATTGTGATAATCCCTTTAGAACTGACTAATGCCACCGACGGTTGCCGGTGTTAGGTTCTTCGAGTGAACATCCGAGAAGTGATGCTTCTCGTAAGTTCAGCCGTTCTAAAGGAGTAGTTCTTACTATCGCGTCCAGTTCTGATGGCGCCAACCAGATAGACTCGTCCATTACCTGAATTGGGCTACACCCTTCTCTATAATTATATCACACTTATCACTTGCCATCAAATGTTTTCTTATTAGCCCCGAATAAGTAGCGCGACTTACCAGCCCTAGTAACTCCGCACCCACTCATAAATCGATCGCACTCCAACGCCGCTGGGGCCTTTGGCGATGTAGGGCTTCGAGTCCTCCGCCCAGGCCAGGCCGGCGATGTCCAGGTGAATCCACGGCGTCTCTTCGACAAAGACCTTCAGAAACTCGGCAGCCGTAATCGCTCCGCCATGGCGTCCGCCGGTGTTCTTGATGTCGCCGATGTCGCTCTTGATCATCTCGGCGTACTCCTCGCCCAGCGGCAAGCGCCAAAACTTTTCGCCGGAGATGGCCAACGCTGCTTCAAACTTTGCCCAGGCGTCTTCATCGTTGCAGAAAGCGCCCGCGGTGATGTGGCCGAGAGCGACGACGCATGCGCCGGTGAGCGTGGCGGCGTCGATCAAGTGGGTTGCGCCCAGTTGGCGCGCGTACGTGAGACCGTCGGCCAAAACCAGGCGGCCTTCGGCGTCGGTGTTGATAATCTCGATGGTCTTTCCCGGCTTATCCGGCGAAAACGGCATTGCGGTCTGCACGTCGCCGGGCTTTTGCGCGGTTCCGGAGGGCATATTTTCCGCCGCGCAGATGACAGCTATGACGCGCACTTTTGGCTTGAGCAGGGCGATAGCGCGCATAGCGCCGAGCATGGCCGCGCCTCCGGCCATGTCGGTTTTCATCTCTTCCATTTTGTCGCTGGGCTTGATGGAGATGCCGCCGGAATCGAAGGTGATGCCCTTGCCGACCAAACCCAAAATCGGACCATCCGTAGTTCCCTTCGGTTCATAGCGCAGGACGATCAGTGCAGGCGGTTCAGCCGAGCCTTGCGCCACGCTCAAAAATGCGCCCATCTTTAGCTCGCGCAGCTTTTCGGTGGAGTGGACCTCCCAACCGAGGCCAACTTCTGCGGCCATCAGAGCCGCGCGCTGGCCTAGCAGCGTGGGGGTGAGCTTGTTGCCCGGCTCGTTGACCAGCGAGCGAGCGAAGTTCTGGCTTTCGCCGATGATGATGGCTTCAGCGAAGGCGGCTTCCAGAGCGGCTTTATCTGCGCCAGCAGTCGCGGCCAGCGTGAACGACTCCACGCTCTGGTCCTTGCGCTCGCTGCGATAGGTGTCGGAGTCGAAGTCGCCCACAAATGCGCCCTCTACCGCTGCGCGCACACTCGCCGTGCGGGTCAAGATTTTTGGGTCGCATTCAGGCAGGGAAAGTACCAGCTCGCGAATGCCGCGCGGCTTAATGAAGCGGACGGCGGTCCCGGCGGCGTAGCGTACGGAGTTTGCATTGGCCTTGGCCTGCTTGCCTACCCCAACCAGCAGCAGCCGCTTGGCGGTCACCCCTGCCGGGGAGTGCAGCAGCACGGTCTCATTGGCGCCTGCCTTGAATTCGCCGCTGGTGAGCACAGAAGCGGCAGCAGCCTGGACGGAGGCATCCGAAGTCAGCAGCATGGGCTGGGGCTTGGCGTCGGGGCCTTTGCCGGTTTGGGTGTCGGCAGCCAGAACGGCTAGCAATTCGGTTTCAATTTGAGAGAGGGTAGCAAATGAGAGTTGGGTCCGCATGTTGCTTATTATTTCATTGCCGGGAGAGTTGCACTCTCGTTCATTTCAAGACAAACCTGTGGCGTAGTCATGCCAAATGCGAAGATCCGCATGCATGTGCGGTAAAGTTATGGGACGCGACGTACATTATTTCGAGCAAAAGTTGTGGGGCGGGTTATCCCGCCCCATCATTTATTGCTGTTGATCAGGTTCGTCCGTGGGTTGTGCATCGACGTCGGCCACAACCGGCACGGTGGTGTCGGGGAAGGCCGGATCAGCTAAAACGTAACCGACTCCGGGGAGATCCTCGATGAATACTCCGTCGCCTAAGCCCCATGCATCGGGCCAGAAGATGCCTGGGCCAAAGCCCCATTGCACTCCGCCCCACCAGAAGGGTGACGCGTAGGGTGTGCCCACCCATAGTCCGGGAGTGCTGAACACAACGGCATGCGAAGGCCCGAAGTGACCGGCGTAGTACCGGTCGTTGAAGCGGCCATTCCTGTAGGCACCGCGCGCGGCCCTGTAGTCGCGGTGGCGTTGGCTGTTACGGACATGCCGCGCCTTGTTCTCGTTCCGGACGGAATGCGCATGATCCCTCGTCGCGTTCCTGTTTGCGTTGTGCTGGTTACGCTCGGCGTTGTGCTGGTTATTGCGCTGGTTGCGATCTGCATTGTGCTGGTTATTGTGCTGATTGCGATCTGCATTGTGCTGGTTATTGCGCTGATTATTATTGTTGCGCACCGTATTGTTTTGGCGCGTTTGATTCTGCCGCGGTGCTGCCTGACGTGCCGGGGGATGATACGTAGACGCGGGGCGCGAGGGGTGCGCCGCAGGCGGGTGATACGCCGGCGCTGGATGATATGCCGGGGGATGATACACAGGCGCGGGATGATATTGGGCTTGGGCGGTGCCGATGGCTATACAAAAAGATATGATAGTCATCCACATTAACGACTTCTTCATGTTTCCCTCCTTCCTGTAATATCGCACATTTTTTGTCCAGTTGCACGATGAACAGATCATCGTTACTAAGGTCACTAGCCGGATTTCCCAAATCCGATACCGCGCAGAGCAAAACGCAAGCCTCAAAATGAGCCGCAGTATGCCTGCAAGTCACTACGTCACAATCACTTCACGCACTCCTTCGAGCGAATATGCGCAAACGATCGTTTTGATCCGCCCTAACGGTGACTCTTCTTCCCGGTTTTGGCGGATTTGGGTTTGGATTCGGGCAGGTGGCTGAAGGGGATCGATCCCAGGTCGGAGCCGATGCGCACGGCGCGCGTGTCGTCCATCCGGTAGGTAATGGTGCGCGGCGCGTTCGGGCTGGTGATGCCGGTAGCGGGATCCGTGGTCATGTCAGGACCGTTGGCGATTTGAAAACTGAAGGTAGGCGCGTTGCCGGCTGAGGCGGGCGTGACATGCACCGGCAGATAGCCCAGGATGGGGTGCAGGCGGAAGGCTGTTTCGTAGCGATGGTGCCGGGTACTCCAGGTGAAGACGCGCACCTGGTCAAAATCAAAGGGCAACCCGGCCCTGATCGGGGAGAGCACGGTCACGTACTGCGGAACATCATGGTTGGGCGTCGTGGCCCCTGGATCGTGAACCTTGTTGAGCACGTAAGCGCCCACGTAGCGCTGTCCCTCGGCATAAGCGGCAATCTCGTCGGGCACATCCACATCCAGGCGGCCAGCCAGCAGCCACCCGGCGCGGCCCTGATCGTCGCGCACCAGCCACCAGTCCTCCACAATCGGCGGCTCGGCATCGGGCTTGCTGGCTAGATGCGCCGCGCCAGGGGCAGCCGATTTTGCCGCCGGTTTGGAACCGGGCCGCGGCGTGGGAGCATTGGCCGCCGGACCATGCGGCAGCACCAGCGGCCTGGAGGACAGTTCTGAACCGGGCACAGCCTTGGGGACCGAGGCGCGCGCCAGAAGCTGTACCTTGGAGTTCGCCCCCAGCAGATAAAAACGCTCCGCTTCCCGGCCGGGCTTAAGATGAAGATAGATTTCGTCGCGCAGGGTTCCGCTGGCCACCACTGGATCCTGACGGTGCTGCTGGCTTAGCAGGTCAAAGGCATGGAATGTCTTGCCGTCGATGACCGCCCGCTCCTCAATCCAGCCGATCTCGTTCTTTTCCGTCTTCACCTTGAGGAAGCGGCGATTCTGTTCCAGCACTTCCAGCGGCTGGCCGTTGGTCACCTCGGCCACGCGGTTGGATACCGCGGCCACACGGTCATGCAGATACATCTGCCGCGCGGAGACGTACACCGTATCGTGCCGCACGTGGTGGAAGTGACTGCACCCGGGAAAAAACGCAAAAACACACGCAAGAAGCAGCGAAGCGGCGGGAGCCTTCAGGCGCCGCGCGCGTAAGACGCTTGGGATGGAAGGTTGCGTAAACACAGCCAGTGGCGATCATCTTGAGGATAGCACTTGAGGAGGGCATGGAACAGGGATTGGTACTGTCTTAAATCTGTATTGGCCAAGAATCAAAGATGAAGATAGTGAAACCTAACCCGAAAGTGTTGAGATCCCAGCTTGCGTAATTTGTTGGTTTGTGAATAATGACACCATCGGACGGATGTATGCCATCAGATGCAGGATCATCGCAAATTATGGTTTTGGAGGCCGCATAACTATGAAGAAGCCCTGGTCTCGCAGCCAAGAACATATTGACGAAGACAAGATCAACGCGCGGAAACAGGCGAAAGAAGATTTGCGAACCCTATTGGCCTGCGGCGATGAAGAAAGGTATATCGCGCTGATTAAGGCGCTACGGCCAAACCTCAAGCCTGAAGAACTCGTGTCCCTTGTTCGCCGTTTCCGCGAGGAACGCCGGAATCAGTCTCGGGGCAACTGACATCAACCATGATCTTCTTGCGCTTCTTTTCGAACTCCTTCAGCTCCGTAGGAGACATGGAATCAATACTTTGATCTACAAACGCATCCAATTCTTCCAATAGAGACGTTGTTCTTTTCTCAGCCGTAGATGTCGTCATTTGTCCTCCTTTAGCCGAAAGGTCCGTGTTAGACAACTATACCGCATTGGCAAACACACCGTACGATTATTCATTAGGATTGACGTTACATCACCAAAAAAGTCCATCTCACCATAAATCGTCCAGATTCACCATTTCATCACCATTCAATTGTGCGGATAATGGAAGTCTTGGCGTAGAATTTGGGGCAACCTTGCTCGCTCTTGACATGACGCATCAGGGGTTTCAGTGCAATAAGATAAGAATCAGTCCTACCACTGCTCCAAGAACGAGATGAGCCAGAATCACACCCCAAAAGATGGTGGAAATCTTTACTGGAGTCTCGTTTAGCACTACAACAGCCTGAGTTTGTCCAGGAGATGCATCCTCTGTCCAGCTTGCATTGCTCCACAATGCTTGCTGACCGGATGCCAAGGTAAAGACCTTTGAGGTCTCTTGCCAGGAACCTGTGCCATCCTCATTCTGAACAATCATTGTTTCAGTACTGGGGCCCAGATAAATTGCCGTTTTACCGTTCTTGTGAACGATTCTTCTTCCAATCTCGACCATTCTTCCTCCTTACGATACCCTCAACCTGCGCTGCTGTCAGGCCCGGCCTTTAGCGCCGCCCTCGCTTCTCGGATCAGTGCCGGCAACACGTGGCCAAATTCGCCTTTTCCCGGATCGCCGAAGGCAAAATAGATCTGGCGGAAATGCTTGTACAGCACTTCATACACGCGTTGCGCCGCCGGCTCCGGTTCGTAGACCTTGTGCGCCGGGCAGATTCTCTCCTGCGCCTCGCCGATGGTTTTGAATATGCCCGCGGCCAGAAACGCGAAGACCGCCGAGCCAAGTCCGGTCACCTTGCTCGCCGGCACCAGCACCGGCCTTCCCAGCACATTCGCGTAAACCTGGTTGAGCACCGCATTGCTCTGCGGAATCCCTCCGCCGTTGATGACCCTCAGCGTGGGCGCGCCGTATTCGCTCATCCGGTCGAGGATCACGCGGGTATGAAACGCCGTCCCCTCGATGGCCGCGAAGAGTTCATCCTGCGCCGTGTGCTGCAGATTCCATCCCAGCGTGATTCCGCCCAGATTCGGATTCACCAGCACGGTGCGGTCGCCGTTGTCCCAGGTCATGCGCAGCAGCCCGGTCTGTCCGGCGCTGTATGCTTCCAGGCCCTTGCTCAGTTCGGCAACGGTGGTGCCGGCCCGCTGCGCGATGGCGCTGAAAATGTCGCCCGTGGCTGAGAGTCCCGCCTCTACTCCCGTGTACTCCGGATGCACGCTGCCCTGCACCACGCCGCAGACGCCGGGAATCAGCTGCGCCGCTCTCACATAGGCGATGATGCACGTCGAGGTACCCACCACGTTCACCACGTCGCCCTCCCGCGCGCCCGCCCCGATAGCGTCCCAGTGCGCGTCGAAGGCTCCCACGGGAATGGGAATGCCCGCGCGCAGGCCGAGTTTTTCCGCCCATTGCGGCGCCAGCTTTCCGGCAATCTTGTCCGAGGTCGCGTATTCTCCCTCCATCTTGGCGCGCACGCCGGCCAGCAGCGCGTCCACCTTGACCAGAAACTCCTCCGGAGGCAGCCCGCCCAATGCCGCATTCCACATCCACTTGTGGCCCATCGCGCAGACGCTACGCTTCACCCGCGCCGGGCTGGTAATCCCGCACAGCGTCGCGGCAACCATGTCGCAATGCTCAAAGGCGCTCGCAAAATTCTTGCGTTTTTCCGGATTGTGGCGCAGCCAATGGAGCAGCTTCGCCCATCCCCACTCCGAGGAGTAGACGCCCCCGCACCACTGAATCGCTTCCAGCTTCTCGCGGTGCGCTGCCTCCGTAATCTCCGCCGCCTCCTGTTTTGCGCGGTGATCGCACCACAGGTAGTACTCGTTCAGCGGGCTCATATCGGCGGCCACGGGAATCACGCTCGATCCCGTCGTGTCCAGCGCAATTGCCTCCACCTGCTCGCCGCTGATTCCGGCCTCCTTCAGCGCCTGCCGCGTGGCGGCGGCCAACGCCGTCATGTGGTCGCTGTGCGATTGCGTCGCATACTCCGGGTCCTCGCGCTTGCGATGCAGCGGATACTCGGCAATAGCCGAACCAATCAATCCGCGCTCGCTATCCACCAGCGAAACGCGCACATTCAACGTGCCGAAATCAACCCCTGCGACAATGCTCATCGTTCTCTTCCGTTTCCGCCGCGGCATACGGCCGACAGCTTACATTCAAAATTCATCTGCACAATCCACTACCTCTGATTTACGGCTTCTTTGCCTGCCCATAGGTGGCGTGGCTGCCGTGCTTGCGCAGAAAATGCCGGTCGAGCAGCGCCTGCGGCAGCGGCCCGGCCTGGCCGTTGACCGCCAGCGTATGGCTGGCCATGCGCGCCACATATTCCAGAAGCGTCGCGTTGTGGGCCGCCTCGGCCGCGCTCGCTCCCCAGCAGAATGGACCGTGCCCGGCCACCAGCGCCGCCGGAATCGAATCAGGATTTAGCTCCGCAAAGCGCCGCCAGATCGCCACTCCGGTCTCCCGCTCGTATTCGCCCGCAATCGCCGCCGCGCTCAACCGCGCGGTAACCGGAACCGGCCCGTAAAAATAATCCGCATGCGTGGTCCCCAGGCAGGGAATCTCCCGCTCCGCCTGCGCCCACGCGGTAGCGTACTCCGAATGCGTATGCGCCACGCCACCGATATTTTTGAAGTATTTGTAAAGCTCCAGATGCGTATCTAAATCTGAAGATGGGCGCAGCCCTCCGTCCACCGTCTTGCCCTCCAGATCGGTGACCACCATCATCTCAGCTGTCAGCTCCTCGTAGGCCACGCCGCTGGGCTTGATGGCCACCAGCCCCTGCCCGCGGTCGATTCCGCTCACATTGCCAAAGGTGTACAGCACCAGCCCGCGGCGAACCAGCTCCAGGTTCGCCTCCAGCACTTCTTCTCGCAACGCCTGCAACAGCATATTCGCGGTATTCTCCCGTCAGAGGATGTAATCATCTACTTGAATACCACATCCGGCTCCCGGTCCGCTTTCCGGGGCTCCCGCGAAGGTCCGTCTTCTGCCTACGGCGCGGCGACGATAGCGATGGAGGTAGCCGCCGTGGTGGAAGTGACCTGCGAGTCCAGCTGGCCTGTGGTGGTGGCGTCAAAGGTGTAGGCGTCAAAGTAGGGGCTGCCGGACGATCCCACTTCAAAGACGTAGGAGCCGGTCGAGTCCAAAGCCATGCCGGCCGGTTGAGCGCCTGCCGAAACGGTGCTGCCCGTCGCGATTGTATAAGGGGAACTGCTCCCAGTAACCGCGAATCCGGTGATGTTGCCTGCGCCGTCAGCGACATAAACATAACTGGGAGAGGCAACAGGAAGAATGAAGGTGGGCGCCAATCCGCCGCTGGCGATGGGCGAGCCGCTGGCCTGCGTGAGCGAAGAACTGCTCAGCGAACTGTAGTTGAAGGCTCGCAGCCCGCCGGAGGTGCCCCCGGAGTTGCCCAGCGTTTCGCCAATATAAAACAAGCGGGGAGTACTAACGGGATCCACGGCAACTGAGAGAGCAGAACCGCTGGAATTCGCCACCGTAATCGTCTTGGCTGTTGTTCCAGTCGGAAAGGGTGAACTCGAGTTGAAGGGCACCACGATTGTGCCGCCCGCGCCCAGGGCTTGAAAAATGTAGCTATTATCCGGCGAAATGACCATCCTGCCCGGCTGAACTGCGGCGTTGGTCACGGCAAATGTCGCTGTCACTTCGTTGCCCGTGTTCGCTCCGGTGGTGGAATTGATAGGTACAGCGCCGAACGTCACCCCGCCGGTAGCTGGGATGGCCTCGATCAACCATGAATCGGTCGCGTCGATCTGGATGGCATAGGCCAGATCCGTGGATACCTGCACGCCAGTCCCCAATGCGCCGCTGGTGATGGGGTACGCATATACGCCGCTGGTTGAGCTCACGCATAGGAATTTGCCGTTGGGAGCCATGGCAACAGCGTATGCTGTGCCGTTCACGGTGGTGGAACTGCCGGAGATGACATTCAGCGATCCAGAATTGATAGAGTAGCCTTTAATCGAACTGCTGCTGGCGCTGCTGTTCAGAATATAAAAATTTCCGCTCGTGCCCGCCGTGCTGCTGCAACTGCCTGTCCCCACGGCAACGCAAACGCTGGTAGTCTCCGTAATGCTGCCTGAAGCGCCGCTCACCGTAACCTGGTACGCGCCGGAGGTCGTCGTGGACGAAGTAGTCGCTGTCAGCGTGGAGGTTTGCGCCGTCGTGCTGCTGAAGGTGAGCGAGGTCGAAGAAAGGCTGCACGTTGTCGGACTGGTAGCGCCCGTGGGAGCGGTTACCGAGCAGCTCAGCGTAACCGTTCCGGTAAACGAACTCCCTGGTGTTACGGTAATCGTCGCGGTGTTGTCGGAGGTCGCACCCGCGCTCACGGTGATGTTACCGCTGTTGGTAAGGGTGAAGCTGGTGCTGCTGTTGCCGTTCGGAGCCTGCCAGAAATCTCCGCACCCCGCCAGCAGCAGAGCCGCCGCCAATAATCCTGCCCAACGTCCCATCTTCATCGCCGCTCCTTGATTACCGCATTCCGATTGCCGTATTCCGGCTGCGCCGTTACAGGAACCCGCTTTCAGGGTATCGCCTGCCAGCGCCTTCTGTCTTGTTGCCGCCGGACGCACGCGCGACCCCGCGCCAGTATTATGGTAGACGCGAAACAGCGGCACTTCGCTTGCCTCGTTGGCCGCAAAATTCTTCAACTCTGCCCGGCGCCCCTGCCTCGGCTGATAGATTCATAACAAGGAAGCCTCTATGTTCCACACTACAGAAGACCTCCGCATCCAATGGACCAAGGTCGTCCTGCCCCCTGTATTTCTCGAAGAAGAGCGCCCCGTCTCGGAAGCCGCCTCGGACACCATTTTCAGCGCCCGCAACGAAATCTCCGCTATCCTCAACCAGCGCGACCCGCGCCTGCTCACGCTCGTCGGCCCCTGCTCCATTCACGACCCCAAAGCCGCCCGCGAATATGCCTCCCTGCTTCAGGCCGCTATCCAGGAGTTCTCCGCCGACCTGCGCATCGTCATGCGCGTCTATTTCGAGAAACCCCGCACTACCGTCGGTTGGAAGGGCCTCATCAACGACCCGCACCTCGATCAATCCTTCAAAATCAACGACGGCCTTCGCCTGGCCCGCCATCTGCTCCTCGACCTGGCCGAGATGGGCGTCCCCGCCGGAACCGAATTCCTCGACGTGATCTCGCCCCAGTACATCGCCGGCCTCGTCAGTTGGGGAGCCATCGGCGCGCGCACCACCGAAAGCCAGGTTCACCGCCAATTGGTCTCCGGCGTCTCCTGCCCTGTCGGCTTCAAAAACGGCACCTCCGGCAACGTGCAGATCGCCATCGACGCCATCCTCTCCGCCGCCTGCTCCCACGCCTTTCTCGGCCTCACCAAAACCGGCCAATCGGCCATCCTCATCACCAGGGGAAATCCCGACACCCACATCATCCTGCGCGGCGGACGGGGCACGGTCAACTACACCGCCGATAGCGTCGCCGAAACCGCCGCCCAGATGGAAAAATCCGGCCTCGCCCCGCGCATCATGATCGACTTCTCCCATGCCAACTGCGGCAAGGATTATCGCCGCCAGTCCGCCGTCTGCCACGACGTCGCCGCCCAGATCGCCGGCTCTCGAGGCAAGCGCGGCGACAAACGCATCATGGGCGTCATGATCGAGAGCAATCTCGTCGCCGGCTCGCAGGAGCTCGACAAACTGGCCAAGGGCCAGCCCCTCGTCTACGGCCAAAGCATCACCGACCCCTGCCTCGACTGGAAAGAAACCCACTCCCTGCTGGAGGAACTAGCCGCTGCCGTCCGCGCCAGACGCAATCAATAGCACTGGGAAAATTGCCCCGTAGGGGCAAGCGAAAATAGCCCAGGACAAGCGAAGCGCTGTCCTGGGAAAAACCGCCCGTACAAGTTCAAGCCCCGTAGGGGCGGTGTGAAAGGGAAGTGAGTAGAAGGATCTGCGTTTGTTCTTCGCAGTTTTGAATGGGCACGACTGATAGGTCAGGGTTTTAACCCTGACTGCCGTAATTGCAATAAAATGAATGCGGGCTTTAGCCGCTGAGGGAATAGTCGTAGGAGAAGCAGCATGAAAGTTCTTTTCATCGGAGGCACCGGAAACATCAGCACCGCCGTCACGGAACTGGCCGCGGCGCGGGGATTTGATTTGACCCTGCTCAGGCGGGGTCAACGGGCAGCCGATCCGCCGGCAAATGTTCGCACCATCACGGCGGACATTCACGACGAGGCAGCCGTCACCCAGGCCCTCGGCAATCAAACCTTCGATGCGATCGTCGACTGGATTGCCTTCACCACCGCCGACATTGACCGCGACATCCGCCTCTTTCGTGGCCGCACAAATCAATTCATCTTCATCAGTTCGGCCAGCGCCTATCAGAAGCCGGTCGGCCACTATCTCATTACCGAATCCACCCCGCTCGCCAATCCCTTCTGGCAGTATTCGCGCGACAAAATTGCCTGTGAAGAGCGCCTGATGAAGGCCTGGCGCGAAGAGGATTTTCCCATCACCATCGTGCGCCCCTCCCTCACCTACGGCGATACGCAGATTGTGCTCGCGGTCAATAGTTGGCAGAACTCCTGGACTGCGGTGGACCGCATGCGCCGCGGCAAAAAGCTCATCGTGCCCGGCGATGGCTCCTCGCTCTGGGTCGTCACGCACAACTCCGACTTTGCCCGGGGATTTGTCGGCCTGCTCGGCCATCGTCAGGCCATCGGTCACGCCTTCCACATCACCAGCGACGAGGTGATGACCTGGGACCAGTACACTCGCATCACCGCGCAGGCTGCCGGTGTCGAAGCCCAGATCGTTCACATCCCCTCCGACTTTATCAGCGCCTGTATTCCCGATGAACTCGGCAGCCTCACCGGCGACAAAGCCGTGAGCGTAGTTTTCGATAACAGCAAAATCAAGCGCTTTGTCCCCGGCTATTGCGCCAATGTGCCATTCGCCGTAGGCATTGAGCGCACCATCGCCTGGTTCGATGCCGATCCCCGGCGCAAGCTCATCGATGACCACGCCAACGCCGCCTGGGACAAAATTATCGCTGCATACGAAAGCGGCCTCGATACAGCCCTGCGCAGCTTCCGCCCATAAATCCCGTTCAATGCTTCCTGAAAATTCATTTGGTGTTCGAGAAGCGTCAAGCATGATTTCACAGCTTACGGAAAAATTCATCTGGCGTCGCAAGAAGCGTCAGGGCACAACTTCACAGCCTGCGGAAAAATGCAAGGTTGGAGCAAGAAGTGTCAAGCATGATTTCACTGCTTATGGAAAAAATTCATCTGGTGTCGCAAGAAGCGTCAGGGCACGACTTCACAGCCTGCGGAAAAATGCAAAGGTTGGAGCAAGAAGCGTCAGGGCACGACTTCAGTCGTGCCGAAATGAATCAAAATAAATGCGGGCTTTAGCCTCTGAGGGACGTTTTTCTTCAATTTCACCGGGTGCCCCAGCTCCCGATTATAGGACTCGGGATACCACGAACCCATCTGGGTGCCCCACCTTCGGCACGTTTTTGTTTTTGTTCCTAAGGTGGGATAGTTCCATCTATCTATAGTTTTTTATACAAGGTTAAATCTGCGGGTAATGAACGAGAAAACTAAGTTCTTTGTCCCCTGTCATTTCGGTTTAGCAAGAGAAAATCCTGAAACATCGTCTGAATAATAGACCAGCCCTACCGCACTTCGAGGTATGAATGTTGCTTTCTTTTCATTCTTGCCTACAACATATAATCCGACGTCCGATTCATCAATAAGCAAGGCCCCGACACTTTGATTTGGTATGATGGTCGAGTCCTTTGTGAAGTAGATCGTTATCGGAAATGGAGCCCCTCCGCCCCAGGACGGTTTGATATGTGGATAATAGGATGATGCAAATATAATCAGTAAAGTGATCAAAAGGTAGAGACTCAGATGCCAATTCCCAGACCATAGTTTCCAGGAGCGTGAGAACATTTCATAGTGAGCAAATAATCCTGCAGCAAGAAACCATAAAGTTATAGTGGCTTCTGAAGCATGATGATTCATAAATCCCTCACGGAATCCGTAGATTACCAAGAATCCGATGAGACCTAGTGATACAATTGGCGCTATCGCTTTAGGGAAGCGTTTCCACTGATCCAGAAATACTAGAATGAAAGATCCAATAAGAACAATGAGATTCCATGTTGTCCAAGTCGAACTCGCGGATGTATCAGGATTTTTGAAATCGAATATGTTCTTAAAAATCATGCCTAAAAATACGCTTGAGCCACAGTAGAAAATCAATTTCGTACTGAATCTGTCTAGCCATTTCTGTTGATTTTTCGATTTACCGCTTTGTCTTTTTAGTTCCAAAATCATAATGGGTGGTATTGTAATGAAAAGAAGAAACCATGCCCCGGCGGAGACAATTCGCGGTCGAAACGGATTGGTTTCAACGAATCCGTAGCTGAAGTGTTGTATTGAGGTAATCAGGAATCCGCAACCGTATAGCACAATCGCAAAGACAGCTACAGATTTAGAGACGAGATCGATGGTCGGTCTGACTGAGGATAGCTGGCTTACAGGCTGCGGAGGAATTGGGTCCTGCTTAGCTCCTTCTTGTTCCATCTGGAATTCCCTCGTAAAGATCAAATTTTAGACCTTTAACACGTATCCGGGTACTCTAATCCGGCTTCCCGGCCCCGGAAATCCACTCATTCCAGGGCGCGCAAGCGCCGCCCGCCTGGACGGCCTGCCCTGAGCGTAATCGAAGGGGCCAGTCCTTTGCAGATAATTAACTCCATTTGGCGCACACTATCAGAATGAACAAAAAATGGCCCAAACCCCTCTTCGATCTGTCAGGGATATGCACGGTTTTTACCCCGAAAAGGGGTACCCCCCACCCCCCCTCCCTGTGGAAATCGTTTTTTCGACCCCTCTACAACTCGTAACTTTCATATAATCAATAGTTTGCATTTTTGTCCTGTTGACGAATTAGTAACTGCAAACCCCTGATTTTGCCCACTTTTTGGCCCAAAAAGTGCCCTTTTAACCCCAAAATGCCCTCTCTTTCGGCAAAAATGTCATGCTGGCAGTTGACCGTACTGCAGGCGCTGAACCCGTTATGATGGTCACCAGCACAATCAGGAAAAAATGCCCCAAACCATCTTCATCTCGGCAGGCGAGGCCAGCGGCGAGCACTACGGCGCGCTGGTAATTTCCGCACTCAAGAAACGACTTGAGAACTCCGCCCAAACGGCAAGTTTCTTTGGCATGGGCGGCGAGCGCATGGCCGCCGCGGGCCTTGATTGCATCGTCCGCTCCGAAGACATGGCCGTCATGGGCCTCACCGAGGTCGTCCACCATCTGCCGCGCATCTACGGCGAGTTCCGCAAGCTCAAAAAGGCTATCCGCGCGCGCCGTCCCAGCGTGGCCATACTCATCGACTTTCCCGAGATTCACTTCCGTCTCGCCAAAGAGCTGCATCGCCTCGGCGTTCCGGTCCTTTACTTCGTCAGCCCGCAGTTGTGGGCCTGGAAGAAGCACCGCATTAAGTTAGTCCGCAAGTACATTGACCGCATGTTGGTGATCTTTCCCTTCGAAGAACCCTTCTACCGGGAGCAGGGCGTGCCGGCTGAATTTGTCGGCCATCCGCTGGCGGAGCTGCCGCCGCCCGCTGTCAGCCATGAGCACTTTGCCGCCGAAAATGATCTCGATCCGGCGAAGACCTGGATCGGATTGCTCCCCGGAAGCCGTCCTCGGGAGATTCGCGACCACCTGCCGGAGATCTTGCGTGCGGCGCGAATGATGGCGGGCAACTTCGAATTCATCCTCCCGTTGGCGCCAACGCTGAATGAGCCGCAACGGGACGAAGTGCGGCAGTTGGTTGAGATACACGGCGGCGGCCTCTCTGTCTGCTTGGTCAACGACGCGCGCGCCGCGCTCCATCACGCCCGCGCCTCCATCGTCGCCAGCGGAACGGCCACCGTGGAGGCAGCTCTCGCCGGCAATCCCTTTGTCGTTGTGTATCGCGTCTCGGCGCTGACCTACGCCATTGCCAAGCGCGTGGTCAAAGTGCCTCATGTGGCCATGGCCAACCTGATTGCCGGCAAGCGCGTCGTGCCGGAGCTGATTCAGAGCGAGTTCACGGCGGAAAACATCGTCAGCGCAATCGAGCCTCTGATTCCTTACGGCCCGCCGCGCCATTCCATTATGGAGGAGTTGGCCCAGATACGCGGATTACTGACACGCGTTCTGCTGAAGACCCGGCCGCCGGGCGTCGCGGACGATGCCCGCAATACTGGCGAAACTGGCGGAGCTATCGCGCGGGTTGCTGTTGTGGCGCAGAATCTGATGAAGATTAAATCTCGTTCATAACTTCGTATTTAGCGCGGAATTCAGCCTTCAACGAGCCAGAATTCATTCGCTCTTTTTCCCACTTTAAGACGCACTTAATCCTGAACAATTGCGCAGGAAATCTTGCAAGCCACTCCTACTTTTTGCTCTACAGCCCAAAACGCAAACTGCCGATGATAGACGCATGAAATTACTGCGTTCCATTCTTCGGGTCACTCTGTTCATTGCATTGAACCTGGCTATCGCCGCCGCGTTGGCTGAGCCGCGCAATGCAGCCTCGCTGGCCACAGCCTCCGAGGCCGCGCCGCGCGTTCAAGGCGCCGTTGATGATGGTGTGCGTGTGGTTCTCCACGGTAATCTGCACCCGCTGATCCAGTCTGGTACCGACCTGGGCGCGGTCGATGATTCCCTCGCCGCCGGCCGGATGCTGCTCCTGCTCCAGCGTTCTCCGCAGCAGGATGCGGCGCTCTCCGACTTCATCCAGGCCGCGCACACGCCTGGCAATCCCGCCTTTCACCAGTGGCTCAAGCCGGCGGATTTTGGCCGCCTTTACGGGCCTGCCGATTCAGACGTTGCCGCCATCACCGCCTGGCTCGAGTCGCACGGCCTCATCGTTAACCAGGTGCATGCCGGACGGATGGCCATCGAATTCTCCGGTACCGCAGGCCAGGTGAACGAGGCCTTTTGGACGCAGATTCACCGCTACCAGGTGAACGGCGAAACGCACCTGGCCAATGTCTCCGATCCCGCGGTTCCTGTCGCGCTTTCTCCGGTCATCGCCGGTCTGGCGCCGATAAACGACTTTCATCCGCAACCCAGCCTGCAGGTGCTGGGACAAGCCCAGTTCAACCCCAAAACTCACCAGGCCACGCCGCTTTGGACGTATCCGCAGGGCGGCGGGGTCGTCTTCGTGGTGGCGCCGCGCGATTTTGCCACTCAGTATGACATCAACTCGGTTTACTTGGCCGGAACTACTGGCACAGGACAATCCATCGCCATCGTCAGCGCATCGAATGTTGACCTGAGCATGGTTCAGGCCTATCAGAGCCTCTTTGGGCTGACCGCCAATCTGCCCACGGTAGTGGTCGATGGCGCCGACCCCGGCCAGAACAGCGCGGCCGTGGAAGCCTATCTTGACATTGAGATTGCCGGCTCTATTGCGCCCGGTGCCTCGGTGTTGTTGTACACTTCGGGCGGCACGGCGCTCACCAACGGCCTCGCACTGGCTGCAATGCGCGCCGTGGAAGACGACCAGGCCGGAGTCATCAACGTCAGCTACGGCGAGTGCGAGCAGGATTTAGGTCAGAGCGGCAACGCCTTCTGGAGCGCCCTCTGGAAGCAGGCCGCGGCGCAGGGCCAGACGGTCTTTGTTTCGGCGGGTGATAACGGCTCGGCCGGCTGCGACAATTTCGACACGCAGCAGGTGGCTTATGGCGGACTCCAGGTCAACGGCATCGCCTCCACTCCTTACAATGTCGCCGTCGGCGGCACTGATTTCTTATACAGCCAATACTCCGGAACGGCCTTGGCCATCTACACGCAACTGAACACGTACTGGTCCACGAGTTCCACCACTTCGCCCACAGTCTCCCTCCAGCAGACCATCCCCGAACAGGCATGGAACGACTATTTTGGCCTCAACCTGTACGACAGCGGCAACCCGGCCATTCAGCCCAGCGAAATGATCGTGGCTGGCGGCGGCGGAGCCAGCAGCGCTGCGCTCTATCCCAGCGGCTACGCAGTGGGCTACCCCAAGCCGGCCTGGCAGACTGGAACCGGCGTCCCCGCCGACCAGGTGCGCGACCTTCCCGACATTTCCCTGTTTGCCGCGAATGGCTACAACTACAGCTTCTATCCCATTTGCGCCAACCCCGGCGATTGCTCCAATCTCACCACCAGCGGCGCGGTGGTCATCACCGGCGTGGGCGGCACCTCCGTCAGCTCCTCGGCCATGGCTGCCATCCAGACCCTGATCAACCAGAGCACCGGCGCGTGGGCCGGGCAAGCCGACTTCATCTACTATCCGCTGGCCACCAAACCGGCGACTGCGGCGGCCTTCCACGACGTGACCGTAGGCGGCAACCGGGTGCTTTGCAATCCCAGCACGCCCAACTGCGTGGCAGGTACTGCGGCTTCGAACTCCAGCGGCTATTACGTCGAAAACGGCTACTCCGCCGGCATCGGCTATGATCTGGCCACCGGACTGGGCTCGGTAGACGTGGCCAACCTGATCAATTTCTGGAACACGGTGACCTTCGCGCCCACCACGACTACCCTCAGCGTCAGTCCCGCTAGTCTTGTTCACGGCAAAACGGCCACGGTCAGCGGCACGGTGGCTCGTACGTCGGGCTCTGGCACGCCCACTGGCTCAGTGAGCCTGACCGGCAACGACGGCATAACCCATGGCGCGGCCATCGACGACCTCGCCCTGGCCGGGGGCAGCTTCTACGCTTCTGTGGACAACCTACCCGGCGGAACCTACCAGCTCACTGCCGTCTATGGGGGCGACGGCACCTACGCCGCCAGCAAATCGGCGCCCTTCACCGTCACCGTCACTCCGGAAAACAACACGCTGTCAACCACCGGCTGGGCTTGGAACCCATACGACCTCAACCTCTATGCGCTCTCCTCCGGCATCACCCTGCCCTATGGAGCGCAAATCTTCCTCGATGCGCAGCCAGTCAGCTCCAACGCTACCATCTCCACCGAGCCCACGCCCGCCACCGGAACCGTCACCTTTACCGACAAGCTGGGAATAGCGACCGTCATCTCGACGCAGCCGCTTAACGCCGCTGGGGTGGCGGAGTGGTCCACCGGGGTCTTCGTGCCCGGCAACCACACGGTCGCCGAGACATACTCCGGCGACCCTAGCTATAACACATCAACTGTCGCCACGGCGGCCGCGTTTACCGTGATTCCGGGCAGCACCAGCCTCACCGTCAAGCCTCTGGTTATTTCCGTCGCCGCCGGCGCCAGCGTGGCCGTCGATATCATCCTGAACACCGGCTATCTTTCCCTCTACGGCGCCCTGCCCACCGGCAATGTAACCGTAACCCTGGGCGGTCAATCGATCGCCGCCCCCTGGCAACCCTACGGCGCAACCGGCAACGCCAGCCTTGAGGCAGTGGTCACCTTCAGCAATGTTCCAGCCGGGATTCTGCCCCTGAACGCCTCCTATGCCGGCGATAGCAACTGGCTGGGTTCTGCCGCTAACGGGGGAACCATCATCTCGCTAGCCAGCAAGCTCACTCCCGCCGCAGTGCTCACAACCACTTCGGCCAGCCCCGCGCCCAGCCAGACTTTTACCCTCACTGCCACCGTCTCCGGATCCTCTGGCAAGCCAACCCCCACAGGCACGGTCGCCTTCCTCTCCGACGGCCAGAGCTTTGATTCCCTCGTAAACCTGAGCAGTGGCACAGCCACTCTCACCATACCCGGTTACGAAGCCGCCAATGGAACCAACATCTTCACCGCTGTCTATCAGGGCGATATCAATTACAACTCTGCCGCCTCCAATGCAGTAAACGTAACCGTCACCCAGTCCGATTTCTCCCTGAACACCTTGAACCCTGAGCTCTCCATCTCTCCCTCCGGCTCAGGTTCCAGCACCCTGTCACTCGCGCCCATCAACGGCTTCAGCGGGACTGTTACGCTCTCTGCCAGCGCGCCAGTTGGAATCACGGTGACTCCAGCCGCGGCCTCCCTGGCCCTGAGCGCGCCCGCTACGGACGTGCTCACGCTCAAGGTTGCCGCCGCCACGGCCCCGGGAAACTATACGCTCACCATGACCGCAAGCGGCGGCGGGCACGTGCACACTGCGCAGATTCTGGTCCGGGTTCTTGCGGTCGCGGCGCCTCTCTTCTCTCCGACGCCCGGAACCTATGCCACCGCACAGCAGGTCACAATAACCGACGCCACCAACAACGCGAGCATTTACTACACCACCAACAATTCCATCCCGACCGCCTCTTCCACTCCGTACACCAGCGCTATTACCGTTTCCGCGACGGAGACCCTCCAGGCCATCGCCATTGTCAGTGGAAACGCGCCCTCCACTGTGACCACGGCGATCTACACCATCGAGACTCCCGCCGCCACTCCCATCTTCTCGCCACCCTCGGGAATCTATACTTCGGTGCAGGAGGTGGCCATTACCAGCGCCACTCCCGGCGCGACCATCTACTACACCACCAACGGAACCGCGCCGACCATCAGCTCGACTGTCTACAGCGCGCCGATACTCGTCTCTACATCAGAGACCATCAAGGCCATCGCCACGGCCCCCGTCTACCTGCAAAGCGCGACGGCTTCCGCAGTTTACATCATCAACATGGCCGTCAATGGATGCCCGACCGGAAGCGGCAGTTGCGTGGATAACTTCACCGGCGCTTCAGGAACTCTTCTGCCTACTTACAACTCCAAATGGGTGCTGGCTGCCGGCACGAACTCGATCTACACCACCGGTTCCGATAGCGCTCAGATCTCCGGCACTGCCGGCGCCGTCTACTACTACTCCGCATCCACCTCCGACACGTCGCAGATTACCGTCGCGCCCTCCAGCATCACCGTCAATTACGAGAAGCTCGCCTGCGTAAGAGTGTCAAGCGGCGTTTCCGGATACTGCGTGGGCTTCAGCGCCGTATCCAGCGGGAATTACTCCACCTGTTACGTGATGAAGAATTTCAAGTTCCTGGGCGGCGGAGGATGCGGAACGATTCCGGCCTCCACAACACACACCCTGGGGCTGGTTGCATCGGGAGTCACTACGGTCGGCTTATCCGTCTATGTGGACGGGGTTCTGCAAGGAACTCTCACGGATAGCTCTAGCCCAATTACCATAGCCGGATCTGGATTTGGATTGCAGGGCGACGGAACCCCCGCCGACAGCACCGTGAACGAATGGCAGGATTACAGCGGCATCTCGCCTGCGCCCACGCCTACCTTCAGCCCGGCAGCCGGCCTATATACTTCAGCTCAGACGGTAACCATCACCGAAGCCGCTCCCGGCGCGACCATCTACTACACCACGAATGGAAACACCCCCACCACCAGCTCTACACAATACAGTGGCGCAATCACCGTCTCTGCCTCAGAAACCATCAAGGCCATCGCCACGGCCCCCGGATACTTGCAGAGCGCGGTGGGATCGGCCGCTTATGTCGTTAACATCGCCATAGTCGGTTGCCCATCTGGCAGCGGCAGTTGCAGCGATAACTTTACCGGCGCTTCAGGAACGCTGCTGCCTGCTTATAACTCCCTGTGGGTGCTGGCTGCCGGCACAAACGCGATCTACACCACCGGCGCCAACAGCGCACAGATCTCCGGCACTGCCAGCGCCGTCTACTACTACTCCGCATCCATCTCCGACACGTCGCAAATTACCGTCGCTCCCTCAAGCACCACCATCAACTACGAGAAGCTGGCCTGCGTGAGAGTTTCAAGCGGCGTTTCCGGATACTGCGTGGGCTTCAGCGCCGTATCCAGCGGGAATTACTCCACCTGTTACGTGATGAAGTATTTCAAGTTCCTGGGCGGCGGAGGATGTGGCACGATTCCGGCCACCGTCAGTCATACGCTCCGGATTGTCGCCTTCGGATCTTCCACCGTTTCGCTGTCCGTCTATGTGGACGGGGTTCTGCAAGGGACCCTCACGGATAGCTCCAGCCCAATTACCATTGCCGGGTCGGGATTCGGCTTGCAGGGCGATGGAACCCCCGCCGACAGCACCGTGAACGAATGGCAGGATTTCGCCTCCACCAGCGGCTGTTCCACGGGCAGCGGCAGTTGCGTGGACAACTTCACCGGCGCTTCAGGAACGCTGCTGCCTGCTTATAACTCCGAGTGGGTTCTGGCTGCCGGCACAAACTCGATCTACACCACCGGCTCCAACAGCGCACAAATCTCCGGCACTGCCGGCGCCGTCTACTACTACTCCGCATCCACCTCCGACACGTCGCAGATTACCGTCGCGCCCTCCAGCATCACCGTCAATTACGAGAAGCTCGCCTGTGTAAGAGTGTCGAGCGGCGCTTCCGGATACTGCGTGGGCTTCAGCGCCGTATCCAGCGGGAATTACTCCACCTGTTACGTGATGAAGAATTTCAAGTTCCTGGGCGGCGGAGGATGCGGATCGATATCGGCCACCGTCAGTCATACGCTCCGGATTGTCGCCTCCGGATCTTCCACCGTTTCGCTGTCCGTATATGTGGACGGGACTCTGCAAGGGACCCTCACGGATAGCTCCAGCCCAATTACCAAAGCCGGATCCGGATTTGGCTTGCAGGGCGATGGAACCCCGGCCGACAGCACCGTGACCAAGTGGCAGGATTATAGTGGCAGTTCCCCAGGACCCTCGCTTATCTTAATTCCGGGAACCGGGACAATAGGCCCGGTGCGTGCCACAACGATAAGCACCAGGGTTCCAGCAGCAAACATGCAATAAGAAGCCGGCAATGCCCTTCCCTCAAGCGAAAACGGCCAGCCCCTAAGGCTGGCCGTTCTTGCAAACGCTTCCGTTTGCTGAGCTAATTGTTGCTGCTGCTCGGCTTGCCCCAGGAGATAACCTCCAGATCAACCTGGGCAAGACCTGGCTTGATCATCCCGATCTTCTTGGCGGCTCCATACGACAAATCGAGCATGCGCCCGCTGTAAAGGTAGCCGCGGTCAGTGATGCGCACCACCACAGAACGCCCGTTGTCGCGGTTCACCACCCGCACCACCGTGCCGAAGGGCAGCGTTGGATGACAGGCGGTCATGGCGTACATATCAAAGCGTTCTCCACTGGCCGTCTTCCGGCCGTTGAACCTGCCGCCATACCAGGAGGCAACGCCGTGGAGCGCGTGAATTGTTTCGCTTTCCGCAGATTTTCGCGGCGTCGTGACAGGCGTCGAGCTCACTATCGGAACCACTGGAGGCGCTGTTACCGCTGGTTGGGAAAGCCGGGCATCTGCCTGTACCGTCCTCGGGATCAATGCCAACACCCCCGCGATCAGCAAAACAGAGGAAAATCCCGCCGCCAGCCAGATCCGCAGTGGAGTTGTCGGGTTCAGTTTGCTAGATTTTCGTCTTTTCTCCATCTGCCCATTTTACCAATTTGATACTTTTTAATCTGCATGTTGCCTAAAAACAAACGAGGAAATTATGTCCAAAATGGCACTGTTTCCTTGGCGTTCCCCATTAAGTTCTTGCCTCCCTATAACTTAAAAGTTGCACTAATATCTGTGCAATTCTGTAATTATTATGCTCCAGGAAGCAGATTTCATGCCCCCGGACCCCAAATTTCCTTGACCTCCCTTGCTATCTCCCGAGCGGCCCGGAGGCTGCCCGCCTGAACGGCAAGTTCCCCCACCGACGGTTTTGCAGATTATTTCTTACTTCCTGCTAGTGTGAAATTGCCAGGGCCTGTGAACAGGCTCTTGTATCTCCTACAAAACACAGGGGGAAGTATGCAATTCAGCACAGCAGGAATGGATCTGCTGAAGAGGTCGGAGGGGTTTCGCAATCGCGTTTACAAGGATGTGGCCGGTTTTCCGACCATCGGCTTTGGCCACCGGTTGCTGCACTCCGATTCATTTCCCAACGGAATCGATGAGCCGCAGGCCGCCAATCTGCTGGCCGGCGACGTGCGCGAGGCCGAACAGGCCGTCCTGCGCCTTGTCAAGGTTCCGCTGACTCAGGGCCAGTTCGATGCGCTGGTGGACTTCTGCTTCAACCTGGGCGCGGGGCGTCTCGCCTCGTCCACGCTGCTCAAATGCCTCAACGCGGGTAGGTACGACGATGCCGCCGAGCAGTTGCTGCGCTGGGATCACGCCGGCGGCGTGGAATACCCCGCCCTGAAGGCCCGCCGCGAGGCCGAGGCCGGGCTTTGGCGCAACATCCCGGCCGAGCAGCGGGCTGCGTAGCCCACCAGCCCTGGTTCAGTCATAACCCTGAATTGCTGATCTCCGCCACTTCCAGCCGCTCGCCGGGCTTCAGGTAGCCCTTGCGTCGAAACCACTCTTCCATGGCCGGCTGAAGGCGCGCGAGTGGCACACGCGTACCGGCTTCCAGCACTCCGTCGGCCGCCGGCAACGTGTCATCGAAGACTGGGTCGTTGGTAAAGTTGCGCATGGCAAAGTTGTCGATCCAGCGAATGGGGCACGCGTGCCGGTCGCCGTTCATGTCGATACGCTGGATGGAGATTTTGCGGGCAAACATGTCTCTAATGTAACGGATGCGGGCTGAAGCGCGGTCTATTCCGCGGCGCCCCACCCCAGCCGGAGAGTGCGCTTATTTCGCCGCCTTGACCTTGGCGTCCTTCCCTTGCTGCGCCTCCACATGGAAGCGCTTGAAGTCGTAGTTGCGCATGGTATCGTGCTTACGGATGCCCTTGACTAGTAGGAGACGCGCCGCCAAGGTGCTCTCGCCGCCGGTGGGAAACCAAATCTCGCCATACACCGGCGCCTGATCGAAGTGAATGTTGGAGCCTTTTTCGATATTGGCAACCAGTCCTCCGGCGACATGAAAGTTGTCATTGAAGGTGACGTCCAGATGAGCCACTTCGCGGTCGGCCTCATCCACCCACATGGTTCCCTGAAGTTTCTTGGAAGCGTCTTCGACTATGCCGTGTGTTTTGGCATCCTTGCGGCCCACAAAATCAAAGACGATCGTGGGCCGGCCGCGATAGAGCTCGCGCCGCGGATTGCGCACATCCATCAACTCCAGAATGTGGCTCACTGTGATCTGTTGTTCTTCCTGCTTCTTTGTCTCCGGCTGCTGTGCCTTTTCGACGGCCTTGGTGACGCGCTCGGTCTCCTTCTGCTGCTCGCTCTCGTCCAGCGGCTTGCCATCCTTCTTTACCCGCCGGAAGATCTCGTGGCTGTTGACGAAGAAGATCTCCACCTCGCGCGTCTCTGTCTTAGTCACATGGCCTTGGGCGTCGATATCTTCAGTGGTCTGATACGAGGTGTAGGTGTAATTCTCGCGCACCTTATCGAGTTGCTTCTGGTGTTCGTGAACCTCTTTCATGAACTGATGAATATCGGGCAGCGGTGGGTTAGCCGCCTGCTGCGCCCGCGCCGGAAGCGCAGTCAGCAGAGAAACAAGAATAGCTGCGAGCGGGAAAATGCGTAAAAAATGCATGAAGGCAATTCCTTTGGATTGAATTGTATCCGGTGCGAAGCGCCTGCCAGAGGCTACTTTGTCTTAGACCGGGTATGCTCGGTAAAGTTTCGAGGCAAATTCCTCCTGCCAGGCATAAAAGCGCCGGCATCGCCGCTCATTCATCTTCGCGGTTGCCTCAATGATGCTTGATCTCCAACTCTATTCGCGGTTGACAGCACTCTCGCCGCTGCCTAGAATTAAAGAGGAGAATTCTGTGTTTTATCTGGCGTAAATGCCAGAGAAATCAAGTGTTTATTCGGTCCTGTTCGTCTCCGGAAACGGTTACGGGCAAGACTGGGTGGAGAGCGGGAAAAATGCCGGATGCGCGCGTCAGTCCGCGAGAGCGGCTGGTGCTTACAGCCATCATCGAGCAGTACATCGCCACCGGCGAGCCGGTAGCCTCGCAGGCTGTCGCCCGTCATTTCTCCAACCAGGAGGGCTTGAGCGCGGCCACCATCCGCAACGTGATGGCCACGTTGGGCGAGACGGGCCTGCTGGAGCAGCCGCATACCTCGGCTGGCCGGGTGCCCACCGCCGCCGCCTTTCGCTATTACGTCGAGCAGATTACGCAGCCCGGCCGCGTGGCCGCCGGCGCGCAAAGTATGAATCTGAACGCCATGCCGCCCGGCTCTTCGCCTCTGAGCGAAGCCCGCCGCGAGCAGATTGAGGAAAGCTTCAGTGGCGTCACCAGCAGCAACGACTACCTGGAGCGCACCTCGCACGTGCTGGCTCTCTTGTCCAGCGGACTGGGCGTGGCGTTGGCCAGCTCCACGGCGGGCCAGGTGCTGGAGCACATTCACTTTTCGCGGCTTTCCCAAGGCCGGGTGCTGGCTGTGCTGGTCACCCAGGCCGGCGCGGTGCAGGACCGCGTGCTGGTGCTGGACCGCGATCTGACTCATGTCGAGCTGGAGACCGCTGCGCGTTACCTGAACGAGAACTTTCGCGGCTGGCCTATCGAGCGCATCCGCGCCGAGGTGGCGCGGCGCGTGGAGCTGGAGCAGGCCGCCTATCGCCAGATGCTCTCCTCAATCGAGGAGCTTTGCCGCAAGGGAGCTCTTGCCGGCGATGAGAATGGCCCCGCCATTTTTGTGGACGGCATGGCTAACCTGATCGCCGCCGAGGTGGACCGCGAACGCTTGCGCCAGATGCTTCTGGCGCTGGAGGCCAAGCAGCGGCTGGTGGAGCTGCTCACCGCCTACGTGGACGGACGTCAGCAGGAGGTGCGCGTGGTGGTAGGCCTCGGCCAGGAGGGACCCGACGAGGCCGCGCAAGCCATGCAGGATTTGGTGTTGATCGGTGCTCCGGCGCGGTTGGGCGGCGCCAACCTGGGCACTGTAGCCGTCATCGCGCCCACACGCATCCAATACCAGGAGATGATCCAGGCGGTGCGCTACATCGCCCGGCTCTCCGAGCGGCTGCTGGAAGTTCCCATCGATTAGACGCTGAGAATGTGGACAGGCCGGAATCGGAACCCGCGTAGCTGCCGAGTTGGAAGTGCGAAGGCGGCGCAAGCCGCGCAAATTATCATGGAATCAAATGACCAAGATTTTCCGGAGAACGCATAGAACGATGCCCGAACAGGATACAGAGTTGACCTTGTCGGAGGAGGCGGCTGCTTCGCTGGCCGACAATTCCGTGGCCGAAACGCCCGCGCAAGGACATGACCCCGAATCGAGTCAAGCCGCAGACCAAGCCGCGGAAGAAGCCCCACCCGTCCCCCGCGCCGAGTACGACCAGCTCAAGGCCGAGCGCGACCAACTGCTAGACCGGCTGGCCCGCCTGCAGGCCGAATTCGAGAATGCCCGCAAGCGCGCCGAGCGCGACCGCATCGCGGACCGCGACTATGCCGTCGTCAATGTGGTCGAGAAGTTTCTGCCGGTGCTGGACCATTTCGAGCTGGCACTCAAATCCGCCGGCACGGTGGAACAACTGCGCTCCGGCGTCGAGCTGATTGTGAAACAAATGGAAGACGTTCTGCGCCAGTTGCATGTGACGGCGATTCCGGCCGAGGGCGCAAAGTTTGACCCGCGCCACCATGAGGCGCTGGGCACGGTTGAGCGTCACGACCTGCCCGACCAGCACGTGGCTGAAGAGGTTCGCCGCGGTTACAAGCTGCGCGACAAGCTCCTGCGCCCGGCGCTGGTGCGCGTAGCCTCCAACCCCAAGCAGACAAGCGAATAGGATTGAATCCAAGAGTGAGCAAAGCAGACTATTACGAAGTTCTGGGCGTCTCGCGCGACGCCAGCGATCAGGAGTTGAAGAGCGCCTATCGCCAGCAGGCGATGAAGTACCATCCTGACCGCAACCCCGGCGACCATTCCGCCGAGGAGCGTTTCAAAGAGGCCAGCGAGGCCTACCAGGTGTTGAGCGACGCCGACAAGCGAGCCGCCTACGACCGCTACGGACATGCCGGCGTCAGTGGCTCCGGGCAGGGATTCGGCGGGCCCTTTGGCGCCGGCGTGGACATTAGCGACATCTTCGGTGACCTCTTTGGCGAGATGTTTTCCATGGGTGGCACAGGTCAGCGCCGCACCCAGCGCCAGCAGCGCGGCGACGACCTGCGCTTCGATCTGACCGTGGACTTCGAGGCCGCCATCTTCGGCTACGAGACCGATGTGAAGATTCGCCGCCAGGAGCCCTGCGACGCCTGCAAGGGCAGCGGCAGCGCCTCCCGTCGCGGACCCACCACCTGCGGCCATTGCAATGGACGCGGACAGGTCCGCTTCCAGCAGGGCTTCTTCTCCGTGGCCCGCACCTGCCCGGCTTGCGGAGGCGCTGGACAGCTCATCAGCGATCCATGTTCCACCTGCCGCGGCGAGACCCGCGTCACCAAAGAGCTCAAGCTCCACGTAAAGGTTCCGCCAGGCGTCGAGACCGGAACACGCATCCGCTACGCCGGCGAAGGCGACGCCGGTCGCGCCGGCGCGCCCAAGGGCGATCTCTATGTTGTCCTCTCCATCCGCTCCCACGAATACTTCCGGCGCGACGGCCACAACCTGCGCTGCGTCCTCCCCATCAGCTTTCCCCAGGCCGCCCTCGGCGCGGAGATCGAAATCCCCGCAATCGGCGGCAACATCACCCTCAAGATTCCCGAAGGCACGCCCAGCGGCAAGGAGCTGCGCGTGCGCGGCAAAGGCATTCCCTTCCTCAACGAGAGAGGAACGGGCGACCTGATCGTCAAGGTGATGGTCGAGATTCCCAAGAAGCTCAACCGCGCCCAGCGCGAACTGGTCAGCCAGCTCGCCGAATCGCTGGCCGTCGAAAACAAGCCCGCCTCTGCAAGTCTCCTCGAAAAGATGAAGGATCTGTTCAGCTAGGACAGTGGTCAGTGGTCAGAAAAACTGAGCCGCAGCCGAAATCACATTTCGGGGCTGCGAAAGTACGATTGGGGCTAAAATGAGTTCAGGCCTCGCACATGCGAAAGTGGCGGAATTGGCAGACGCACCAGACTTAGGATCTGGCGGAGCAATCCATGGGGGTTCGAGTCCCCCCTTTCGCACCAATCACTTACCCGCATAATCGATTGTTACTTTCAGGCTGTGGTGAACGTGTGCCCAGCAACGTCCGTTGTGGGATAGAGTCACTGGCGGGATGGAGAATGAATTCTGCCGCTGGTTCCCAAGGAGCGCGGTTTACATTTCTGCCACTATTCCAACGTCTGTGTCGGAGGCAGATAGGACCATTTCGGGCTCCAGCCTTCGGTTTCAGCCTTCGCGAAGAGCCTCTTGTGAGAGCCTGCAATGCCTTCAAGTCGTAGAAATGCATCGCATAGGATTTATGCAACGCGAGGATGTTGTACCAATACGGAACGGGAAAACTGAATTACAAAAGAATGTACCTCTGCATGATTTATGTATAGAATTGAACACATTCAGCCGAAACATGTTGTGTATATGGCCGTTCTTTGGAATGCCCAGTGGCATTCTCTGTGACCGGTTTACCTCCGCGGATGTGTTTGCCGGTTTTTTGGCAGCGCGCATGAAGGCCCTGGATGAATGTTCCGACACTGCACTGGATAGAATTCCGATTTTACTGGAATGGCATCGAGCGTTCGATTGACACTTGGCAAGAAGGAGGTGTCTTATGACCTCCGTCAAGTTCGAAGAACATCGCGATCTGCTTCATGAGTCCGACACCTGCACGGCAATTGAACGAGACATCACCGAGCGAGTGCAGGCGGACAATGAAATTCGACGGCTCAATCGCGAGCTGGAAGAGCGCGTGGAAGAACGAACCGCCCAATTGCGAGAAAGTGAAACCGCGGTACGCAGAAAGCTCGATAGCATCCTCTCTCCCGAGGGCGACGTAGGGAACCTTGAACTGGCGGAGATTCTAGATATTCCGGCGGTGCAAACCCTGGTGGAGGATCAATACCGGCTGACCCATTTTCCCGCTTCCATTCACGATCTGAAAGGCAACCTCCTTGCCGGAGTGGGATGGCAGAAGATTTGCGCCGACTTCCATCGCGCACATCTCAAAGCCTGCGCACACTGCAAGAGCAGCAATCTCGAGTTCACGGCTGGCGTTCCGTCCGGCGGATACCGCATCGTCAAATGCAGGAACAATATGCGGAATGTGGTAACGCCCATTCTGATAGGAAACAGGCATATCGGCAATGTCTTTTCCGGGCAGTTTTTCTTCGACGACGAGCCGGTCGACATCGAGTCCTTCAGGTTGCAGGCCGTGAGATATGGCTTTGATGAAAGCGAGTACCTGGCCGCGCTGGAACTCGTGCCCCGCATCAGCCGGAAGAAAGTTGAAGCCGGGATGCGCTTTCACAAGGGGCTCGCGCAACTGCTCTCTCAGATCAGCTACAGCAGAATCAAACTGGCGCGCATGAAGACAGAAGCCGAGCGCACGAACCTGCGACTAGCGGAGAGCATCAAGGATATGGAGGCGTTTACCTACACTGTCTCCCACGATCTGCGCGCGCCGCTGCGGCATATGGACGGGTTCATTTCGCTGCTCGTCACGCGAAAAGCCGCGATCTTGGACGACCAGGCGAAGCACTATATCGACTCCTCACTAGCGGCATCGCAGCGCATGGGCCGTTTGATCGACGACCTTCTGCAATTCTCCCGCCTGGGACAAGCCGAGATGCAAAAGGCGCCCGTGGACTTGAACTCGGTCGTTGAAATTATTGTGAAGGAATTGGAGCCTGAAACCCGCGGCCGGAGCATCGTTTGGCGCCTGGCGCCGCTGCCAATGATCCTGGCGGACAGAAGCATGATTCGCCAGGTTTTTGAAAATCTGCTGGTGAATGCGCTCAAGTTTACACAAACCTGCGCGACGGCGGAGATCGAGGCAGGCTGGCAGCCAGGCGACGACGGTGAACAGGTGTTCTTCGTCCGCGACAACGGCGCGGGCTTCGACATGCAGTACTACGACAAGCTCTTTCATGTATTTCAACGCCTGCACGGCGAACAGGAATTTGAAGGAACAGGGATAGGCCTGGCGATTGCCCGGCGCGTAGTGGAGCGGCACGGAGGCAGGATTTGGGCAGAAGGAGCCGTGGGAACAGGAGCGACCTTCTATTTTTCGCTCCCCTCCGAGCGCAGCAGGAATGGAGAAGTCAATGCGCCAAATAAGACCAATCTGGTTAGTTGAAGACAGCGCCAACGACGTCGAATTGACCATGGCGGCGCTTGAAGACTGTCATGTGGCAAATCGCGTGATTGTGATGCGGGACGGAAGCGAGGCCCTGCGCGCTTTGCAGGAACTGAACGGAAAGGAAAACAAGGAGTTTCCCGTAGTGATCCTGATGGATATAAAAATGCCGAAAGTGAGCGGCAGCGACGTTCTACGCGTCTTGAAAGCCGATCCAAAACTGAAGAAACTGCCGGTGGTGATGATCACATCCTCGCACCAGGGACCTGACATTGCGGAATGTTATCAACTTGGGGCCAATGCCTATGTGGTGAAACCGGTGGATTTCAACTCATTCTCTGACGCGGTGAAAAAACTGGGCGTATTCTGGGCGGTCATCAACGAGCCGCCGCCGAAGTATTGCCTCCGGTCATGCGAGGAAGTGTAAAGGAAATAACCATTCCAATTGCGAAATGAAATCAGGACCTGGCAGGGCACGCAGCGGGGTTCGAGTCCCCCTTTTCGCGCCAAAATTCCCAACCGGTTCATCGCCCCTCGACCCACCCCACCCCCTCCGGAGTAATCTGGAGAAACCATGAGTCCATCCGCGCAGCAACCTCAAATGAATCTCGTCCAGAGCCCCGACTACCGCGAGGTCTACGCCAACAGCGTCCAGATCCGCGCCAGCGTCTGGGACTTTCAACTGGTCTTCGGCCTGGCTTCCCCCGACGCCCCCGACCAGATCACCATTCGCAACCACAGCGCGATCTACCTGAGCCCGCAGCAGACCAAGGCCCTGTGGAACATGCTGGGTCAGCATCTTGCCCAGTACGAGCAGGCCTTTGGCGCGCTGAACCTGGAGCCGCACGGTCACAACTTTCCGCAGGGGCCGGTCAACTGAGCACAATGCGCTGGAGAAGCCTGATCCTGCCGCGGCCGGGCGCGCCCCCGCCTGACTGGATGATTTTTTCGGGCCTTTTCGCGGCGCTTTTTGCCAGCCACCTCACCCTGCTTCGACTGCCCTACTACTGGGATGAGGCCGGCTACTACATTCCCGCGGCATGGGACTTCTTCCGCACCGGCTCGCTGATTCCCCTCACCACGATGAACATCGCCCATCCGCCGCTTCCCAGCATCTACCTGGCGCTGTGGTGGAAGCTCTTCGGCTTCTGCCCCCTGGTCACGCGCCTGGCCGTGCTTGTCGCCGCCGCGCTCGGCCTCACGGCGGTTTGGAGGCTGGCAGTGCGCCTGACCAGCGTGCCCTCCGTCGCCTTCTGGACCGTTGCGCTCACCGGTCTTTATCCAATCTGTTTTGCCCAAAGCACGCTGGCCCACGCCGACATCTTTGCCGCCGCCTGTATCTTGTGGGGATTGGTCTATGCGTTGCCTGTCCACATACAGGAGTCGCCCGGCAAGCCCTGGGCCGCCGCCCTCTGGTTTGCCCTGGCCGCGCTGTGCAAGGAGACGGCCATCGCCTTCCCGCTCACTCTGGCCGCCGTCAGCCTGGTGGAAAGCTTCCGCGCACCGAGATTGGCGCGCATCCGGCTCTGGCGCGAGGCCGTGTGGCTCTCAATTTGCGTGCTGCCGCTGGCCGCCTGGTTTGCCTTCCACTACCTGAAGACCGGCTTCCTCTTCGGCAGTCCCGAGTGGCTGCGCTATAACGCCCAGTCCAACCTCTCGCTCCCGCGCATCCTGGCCGCGCTGGAGCACCGCATCATCCATCTCACCGCGCATATGAACCTCTTTGTGCCCGTGGGCATGGCCATCGCTTCCCTGCTGCTCGCGCCGCGCCCTGACAGAGATCAGAGATCAGAGATCAGGAATCAGAGATCAGCCGATGGCTCTGAAGGCAACAAAGAGGCACGCCCCGGCCTTGCCCCTTCCGTGCTGAGCCGCGTTTTCCTTTTGCTGCTGGTCAATGCGGTGCTCTACAGCTTGCTGGGCGGCGCGCTGCTCACCCGCTACCTGCTGCCTCTTTACCCGCTGGTGATGCTCATGGCCGTCGCCGCCTTCTATCGACGCGTTCCTTACTGGCAGGCGCTGGCCGGCTTTTCCGCCGCTGTGTTTGTTCTGGGGATCTTCATCAATCCCCCCTATGGCTTCGCCCCGGAGGACAACCTCACCTACGCGCGCATCATCCGTCTTCATCAGGACGGCATCCGTGAGCTTAACGCCCTCTACCCCGGCGCGACGGTGCTCACCACCTGGCCGCTTAGTGACGCGCTCTCACGCCCAGAGCTGGGCTACCTCAGCCGGCCTTACACTGTCTATCTTGTCCGGGATTTCTCCGCTGCCGGACTCGCCCGCGCCGCTGAGGAGCCGGAAAAATACTCCGCCGCTCTGGTCTTCTCCACCAAGGCTGACGTATATTCGCCGATCTTCAACCTGGGTGCGAGGAGCCGCGCGGCCGATGAGCGCTACTTTGGCCTGCACCACGATCTGCCGCCGGAGGAGATCGCCCGCCAGCTTCACGGCGACCTCGTCTGGCTGCAGCAGGACCACGGCCAGTGGATCGCCCTCATCCGCTTCAACCGCCAGTACGATGCGCGGCTGGAAGGAGGATGGACAATTCCTTAATGCTAGCCTGCACCTGGCTTCAGGTGGTATTCGCTTTCCTCATCAGCGACAGGAGGCCGGTTACTTCCACGCCGCGCTCCGTGCGCAGGAATCCTTCTTCCAGCCGGACGACTAGCAGCCCCGCGCTGGCCGCAATCGCGCGCACATGATCGGGATGATGCGTATAGCGCCCGGAATCCGTGAGATGAAATGGAAATTTCTCTCCGCGTTCGGTCGTGAAAGCGAAGCATCCGCCCGGCTTGAGCCGCCTGGTCGCCAACGCTGCAACCGGCTGAAGATCGCCGAAATAGACCAGGCAGTCGCAGGCGACAATCAGATCGAATTGGCCTTCCGTTTGATCGAGCCACTCGGTGATCTCGGCAATCTCCAGTTGGTCATAGATGTCGCGCTCCTGGGCATGCTCGATCATCTCCGGAGAGAGATCGATCCCCACCAGGCACGCCGCGCGCTCCCTTAACCCCACGCCCGCAAGCCCCGTTCCGCAACCAATATCGAGAATTTCAAGGCCCTTGGCATCTCCGATCTCTGCTCGGATCAGCTCCTGAAGGCGCTCCGGAGCCTGGTAGCTCAGGCTCTCGCGCATCTTGGTGTCATAGTGTGACGAGAAGTCGTTGAAGATTTGCAGAATGCATTCGTCCGGTGCACGCGGCGGCGGCGCTTCATCCTTCAACGCCGTAAGAATATGGCGAATCGAAGCGTCTTCGGGCCGGGCTTCGAGATAATTCGCAAACGCATCCCGCGCGTTATCGCGCCTTCCGACGGCCTGCGCCGCCCAGCCCAGGGCATGCCATGCGTCAGGATTCTCCGGCGTCAACTCCGTCACGCGTTTCAGGCACAGGAATGCGGTCTCGTTCTTGCCGCTCTCCTGCAGATGCGCGGCCAGGCTGGTTAGCTCCTCGGCAGTAAGCTCATAGGACGGGACTCTTGCGCCATCGCCCCACACCAGCAGGCCGGCCTCAACTCCCGCGCGGATCCAGCCATCGATCCCGGCGGCCTGGCCCTCGGGCATCAGCGGCCCGGCCAATGCGCGAATCTCATCCACGCTCCGGCTGCCATCGCACAATTCAGCGAGCAGCGCTCCCGTTGCGTTCAGTTCATGCAGATAGTCGCGGGCGGAATCATACGCCAGATAGCAGCCCTCGACCGGCGACAGTCCTACGTCGGGGTTGATGACGGGATGATCCATGGGCGCGCAATCGGTCATTCGTCCCACGCCCGCTGCTACTTGATGGTGCGGTTTGCGCCGCTGCTGTTCTTGAGCGTGCCGCTGCTGTACTTGTGTGCGTTGCCGGTTCCGGTGCCGTCTGCGGCTTTGAGCTGCGGGCTTGCGCCTTTGTGCTGGCTGCTGTCGTGTTTGAGCTGCGAGTTTGCGACTTTGTGCTGATTGGCGCCGTATTTGAGCTGCGCATTTGCGCCTTTGTGTGCGGCCTGGCTGTTCTTGAGTGCCTGGTTATTCGTTTTATGGCCTACATCGGCTTTCGGGAAATTGGATCTGTTCTCGGCGGCCAGGGACGCTGATGTCAGCAGCGGAGCTGCCGCAACCCCGGCAAGCAGGATTCCCAGGAACTTACGCCGGTCGGGATCAACGTGTGCGAGCGCCGCGTCCATCTTAGCGGCCAGTTCTTTTTCGCTCATAAATACCTCTCACGAAATTTGAAGAACATCAGATTGCCTGAAAGCATAGCACAAATGAATAACTACTGGTCAGTGCAATTCATTTGAGACTTTTGCGGGCCTTCCGGGGAGCGTGCCCGTTTCAACCGCTACGACAACGGCAGAAAGTCAATACGCGGTCTTGTTCGGCGAGGCGATCCAGGCGTCGAAGCTGGCCCATGATTCGTCGCTCAGTAATTGCGTGGCGGGGAGCTTGCGTTCGGCGTTGTTTTTGCGAATCTCCTGGTAGATGAACGCGTCATCGAAGCCGGCGCGGGCGGCATCGGCGGCGCTGGCCCCGTAGTTGAGGCCGTCAATCCGCGCCCAGTAGGCCGCGGCCAGGCACATGGGGCAGGGCTCGCAACTCGAGTACAGCTGGCATCCGGCCAGGGAAAAGGTTCCCAGAGCCTTCGCGGCGGCGCGAATGGCGTTCACTTCAGCGTGGGCCGTGGGGTCGTGCGCGGCAGTTACCGTGTTGACGCCCTCGCCCACAATGCGGCCGTCGCGCACGATGACCGCGCCAAAGGGCCCGCCCGCGCCGCGCAGTACGTTTTCCGTGGCCAGCGCAATGGCGCGGCGCAAAAACTCGGGATTTGCCGGTGGCGGCATCGCTGAGTTGCTCCAGTGATCGTTGAAAAGCAAGTAAGAATATAGCACAGGCGATGGCCTAGAATCTCAGCATGGCCGCTGTTCGCTCTTCGCTGGAAGATTTGAATGCCCGCATCATTGCCTGCAAGCGCTGCAAGCGGCTGCGCGCGTATTGCGCCGAGGTGGCGCGGGTGCGCAAGCGCGCCTATCTGGAGTGCGAGTACTGGGGCAAGCCGGTGCCGTCCTTCGGCGATCCGCGGGCGCGTGTGCTGGCGCTGGGCCTGGCTCCGGGCGCGCACGGGTCAAACCGGACGGGAAGGATGTTTACCGGCGACGGGTCAGGATACTTTTTCTACCCCGTGCTGCATGAGGCGGGCTTTGCCTCGCAGGCCAGGGCCGTCAGCCGCGACGACGGCATGAAGCTCACCGGTTTGTGGATCAGCGCGCTGGTCCGCTGCGCACCGCCGGCTAACAAGCCCACGCCCGAGGAGCAGCGCAACTGCGCGCCGTTTCTCGACGAGGAGATCGGCCTGCTCAAAAATCTGCGCGTAGTGGTCTGTTTGGGCAAGATCGCCTTCGACGGTTTTCTGGCGTACGCGCGGATGAGCGGGCTGATTACGTCGCGCGCGGGCAAGAACTTTGCACATGGCGCGGAGTACAGCTTGCCGAATGGGGTGACGCTGATCGCCAGCTATCATCCCTCGCAGCAAAACACCAACACCGGCAAGCTGACGCGGACGATGCTGCTGGAGATTTTCAAGCGGGCGCGAGCTTTAGCGGGGCCGGAGTAGGCTGGGCGCAAACTGGACTGGGCGTAAACGGAGACGTGATGGACAAGATCGAGAAAGCAATTCTGAAGGAACTGCTTCCGGCGGAGACGGACGTTGCGCCGGCGTCGGCGAAAGCGCGTGCCGGAGGAAAAAAGCCTGTGTTACATTCAGACCACTGGACCGCGGCCGTACTGCTGGAGCGGGCGGCGTACCTGCACAAGCTGGCGAAACACGGCGACGGCTCGGCCAGCGAGACGCTGAAGGAGTATCCGCGGCATTGCGCCATGCTCTCGTTTCGCAGCCGCGACGGCGAAGCCGAGATGCATGAAAACTTCGCCGATGTCTTCTACGTGCTGGAGGGGCGCGCTACGCTGGTGACCGGCGGCACGGTGGTGGGCGCTCTATTGATTAAGCCGGGCGAGACGCGCGGAAGCTCGATTGAGGGTGGAGTACGGCAGGAGCTGCGGGCGGGCGATGTGGCGCATGTGCCGGCGGGCTTGCCACATCAGATGCTGGTGGCCGGCGAGCAGACGGTGACTTGCCTGGTGATGAAGGTGCAGGAGAATCCGTAGAGTCAGAACACGCTCTTTTCGACATCAAAAAGCCTATTCTTAGCTCTTATTTTGGGATGAAAATGACAATTCCCTTGACGGAATATCGCTTGTAGGGAATAATTGATCTATGGCTTGGGAGATCGAAGTCAGCGATGAGTTCAAGGAGTGGTACGAATCTCTGACCGACGAGGAATGCGGAAGCGTCCACAATGTGATTGAGGCGCTGGCGCAACTGGGTCCGGCATTGGGCCGGCCGCATGTCGATACCCTGAAAGGATCGCGGTACGCCAACATGAAGGAACTGCGCATTCAGCATCAAGGCAAACCCTATCGCATCCTGTTCGCGTTTGACCCGCGCCGCTATGCTTACCTGATCCTCGGGGGCGACAAGAGCGGAGATGCGCTGTGGTACCTAGACGCGATTCGACGCGCGGACCTGATCTACGCCAAACACCTTGAAGAGACTGGAGCTTAACATGGCCCATAACTGGAGAGATATTCGCAGGAAGCTTTCACCGGAGCAGGAAGAAGAGACGCGGCGGTATGTGAAGTCCGTCGTGGAGGCGGTAACTCTGAATCAACTGCGCGAGGCGAGGAGTTTGACACAAGCCAACCTGGCAAACATCCTGGGGATCAATCAGGGTTCCGTGTCGAAGATGGAGAAGCGCACGGATATGTATATCTCCACGCTGCGCAGCTTCATTCAGGCGATGGGTGGGCAGCTCCAGATCAGGGCAGTTTTCCCCGAAGGCGAAGTACAGATCGAGCAGTTTGAGAATGTTGCGGATTCGTCCGCGGATTCCACGACCCTCTTGGATTCAAAGCAAGAGGCCGCGGCATAATCCACGCCCTCCCAAGTCTCAGAATCAAGAACTGGGTGCCCGACGCTATTTCATGATAAGGGGAGTGCTACGATGGTTACTGGAGAGGTTCCATGAAGATCAGCACGGTGCGCGAATTCCGGGACGATGCAGCGGGGATGCTGCGCGCCAAGGACCCGATTCTGGTGACGCGCCGAGGTCGCCTGGCCGGCATCTTCTTTCCTCGTCCGGAGACTACGCTGCCCGTCGAATTGAAACGCGAGATGTTTTCCGTTTTGAGCGCGGAGGTAGCGCGCCAGATTGCCAAGCGCGGACTCAGCGAAGAAGAAGTTCTCACCGATTTTCAATCCTGGCGAAAGAAGCGCCGTGAAGATAGCCGCGGACGCTAACGCACTGCTTTCCGCCGTGATTGGCGGCCGGGCGCGGCTGGTTCTCGATCATCCCGAGATTGATGAAGTGGTCACCACCGAAGCGACCTTCGCGGAAGTCCGGGAATACGCCGTCCAGCTTGGACACAAGAAAAAGCTCGCTCCGGATATGATGCTATTGACTGTGGCCGCGCTTCCGGTCTCGATCATTTCCCCCGAAGTTTACCAGGGCGCGATGTCTGAAGCGCGCAGGCTGATTGAATGGCGCGATCCCGACGACGTTGAGATTCTTGCGATCACTCTTCACCTGAAGATTCCGCTTTGGTCCAATGACAACGATTTTGAAGGATGCGGGATCACGCAGTTTACCACCGCTGAATTGCTCAGCAAATTGGGAATCTTTGAAGCGAAGTGAGTGACCGTAGCCGTGTCTGAAATTGTCGAGCCATAGAAGTCCGTCCGGCACAATATCACACGGTGTTGCCACGTCGTGCCCTAATAAAAAAGGAAATTGCTAATCCAGCTAGAAGGGCCAACTCGATCAAACCGGGGATAAGTTGGCTCAATGAACTGACCTCCTCAGGTGGCCTGAATGAGATGATGTGGCTACAGACTGACCAAAGTGGATAAAAGGGCTTTCCGTGCCAATGCTCATAGGTCTCACGACTCGTCTGCCGCCACTTGACCACTTCCCTAGCGATCTTGTCCCTGACTTGTACATCACTCGACATTACGACAGCTAAGCCCTCAGCGTCCTTCACCCCGAGTTCAGCGTAAAGCTGAGCTTTACTGCGATTGGCCTCCGCAACGAAGTCTATCTGTGGTTTAACCGAAATCCACAGAACGGCGAGTGAGGCTGCTAGAAGTAAGGCCGCGCATCCAAAGGCAATTCCAAACTTTTTCGCCCGCATCGGAGAACCAGGAGTGGGCTTACGCCGCAGCATCAAGATGAAAATGAGCACCAGGATGCCACCATAGGTTAGGACGTTCCCCAATACAATCAGAAATGCGAGGCCCGTCTGAATACCCAGGAGCGCTACGAGAATGCCTATAGGAATGCTCGCGATAGATAGGCCCATTGGTGAAAGTAGCTTGTTCACTTGCTGTCCTTAATCTCCGAATCAGCCCGCTTTTTCCAGCAGGCAGAGGGAGAGATCGCGGCGCTCTACCATGTCGCTGGTGATTTCGATGTCGCGGACGCGCTTGTTGTTGGGCAGGTGGAACATCAGGTCGAGCATCAGCTCTTCCAGAATCATGCGCAGTCCGCGCGCGCCAATCTTGCGCGACAAAGCCTCGCGGGCGATGGCGGCGGTGGCCTCCACGGTGAAGTGCAGGCGGACGTTTTCAAATTCAAAGAGGCGCTGATACTGCTTGAGGATGGCGTTGCGGGGCTTGGAGAGAATCTCGATCAACGCCGCTTCGTCCAGCTCGTCGAGCACGCCCATGACCGGCAGACGTCCGACAAACTCCGGAATCAGGCCGTACTTGATGAGGTCCTGTGGCTCGGTCTTGCGCAGCAGCTCAGTGTCGCGATGGGAACGGGTGGTGGCGGCGTCGGCCTCGGCGTCGACGGACTTGAAGCCCATCGCCTTTTGGCCCACGCGGCGGCCCACCACGCGCTCCAGGCCAACGAAGGCCCCGCCGCAGATGAACAGGATGTTGGTGGTATCGACGGCGGTGAATTCCTGATGGGGATGCTTGCGCCCGCCCTGCGGCGGCACGTTGGCCACGGTGCCTTCGAGAATCTTGAGCAGCGCCTGCTGCACGCCCTCGCCCGAGACGTCGCGGGTGATGGAGGGGTTCTCGTCCTTGCGACCGATCTTGTCGATCTCGTCGATGTAGATGATGCCCTGCTGGGCGCGGGTCACATCGCCCTCGGCGGCCTGGAGGAGCTTGAGGATGATGTTTTCCACATCCTCGCCCACGTAACCGGCCTCGGTGAGGGTAGTGGCGTCCACGATGGCAAAAGGCACGTCGAGCATCTTGGCCAGGGTGTGGGCCAGCAGCGTTTTACCCGAGCCGGTGGGGCCGATGAGCAGGATGTTGCTCTTGGTCAGCTCCACATCGCTGTTGCGCATCTTGTTCATCTGGATGCGCTTGTAGTGGTTGTAAACGGCCACGGCGAGCTTCTTCTTGGTCTGGTCCTGGCCGATGACGTAGTCATCGAGAAAGCTTTTTACCTCCTGCGGCTTGGGCAGATGGCCGGCGGGGATGGAGGGATGGGCGGCATCTCCGGCGTTGCCGCGGTCGTCCTCGAGAATCGAATTGCAGACGGCCACGCACTCGTCGCAGATGTAGGCGCGAGGGTAGTCGCTGGGCGACGAAATCAGCTTGGCCACGGCGTCCTGTGACTTGTGACAAAACGAGCAGCGCAATGCTTCTTCGGGTCCCGTGCGCATTTTCATCTACCAGCTCCCTTTGGACGATATTAGCAGGTTAGCGAGTCAGCCCGTCAGCAAATCAGCCGATTGGCCAGTATTTTAGTCAGCGAGCTACGTTCTCGGCCGGTCGATTATTTCGTCGACGATACCGTATTCCTTGGCCTGCTCGGCGTTCATGATGAAGTCCCGCTCGACGTCGCGCTCGATGCGGTCCAGGGGCTGGCCGGTGTGTTTGGCTATCAGGTTGTTGGTAATCTCGCGGATGCGCAGGATCTCGCGGGCATGAATGTCGATGTCCGTGGCCTGGCCGCTCAATCCTCCCATAGAAGGCTGATGGATGAGAATCCTCGAATTGGGCAGGGCAAAACGCTTGCCTTTGGTTCCGGCCAGCAGCAGAAACGCGCCCATGCTGGAAGCCTGGCCGATGCAGATGGTTTCCACCTTGTTCTTGATGAACTGCATGGTGTCGTAGATGGCCAGACCTGCGGAGATGGAGCCGCCGGGGGAGTTGATGTACAGGTGCACGTCCTTCTCCGGGTCTTCGCCGGAGAGAAAGAGCAACTGCGCCACGACGAGATTGGCGATATCGTCGCTGATGGGCGTGCCCAGAAAGATGATGTTGTCGCGCAGCAGACGGGAGTAAATGTCGTAGGCGCGCTCGCCCCGGCTCGTCTGCTCTACTACCATGGGAACCAATGCCATAGAGTCTTATCCCGCTCTTTCTTCGTTTTGCCGCCCTATGCGGGCAGCCGTTCATACAATACAGACGCGGTTTTCTCGCGTCTCATTTGCTCCCGGATTCTGTCCAGTCCGCCGTCCGCCTTCAAACGCGTCCGCAACGCATCCACCGGCTCGCGGGATTGCAAGGCAGCTAGTTGCAATTCACGGTCCAGTTCCTCGTCGCTGACGCTGATGTTTTCCTCAGTCGAGATGCGGTCCAGCAGAATGTTGGTTTTTACCTCGGCCACGGCGCCATCGCGCTGGGCGGTGCGCAGGCGGGCAAAGTCCAGCTTGCGCATCTGCTCGGTTTTCATGCCCTGGGCCGCCAGGGCGCGCAGGCCGCGCTCCAGGCGCGTGTCAATCTGCTGCTGCACCAGCGATTCAGGAACCGCGAAGGGGTAGCGCTCGATAAGCGCGGCAAGCAGACGGTCCTTGGTCTCGCCTTCCACGCTGCGGCGCTTGCGGCTGGCCAGGTGTTCGCGGACGCGGGTTTCCAGCTCCGCCAGGTTTTCGTAGTGGCCCAACTCTTTGGCGAAATCGTCGCTCAGCTCCGGCACGGTGCGCTTCTTGATGGCCTTGACCTCGACCTCATAGGCCACGGTCTTGCCGGCCAGCTTGGGTTCGGCATAATCGGCCGGGTAAATGACCTCGGCCTTCAATTCCTGGCCGGGTTTGGCGCCGCGCAGGGCAGTGGTAAAAGCCTCCACGGTGTCCTTGCCGCCCACTTCCACCAAAGTGTCTTCACCAGCTACCGGCGCGGCATCCGGATCGCCCTCGATGAGTCCCTTGTAAGTGATCTGCGCCCAGTCGCCGTCCTTAAGCGCGCGGTCTTCCTCCACCGGCTCAATGGTCGAGCGCGACTCGCGCAACTGCTCCAGTTCGCGCTGAAACTCCTCTTCGGTGACTTCTACCGGCGGCTTTTCCACGGTGACCTGCTGATAGCCCTCGATGGAGAACTCCGGGATAAATTCGAAGATTGCCTTCACGTGCAGGGGCTTGCCGTCCTCAACGGTCAACTCGGCGACCCGCGGCTCGCCCACGGGCCTGATGCCCAGCTCCAGTACCGCCTTGTTGAAGCGTTCGGGCAGCAGGCCGTCGATCACGTCTTTGCGGATTCCGTCGGCAAAGCGGCGGCGGATGACCGTTTCCGGCACCTTACCGGTGCGGAAGCCGGGAATTTTCGCGTATTTCTTATAGTTGCCGGTCACCGTCTGATAGGCCCTGGAGACCTCTTCGGCGGGAACGTCCAGCACCAGTTCGCGGGTGCATTCGGGGTTCCATACCGGCCCGTGATTGTGGTCGTGACCTTCGTGGTCGTGGTCGTGACCATCGTGATCGTGGGGTTGGTCGTGGCTGTCGTTCGACGCCTGGTCCTCATCAGGTTGTGGTTTGTTATCGATAGTGTCGCTGGGACTCAACGTTTTGCCTTCCCGGCGCTGTGCGCGCCGTACATCATGCCAGAATGGGGAATAAACTGCCTTTTTGGGCCGCAAACTTTTGTTTTAGGCCGCAAATCTCCCGCTTTGTTCTACAGGCTGCTGTCATGGGCTGCCACCGCGGGCACATCGGCCCTCTGTGGATGAGGCAATCCCTTCACTCATGGTATGAGGGTTTGCTGGCAGGGTCAAACCGGCTGGGCTGGATTTGGCGCAGGGGGCATCGGGAAAGGCACTACAAGGTTTGTGGGCCAGATCACTATTTTCTGCCCGGTGCGCGGGTGTACACTGCCTTTCGTTCCAGAAAACAAAAGCCATGCCCGTTGAAGAAGAACTTTGCACCCTGAGTTATTCATGCGGCCCCAGCCGCGCTCTCCTCGATCTGACCATCGGCGGCCTGCTGGAGCGCACCGCCAGCCGCTTTCCCGGCCGCCTGGCCGTAGCGTCCTGCCATCAGCAAAAGCGCCTTACCTGGGCGGAGCTGAGCACCGAGGCCGACCGCGTGGCGCGCGGCCTCTGGTCGCTTGGCATCCGCCGCGGCGACCGCGTGGGCCTGTGGTCCACCAACTGCATCGAGTGGGTGATGATGCACATGGGCTGCGCGCGCGCCGGAGCGGCTCTGGTGAACGTGAACCCGGCCTACCGGTCGTACGAGCTGCAGTTCACGCTCGAACGCTCGCGCATGAAGGCCTTGTTTCTGTGGCACAAAGACAAGCGCACCGATTACGAGGAGATTCTCTCGCGCGCGCGCCACGGCCTCACGCTCGCGCTGGAGCACACCATCTACTTCGATACGCCCGAGTGGCCGGCGCTGCTCGACGCCGAGGGCCGCCTTCCCGACGGCGTGGCCGTGGACGATATAGCCAACATCCAGTACACCAGCGGGACAACCGGACTGCCCAAGGGCGTTCTCCTCACCCATCACAACGTCGTCAACAACGGGCAGTTCCTCGCGCAGGGATTCCACTATACCGAGCAGGACAGCATCGTCGTGCCGGTGCCTCTCTTTCACTGCTTCGGCTGCGTCATCGGAACCATGTCAGCGGTCAATTCCGGCGCGGCGCTGATTTTGCCCAACTGGACCTTCGATCCGCGCGCCACGCTCCAGGCCGTTCATGACGAGCGGGCGACCTCGGTCTATGGCGTGCCCGCGATGTACGTGGCCGAGTTGGCGCTGCCGGATTTCACGAGCTTCGACCTGCGCAGCCTGCGCACCGGCATGATGAGCGGCGCTCCCTGCCCGGTGGAGCTGATGAAGCGCGTGCTAAACGAGATGCACTGCCGCGAGCTGGTGATCGCCTACGGACAAACCGAGACCTCGCCGGTAGTGACCATGTCCGACGCCGACGACCCCATCGAAATTCGCGTCAGTACCGTGGGCCGGGCGATGCCGCAGACCGAGATTCAGATTACGTCGAAAGTGACCGGCGAGGCGCTGCCTGTCGGTGAGCAGGGCGAGGTCTGCGTGCGCGGCTACGCGCTGATGAAGGGCTACGACGGCGATCCGGAAGAAACGGCTACCGTGATCAAGGAGGATGGCTGGCTGCGCACCGGCGACCTGGGCATCATGCACCCGGACGGTTGCATCCACCTGACCGGCCGCTCCAAGGATGTGATCATTCGCGGCGGCGAAAACATCTATCCCCGCGAGGTGGAGGAGTTTCTTTACACCCATCCCAAGGTTGGCGAGGCGCAGGTCGTCGGCATTCCCAACGCGCGCCTCGGCGAGATCGTCGCCGCCTGGGTGCGCCTCAAGCCCGGCGTCGAAGCTACTGAAGAAGAGATCAAAGAATTCTGCAAAGGCCAGATCGCCTACTTCAAAATCCCCGAACACGTCCGCTTCGTCACCGAGTTCCCGGCGACGCTGAGCGGGAAGATACAGAAGTACAAGATACGCGAGTTTGAGATTGAAGCGCGAGGATTGCAGTCGGTAGCGAACGCGGCCACGGCATAGGGATTGCGGAGTAGAATCCGGTCATGGATTCCCAGGTCTCAGAATCGAAACCTGGGGAACTCGGCGGTGAGAAGAACAATGAGGTTACCGAATGCCGAAGCAGCGATTGTCGAAATTGAAAAGCTTCGGGATTATTGCCTGAGTTCTGGGCATCCTCGCGGAAGGCATAAGGCGCGTGTCTTTTACTCTCTGTTGGGGATGACCGCCGCTGATGCGGAAGAGCTTCGTGTGGCGCTGATCGATGCGGCCTTGAATGAGGAAGCCTCAGCCGGAGCTTCCGATCAGTATGGAGCCCGGTACACCATAGACTTTCAATTCAGGCGAGGCAGTAGAGCTGCTGGGATTCGAAGTTGCTGGATTGTCCTGACAGGCGAAGATGCTCCGCGGTTTGTTACGTGCTATATTCTTTGAAATGAGGAGGTGTGAGAGATGGAACTTCTTTCCGAAGTCGCCGTGCTGCGGGATATGCCCGAGAAGGGACTTGTGCGCGGACAGGTAGGAACCGTCGTAGAAGTGCTCTCCCCCTCCGTGGCTGAGGTCGAGTTCTGTGACGATCAAGGACGCGCCTACGCTTTGGCCGCGTTGCGCTCCGAGGAGTTGATTCGCCTTCACCACCGTCCCTATGAGCGGGTAGCTTAGTAGCGGCGTATATCTTTGCGTCTATCGAAACTTCCAGGTTTCAAGAGAGAGCTGGGATACCCGGCTTCGTCACTGAGTTCCCCGCCACCCTGAGCGGCAAAATACAAGATTCGCGAGTTCTAAATTGAGGCGCGGGGATTGCAGTCGGTAGCCGACGTAGCGACGGTGTAACGGAAAACATTTCTTAAGTCTCAGAATCAAGATCAGGGGCAGTCTGCAGTTCAATGATGTGGCACCAATCACCGTCGCTTACGTTTAAAAGTCTCTACGAGATGTAGATAGAGCCACCGCAGGAACACGATTGTCGATGCGATTTTTACTGCATAGAACTCGAGGGGAGTGAAGGGGTCGGGGAATACATTCAGGCCAAAGGATCCATTCACGTATCCATCCTTTTCGGGAGATTGTGGTACCGTCGTGCAATTTTCAGTCGCTTCCAAATCTATTAAAGATGGAGAAGAGACTTAAGGAACCTCTGATTAAGTCCCGCAGCCGCATCGCAGTAGTATTAAATTGTAGGTGGAGTGAAAACGCGATGCGCCAGATAACATTTGCCTGCCAGCCGAGTTTTGAAAAGTATGCGCGAGCCA
>Ga0326728_10002561_pt1 | contig 59784 bp, 51 predicted proteins | sample MB3enrmetagenome_FD_207602 | JGI IMG/M metagenome (GOLD analysis project Ga0326728, IMG submission 207602) | Lab enriched peat soil microbial communities from McLean, Ithaca, NY, United States - MB31MN | ecosystem: Environmental > Terrestrial > Soil > Wetlands > Peat | place: USA: New York... | reverse complement strand
CCGCGCATCACGCAGAAAGGCCAACTGCTGCCCGAATAAGTTTGGTGCAGACCTTTTTGGCCCGACCGCGTGTTTTGAACCACTTATGCAGTCATCCCCCTTCCAGTAGAGAAAGTCGGGTTAGGGTGGCATTGTTGGCTTTGGCGTGAGCCTGTCGGAACCTTTGTCGCCGCGTCGCGCTGTCGCTTGCCCTGGGGTCGCAGCCGTTGCTTTTGCGCTCTCAGGGTCCGCGCGGCCCCACCGCGATTGATTGCCCCGTCACGGCCCCCAATCAATTGCCTTTTTCCGTCCTGGACCCAATCCTGTCGAGCGCATGGGTTGCAAAGTCTTTAATCCGTGGCAATGAGGCCGATGGCCTCGTGAGTTTTCCATACTGAGGGGGATTTTCCAGAGGGACACAGCCACAAGAGCCGTCAGCCAGCGAGTTGTTTCAGGAATCCGGCAATTCCCCGGCTTTGCCGTCCTCTTTCGGCTCGCCGCCCATGGGCGCGGCCATCTTGTCCAACATCGGTTTGGCCTTTTCCCACACCGCCTTGGGGACCTTCTTCTGCTGCGCCGGAGTGTCCACCGGCCCGTCAAAGAGCAGCTTGCCTTCGTTATCGCGCGCGGTGAGATGCTTTTTTGCGCCGGTTTGGGTCAAGATATACGTGCCGCTCTCGTCGGTTTGGGTCATCGTCCCGCCTGAGCTGCTCTGGCCGCCGGCGATGGTCTGGGCTTGCGCCATCGCCTGGCCTGCCACCGGGGCGGCCATCCTGTCAAACATCGGTTTGGCCTTTTCCCAAACCTCCCTGGGGACCTTCTCCTGCTCGGCCGGAGTGTCCACCGGCCCGTCAAAGAGCACTTTGCCTTCGTTGTCGCGCGCGGTGAGATGCTTTATTGCGCCGTTCTGGGCGAGGATATAAGTGCCGCTCTCGTCGGTTTTTACTCCGCCGGTTTGTTGGGTCAGGATATACGTGCCGCTCTCGTCGGTTTGGACGACCGTGCTGCCGGTATTGGACTTGTTGCGGACGATGACGGTGGCATCCTTGTCCACGTCCACGCCCGCGCCAGCCAGGGCTTCCAGTTGCCGGTCAACCGCAGCCAGGTTGTTGGACGCGTGCCCCGCGGTGTTGGACGCCTGCCGCATGGAGTCCTGGATGGCTTTGCGGGTCTGTTCCATCGTCCGTTTGAATTCCATATTCATCCTGGCTTTGTCCAAGCCGGCGCGGGCCAGGGATTCACCCATGCCGCGCAATTGGCCGTTCATCCCGTTAAGCTGGAACTCGAGGTTTTGGAGGTTTTGGTACGGGTCCGACGCTGGTTTCTTTTCCATGTCAGAGGCTTCGTCCCAGGTCGTCTTTCCCAGTGTGACGGAGGCGGTCTGCTTCTTGCCGCCCCGGAAAAACGTCAGTTTGACCGTCTCGCCCACGGCGTGCATTTGCACCAACTTGCGCAACTGCATGGGGTGAACGAGCATCTGGCCGTCCAGCTCGACCAAGACATCGTTTTTGTGAAAATCCGCCTTGGCCGCCGGACTGTCCGCCGCCACGAAGTTGACCGTCAATCCTTCCCCCGGTTTGAGGCCCAATTGGGAGGACAAGGCCTCGGAGGACTCCTCGACCGCCAATCCCAGCCAGGCGGACTCCTTGGCCTGCTTTTTCTTGCCATCCGGCTCGTAGTCTTGGATGATAATCCGGTTGAGCCGTTGTTCCGTAGAGGGCGCGGCCGAAGCGTCACCGGCGCTCTGCGTCTGGGTCGTCACCACCACTTTGCGCTCTTGCTGATCGTCGGCTCGCGTTGCGAAGCCGGCCAATAAGACGGTGGAAGCGAAGAAGGCAACGATATTTGCCTTTGGAATGACATTTTTCATGATAATGATCTCCGTTCTTTGTTTGGTTCGCTCATCAATACGTTTCAAAGCGCACCGGCACGACCTCGACGCGCGGGCTGCTCTGCTCGATTTCCACCCCGCGGGCTTTGTCAGTCACAACCCATTGGTCCCTCCATTTGCGGCAGCGGAACCGCACCGGCTCTCCGCCCGGCAGCCGGGCCACCACGTCGAAGGAGGAAACAAGTTCCTCATCCACTTGCACGCCGTCCGCCTTCAGCCCGTAAGCGGCCGCCAGAGGCTTTTTTTCCGCGCTGCTTGCCGGATTAAAGTGTGCCCGTCCAACGAGCAAGCCCGCCGCAGCCAGAGCCATCGCGGGCGCCAGCCAGCGCCAGAGACTCCACCAGGCGAATCTTCCGGCCGCCGGCTGCGGCGGCGCCGCCCGCGCCGGGACGGCCAGGGGTTTGGCCGCCAGCAAGCGGGCCATAAAATGCTCCGGGAGCCGCGCGGGCGGCGTGCGCCGCAATTCGGCCTCATACCGTTCCTGTTCCTGATCGTTCACGCGAAAACCTCCTTGGTCAGCTTGCGCAGTTCCATCAAGCCGTAACGGTAGCGCGAGGCGGCCGTATTGGCCGGAATCTCCAGCGCTTGGGCAATCTGGCCGAAGGTCAAGCCGCCCCAAACTTTGAGTGTGACAACGTCCCGATAAATTTTCGGCAAATGGCTCATGGCTTTCTGGATCAACAGGTTGCGTTCGCGTTCGACCACCCCGGAATCGAACCAGCATTGGGGGCCGTCCTGACGGGCCGCCACCTCGCGAAGGGCCCGCCGCTCATCCCGCCGGGCCAGGTCAATGGCCCGATAACGAATGGTGGCATAAACCAATCCCAGCGGGGGCGGCGCCCCTTGGCTTCGCCGCCATGATTCGACGACCGCCTCCTGCACCAAGTCCTGGGCGTCGGCCTCGCAACGGGCTTGTTGCCGGGCGAAGAGCAAGAGCGCGGGCGCGTGCCGCGCCAGCCATTGCTCCCAGTCTGGGTCTGCGGGCAATTCATGTTTGCAACCGCCATTCACGCGATTTCACCTATCCAAGCGTCACCGCCGGCGCTTTTTGTCTGAACTTTTTTGGATTGCTGATCCTCTCTTTGACTCTGCCCGCAAAAATCCGTTGAAAATTCATGTCCGGTTCCGGCGGCGGGCGGCGTATATCAGGTGAAAGAATGATGGATGACCGGCAATTGCTCGCCCGCTACGTGGCGGAAGTTTCGGAGGAGGCCTTTGCGGAACTGACCCGGCGCCATGCGGGGCTGGTTTATTCGGCGGCCTTGCGGCAGGTGCGCAATGAGCAATTGGCGCAGGACGTCACGCAGGTCGTGTTTGCCAACCTGGCACGCCAAGCCCGGTCCATCCCCAGGGGCACGGTGCTCGCCGGATGGCTGCATCGGGACACCCGTTATACCGCGCTGGACTTCATCCGCGCCGAGGCGCGGCGTGTCCGGCGCGAACGACAATCCGCTGAAATGAACGCACCCGACCCCGATCCCCAGCCGGGCTGGGAGGAGATTCGCCCGTTGCTGGATGAAGCCCTGACCAAACTGGCCCCGGCGGACCGGGACGCGCTGTTGCTGCGGTTTTTCGAGCAGCGGGATTTCGCCGGGGTCGGCGAGGCGTTGGGGGCGAGCGCGGAGGCGGCGCGCAAAAGAGTGGATCGCGCGCTGGACCGCCTGCGGGAGCACCTGGTCAAACGCGGCATCACCACCACGGCGGCGGCTTTGGGCGGCGCACTGGCGGCTCATGCCGTCGAAACGGTGCCGGCGGGACTGGTGATTTCGCTGGCGGCAGGCTCGGCGGCGGCGGCGGCTTCCGGCGGCGGCAGTTGGCTCTCAAACCTCATGCTTATGACCAAGACAAAAATCGTCGTGGGCACGGCGCTGGTGGCCGGGATTCTGGCCACACCGCTGATGATTCAACAACAAGCGCTGGCCAACGCCCGCGCGGAACAATCGCAGTTGCAGGCGCATTTGCGTGAAGGCCGGGCCGAATCCGTCCCGGCAGCACGGGCGGCTCCGGGCGCCGTTGAAGCCGCGGCACGGGACCGGGCCGATCTGGAACGGCTGCGGCGCGAAGCGACGGCGCTGCGGGCAAAGATTGCGGAGTGCTCGGCGCAGGCGCAGCAGGTGGCCGCCGCCAGTCCGTGGCATAAACCCGGCGGCATTGCCTTGGGCGACGTCCTCCGGCTGCGCGACGCGCGCGATGCCGGCCAGGCCACGCCCGCCGCAACACTACAAACCATGATGTGGGCCATGTTGCAGGGTGATACCAATCGAATCGCCCAGCTCGTAGTGGTTGAAGAGGGGGCGGACGTTGAGCATGTCAAGAAGACGTTGGACGAAATGGCGCATAAGGCCGACGGATTGCGCGACGGTGACCACGCCGCGGAAATTGAGAAGGTTGAGGAGCTTCTCCTGGAAGAGCAGCCGGGGCAAAATAATGACCGATGGATGGTCTGGCAAGAGATGCAGCAGCCTGTTGTGCGGGTTCTCCTCCGCCCGACCGACACGGGTTGGAGGCTGGTCATCGGCACCAACGGCGAACCCGCAGAGGAACCCATCACGGACCAGCCTTGAACTTTCGCACTGTCCTCATGAGAAAAAAATCCGCATATTTTGTTTTGACTGTTATCGTCGCGCTCACGGCTTTGTTCGTGTCGCGGCAGCGGACGCTGCATGCTCTGCGGGCGGGCAACGATTCGTTGCGAACGCAGGTGGCAATGCAGAACTCCGCGCGCGGGGCGACCGTCCGCGAATCTGCGGCGGATTCCGCGGCGGGATTATGCGAGGCCGACGAGAAAGAATTGCTGCAATTGCGCTCCAGGATCGTGCCTCTGCGGGAGCAACTGCGCGAGGCCTCCAACCGGGTTGTCCTTCTCCAGCGGCCCTCCGGCCGGGTGGTCAAACATTAATTCTCCTCAAACCGGGCAGCCCAAATCCCCGCCCAAGCCGGGCCGCAAGAATCCCGTGGAGCACCCGCCGCCCCGAGAGCGCGATAACGGCTTGCAAATTCCACGGTTTCAGTCATTCTCGGCGGCATGGCAGACATAGCGAACCTGGTGCATCGCGGCGCCGCGGCCATCACGCCCAACCTCCTGAAGGGCGTGCATAAGAAGCTGCCCTATCTCAAATTGAAATTCACCGAACTGGACGACCCGGCCTACCCGCACCTGGCCGACCAATTGGAGTTCCTGGCCGACGTGGTGGAGGATTTCGCCGAAGGGGTGGAAGAGGATTTGCCCTACACGACGGTGGCGGCGGTCGTCTTCGCCCTGCTCTTCGCCAACCGGCAATCGGACCTAATTCCGGGCCTGATCTCCGAGGCCGGCCTGGCCGACGATTCCGCCGTGGTTCGCGCCGTGTTGCTGGAACATGAAAGGGTCTTCGCCGCCTACGCCGAGCGCCACAAAATGAAGTGGGACGCCATCACCGTGGACCCGTAGCGGGCATCTCACTTTTTTGGGCAGCCTCTCCTAATCTTAATCCTAATCTTAATCTTAATCCCAATCCCAGTTGCGCGAAGAAGATTAGGATTATGATTAAGATTAAGATTAGGAATACTCATAACAGCGAAATGCGCCCGGACCCGTAGCGGGCGCCCCTCCATTGAACATGCGTCGTCCTGTGGGATGGTATGGCATGAAATTGCTGGCTGGGCTTTTCATCGCCGCCTCGGTCCTGCCAACCTGGGGCTTGGAGAAAATGACCGCCGTCACCGCGGACGGCGTTTCATACGTCCAGATTCTTGTTTTGCCAAAGTCGTCGCCCAGAACCCGGTCAACGACCTGGGGGCGCTCAAAGTCCAGGGCGCCAATTTCCAGCCGCTGGCCATCACCGGCAAGCCGACGGCCGACACGGGAAGCCGGCGAACCCGGTCAAGACCGTCGAGAACGCCATCGCCATGATATTGATCTACTGACGACTTTTACAATCTCGCCCTGCCTTTGTAATTGATCGTTCCGTCCCGTGGCCGCAGGCTGGCTGCCATGCAAGCATGAAACGGATCAAGCGCAGCAGACGCATTCGCCTGATCCTCATCAACGGCCTCTCGGCGGGCGCGCTGGCCGCTTGCTCGCCCACGGGCCACGTGCCGGTCAGCGCGGACAATGTCTATACCAATAATTATTTCGTGCCCGGCGCCGGTTATTACCACGCGCCCTTCCGCTGCTTTTACCCGCTGCCTTTCAATCATTTCGACGACCGCACCAAACGCTACTTCTACGGCGGCAATTGGGCCGCCGCCCCCTGTGAGAGCATCACCAATATCTCATCTCCCTCGCCCGCCTCCGCCGCCTCGGCCGAAGCCATGCGCACCGACATCTCCCGCGGCGGCTTCGGCTGCAATGGCCGCTATTATTCCGGCTACGCCTGATGCTGCGCCACCGCTGCCAACCCCGTCCTGACTGGCCCGCCAGGGTCGAGAGCATCGGCCTGACCTTCCATTCGCACGAGGCCGGCCCTTACTGGGACGAATCGGCCTGCTACGAACTGACTGCCGGCGAAGTGGATGTCCTGGAAGCGGCCGCGAACACGCTGCATTTTCTGTGCATCGAGGCGGCCGAGGCGGTCATCCATCACAGTTGGTGGGCGCGCCTGGGCATCCCGGCCCTGGCCGTCCCCGCCATTCTCCACTCGTGGGAACGCGATGACTTCAGCCTCTACGGGCGCTTTGATCTGAGCTTTGACGGCCGCTCTCCGCCCAAACTTCTCGAATACAACGCTGACACGCCAACCGCCTTGGTCGAGGCCTCCGTCGCCCAATGGTTCTGGTTGCGCGACACTCATGGCGACGCCGACCAATTCAATTCCATTCACGAGCGCCTCATCGCCGCCTGGCGGCGCTGGCGCGGCAAGACTGTCCATTTCACCGGCGTCAAGGAGCACCCGGAGGATGAGATGACGGTGCTTTACCTGCGCGATACCTGCCAGCAGGCCGGGGTGCAAACCGCCCCGGTCTTTATCGAGGACATCGGCTGGGACTGGGGCCAAGGCATTTTCGTGGACCTTGACCTCCGGCGCATCCAATACTGCTTCAAGCTCTATCCTTGGGAATGGCTCTGGAGCGAGGATTTCGGCCCCCACCTCGCCACGGAACCCGTTCAATTCATCGAACCCGCCTGGAAAATGCTCCTGAGCAACAAAGGTCTCCTGCCCATCCTGTGGGAATTGTACCCCGGCCACCCGAATCTTCTGCCTGCTTACCAATCCGCTGCGCCGCTGGAAGGCCGCTACGTCCGCAAGCCCGTTCTCAGCCGCGAAGGCGCCAATGTCACCTGGGTCGAAGGCGGCGTGGCCGTCGAGGAAACCGGCGGCCATTACGGCCAGGAAGGCCACATTTACCAGGCGCTGGCCGGCCTGCCGGATTTTGACGGTCAGCATCCCGTCTTCGGCGTCTGGGTGGTGGATCACGAAGCCGCCGGCCTGGGCATCCGCGAAGACCACCGCCGCATCACGGGCAATTTCAGCCGCTTCGTCCCGCATTTTTTCCGCTGATATGAGCTTTGGCAATCCCACGCAAATCAGACCCGGCATGACCGGCAATTTCCTGGAGCGGTCCTGCCGCGTCATTGGCCGCGCCGTCCTGGGCATGGTCGAAGCGGGCCGAACCTATTATTGGAACGAAATCTACCTCGAAGCTACAGGCGGCCAAATGGCCACCCTCGTCTTTGAAGAGTCCGCCGCCGGCGGCACTTGGCGCCTCTTCTCCATGTTCGATCCGGAAAACCCCATGACCGCCGAAGAGGCCGCCACCAAACGCGCCGGCGATCCCATCTATCTTCGCCAGGCGCCTTTTTTTGTCACGCGAGCCGCCCAGTCCCGCGTTTATTACGTCGAAGGCAAAGCCCCCGAAGGGGTCGCCGTCGGCCAGCGGGCGGACTATTTCAATGCTCAATCGGGTCACAAGATGATCGTGGTCAGTTGGACCGGCCGGGAAGTGGAGTATTACGAGGGCGAGTCCATGACTGGCAGCGCGGTGGCCTCCGCTTTCGGTCTGGGCGGATTGGCGGCGTGGCAGTTCACGCTCACCGGCGGCCGGCGATGGTTCAACAGGCGCGTGCTGGTCCCATGCGTGGTCCTTATTTCCCTGATTGCGGTCCCGGCGGCGATTCTATCCAGCTCACGGCGTCCGCCTCCCGTGATTGTCCTCAACGCGGCGCCCCCGCCCTTGTCTGTGGGCGCGTCCGGTCTGTTGAACGGGGTCCATTATCGGATCACCGGCCACAGGCTGGTGGAAACGGCGCAAGTCGGCCTCCGCTTCCAGCAACACGAGTACACCCTTGGAGACGAGAGTGAAGACGAAGCCTTGCTCCTCCAAGACCCCCGGTTCAACGCCAACACCTGGTATCTGGGAATTCCGCTCCATCCGCCGGTTCCGCTGACGCCGCGCCAAGCCGGCAACATTCGCCAAGGCCAGTCTTTGGACCTCGAAGGGCGCGCCGCGCGCGTCACCAATCTTTTCCGCTCCACCATCCGGCAGACCGATAATCCCTCGCTTTTTGAGCCGCAATCCGGCGACGTGCTGTACGGTTTTTGCGCTTCGATGGGTTCCGATCTTCTTCTGGTCCGTTGGAACGAGCTTCACGTCACCTATCACCAACTGACGCTGCTGCCGCCGCAATCCCTCAGCGCATTTACGAAATAAAAGCCGGCCCGGGTTAATTGGAACCGCGACCGTCCCGGCCGCCGGGCGGCGCGTCTCAGGGCGCATCTCAATTTCTAAGCGCCGCCAGGCAAACGGCTTGGCAGGATCCCTACTCGCCAAATATTGCCAGGGGTGAATCGGGGGTGTTTAAAAACTACGATAGGCTCATCTGACAGATCGGGAGCAACTATAAATCGGCACTGCCCACATCGAAATCGGGTGCAACTATAAATTGGCACTGGCCACATTGCGGCTTTCAATGTGGCCAGTGCCAATTTTAAATTCATCTTCTGCTTTTGTCGAGAAAAATGTGAAATTGTAAAAAATGTGAAATGGAGGCGCGCCGCGAGCGCATTTCGTTCTTGAGCCAATTCCCAGGCAGGGATGCTGCCTGGCCCAAAGCGGGCAGCCGATTTACTGTTCCGCTTCTGCCGCGTCCAAGTCGGCGGGGGAACCGACCCTGCCAAAAAGCGAGATGCGCTCCGCGTCTCACGCGGCCTTCTTTCTGTTTTCCCAAATACGTTTTTGTACGTTTAAATGCGCAGAGTGTCCTGGGAGTGACATTTCGTGCTTTCCAAAACCAAACGGACGGAAAACAATCCCCCTACTGAATGAAGAGTTATCCTATTGCGGTTATTCCCGGCGACGGCACCGGGCCGGAAGTCATCCGCGAAGCCATCAAGGTTCTCGACGCGGTCGGGCAGAAGTTCAGTTTATCTCTCAACTACACCCATTACGACCTGGGCGGCGAACGTTACCTCCGCACCAAGGAAGCCATGCCGGACAGCGTCGTCGCCGAGTTGCGCCGCTTCCCGGCGATGCTCCTGGGCGCCATCGGCCATCCGGAGGTCAAACCGGGCATTCTGGAAAAGGGCATCCTGCTCCGGCTGCGCTTCGAGTTGGAGCAATACATCAACCTCCGCCCCGTCAAGCTCTACGACCAACGCTTCTGCCCGCTCAAAGACAAAACGCCGGAGGACATTGATTTCGTTGTCGTGCGCGAGAACAACGAGGGCCTTTATACGGGCGCCGGCGGCTTTGTCTTCAAAGGCACCCCCAACGAGATCGCCATTCAGGAGAGCGTCAACACCCGCCGCGGCGTCGAGCGTTGCCTCCGCTTCGCCTTTGCCCTGGCTCGCCAGCGCCGCGCCGGCAAACCCTGGCGCGGCTTGAAGCCCGAGGACCTCGCCGCCGGCAAGAAGTCCCAATTGACCCTTTGCGGCAAAACCAACGTCCTCACTTTCGCCTTTGACTTGTGGGAGCGCGCCTTTCATGCCGTCGGCCAATCCGACTTTGCCGATGTCAAACGCGACTACGCCCACGTGGATGCGACGACCATGTGGTTCGTCAAAAACCCGGAATGGTTCGACGTCATCGTGACCGATAACATGTTTGGCGACATCATCACCGATTTGGGCGCGATGCTGCAAGGGGGCATGGGCATCGCCGCCGGCGGCAACATCAATCCTGAGGGCGCCAGCATGTTCGAGCCAATCGGCGGCAGCGCCCCCAAATACACCGGCCTGGGTGTCATCAACCCGCTGGCTGCGATTTGCGCCGGCCAGATGATGCTCGATTTTCTCGGCGAACATCAGGCCGCCCAAGCCATTGAATCGGCCGTCGTGCGCGTCACGCGCGAAAAAGTCAAGAGTCTGGCCGCCGGTCGCATGGGCTTCACCACCTCCCAAGTGGGCGATCTGGTGGCGCAGGCGCTCTAGCGTTGAGCTGATGAGGGACAAATGATGGGATTAAGATTAAGATTAAGATTAGGATTAGGATTACCCGAAAAGTGAAACACACCCGCCCATGACTGAGCCGCCTCCTTTTCGTCTCGCCATTCTTGGCTCCGGCAAAGGCTCCAACGCCGCCGCCATTGCCGATGCCTGCTCGGCGGGGACCATCCCCGCCCGCGTCGCCTTGGTTCTGAGCGATGTCGCCGACGCCGGCATTCTCGCCCAGGCCCGCGCGCGCGGCCTGCCGGCCCGCTTCATCCCTCCCGGAACATTCCGCACCAAGCTGGACGAATCGGCCGAGGCCGCCTTCCTCGACGCCCTGCGTCAGGCCAAGGTGGATTTGGTGGTGCTGGCCGGATTCATGCGAATTCTCAAAGGCGAATTCCTGCGCGTCTTTGCCCAAAAGGTCGTCAACATCCATCCCGCTCTGCTGCCGGCCTTCCCTGGGCTGGAAGCGTGGAAGCAAGCCCTGGATTTCGGCGCCAAGATCACCGGCGTGACCGTGCATTTCGTGGATCAGGGCATTGACACCGGCCCGATCATCACCCAGGAACCGGTGCCCATCCTGCCCGGCGACACCCCCGAAACTCTGCACGCCAGAATTCAGGAAGTGGAGCGAAAGGTTTATCCCGCCGTCATCGCCGCGTTCGCCCGCGGTGAAATCCGCCTCCAAGGCCGTCAAACCATTCTCGCAAAACCGTTGCTCTACCGATGAGCCGTCACCGTGCAGTGCGATCTTAACGCACAGCCGCCAGTCGCTTCTTGCACCCATGCGAGTTCAGGTGTAATTTCACGCCATGAGTTTTCGGACACTTGAGGTCGAAATTGACCACGGGCGTGTTTTGCCGAAAGGCGCGGAGGCGCTGCCGGAGAAAGCGTCCGGCTTGCTTACCATCCTGAATCCACCGCCCTCCCAGCCGCGTCCGATTGGTTTGGCCAAGGGCCAGTTTACCGTGCCGGATGACTTCAATGCCCCATTGCCGGAAGACGTATTGCAGTCGTTTGAAGGCCAATGAGGATTCTGCTGGATACGTGCGAGTTTCTTTGTGGCTGAGTGCCCCGCGCTGCCCGGCTGCATTTCGCAAGGCAAAACACGCGCCGAAGCCCTGGCCAACATCAAGGACGCCATGACCGGGTATCTGGCCAGCCTCAAGAAACATGGCGAGCCGGCGCCCCCGCCCATCAGCGAGGAAATCGTAGAGATTCCGGCATGAGCCGCCTGCCTGATGCACCGCCGGACGTGGCACAGAGAAGATGCTGAATGCCTTATTGGGAGTTGTGTTCACCCGATTGCAAGGTTATCTTGAAACGTTATGAGCGTCTTGGAATTAAATGATGAGCAGGTGATCTCCATTGTCCGGCAGTTGCCGGCCGCGCGCAAACGCACAGCCCTGCTCGCCCTTGCACAGGACGCGCAAGCCCGCCGCGAGGAACGGATGCGGTTTGGCGAGGCACAATTGCGCCGCGCGTGCGCCCAGCGCGGATTGGACTGGGATCGTATGTCGGAAGATGAGCGCGAAACCTTCGTGGATGACTTGCTGCACGAGAAATAACCGTGGCCCTTACAGCCGTTTTCGACACAAACATTCACTTCCCCTCGCGTTTTTCCACGAGCGATTTCGGCAGCAGGAAGACCAGGACCACTCCCGCCAGCGTGACGCCGGCGTTGAGCCAGATGAGGCTGTTCATGTGTTTGTGCAACACGTGTTCGTAAAGCATCGGGCCGGTCCAGGCGCCAATCATCAGCCCGGTGTTCCATACGCTGATGAGCAGGGAATAGCCGAGGGCCTCGCTGCCCTTGGGCGTCGCCCGCACCATCATGTCGAAGAGCGGCAGGTAGGCCAGAAACTGCAGGAACGTCCCCACTCCTTCGATAGCCATCGCCCGCAGCATGTAAGGCACGTAAGTCTGGTAAAATAAATACGGCAGCGCGGAGAGCGCCAGGACCAAAATCCCGCCATACAACGAGGCGCGCAAGGTGACCTTGCGGCAGGCCCACGCATACACGCCCGAACTCAACAGCGCCGCCCCGTAGCCGGCCAGCCCCAGCCAGCCCATCGCCGCGTTGCTGTAATGCAGTGTCTCGGTCTGGTATTGGTAAAAGGACGTGCTGCGAAACGTCGGCACGGCCTGGATGAAAAAGAGCAGCAGCCCCGGCACGAGCATCTCCCAGCGCAATACATTCGTGATCTGGCCCCAGATGGATGTGAGTATATGCAAATCGCTCCGCCTCGGCGCGGCTGGTTCGCGCAGCAAAAACCAGGCGGCCAGAAACATGCACAGCAACGGCATGATGGCCGCCACGCTCGTCCAACCCAGCGGGTTTTCGTGCCGTTTGACCGCATAATCGGCCAGCAAGCCGCCCACAGGCATGGACAGTGCGGCGCCCAGGCTTTGGGCGAAGACCCGCCACGAACTCAACCGGCCGCTGGCGCCGAATTTTTGCCCCGCCTCCACCAGCAACCCCCCCGCGGTCGTGCTGCCGAAGACAATGGCCGCATTCATCCCGATGGTCACCATCAACAGCGTTCTGTAATGGCTGGACTCCAATCCCATCAACAGCCACATGACCGATCCCGCCAGCGCGCTCAACAACAAATACGCCCGCCGCCGCGACCCAAACAACGGCATCCCGTCCACCATCAGCCCCGCGATGGGTTTGAACATCCACGGCAGCATGGCGAGCGACAGGAAGGTGGCGGCCCCGCCGCTATCCAGCCCCATGCGCTTCAAAAGCGAATTGAGCGGCAGATAGCCCATCGTCTGCGTTTGCACAAACGTGGTGGCAAACACCGCCGACGCCATCACCGTCACCACCGGCCATAAGCGCGCGTCCCCCGCTGCTTTCGCGGTTGGGGAAGCCGTTGGCGGGCCTTGCGTTGGTTCAGGCATATCGGCGGTTGATTCCATTTTTGCCGCGCTTTTTCAATCACGATTCCCTGAACCTCATTCGTTATCAAAACGTTCGAGGCGCAGTCTCCTCCCCATCGCACCAAAAAAGCCGCTCCCGGTCAAGCTGGGGAACGTTTTCATGCCAGGAATTGCAGCCAGTTGCACTTTGGCTTGCTTTGAGGGCCCTATCAGGGGCATCGTTTCGCCATGAGTGCGAATGAACTTTTGGCAAGTGTGAAAACGTTGCCACCGCGTGAACGCCGAAGATTCTTTGAGCGAGTTCACGAACTGGAGGGGGCAATTTTCCCTCAGCCGCCACTTCGACCCAGGCGCCAGGTTCGCTGGCCGGACGCAGCAGCGCGTCGGCGCAGAATTTTCGGGGATAAAGTGCTGCCTAATCTGGTCCTGCTGGCGCGCGAGCAGGAGCGATACTGAGGGCGCATGAGCCTCTACGCGGACACCAGTCTGCTCATTTCGTATTATGTCAATGATTCCAACAGCGCTCGCGCCCAGAGCCTTATTCATGCAACGACCGGGCCATTGCCGTTTACCGCTTTGCATCGGTTGGAAATGAGAAACGCGCTGGCGTTGGGGGTTTTTCGGCATGTACTCACTCCCCCCCAAATCAGCGCCGCATGGTCCGACGTTGAACGCGATTTGCGAGCTGGCCGCTTGATTCCTCAACCGATCAACTGGATGCCCGTCTTTCGTTCAGCGGCACAATGGGCTGCGCTTCACTGCGCGACCGTCGGCTGCCGCAGCCTTGACGCTTTGCATGTGGCTATGGCCAAAAAGCTCGATGCCGTGGAGTTTTTCACGTTTGACGCCCGGCAGAAAGCCTTGGCGCACGTGCTCGGCTTAACTGTGAAACCATAGATTGTATATCGCTTCTTGGGGCAAAGCACAGCCAACCTCGCTCACTGAGATGAAATTGAACAAGAAAAAGATGGCTTTGCCGCCCCGGCAATGGAAAATTTCCCCCGTCACGCGGGTCAAATCCTCCGCCAAGACTTATTCGCAGATGAAGGCCAAACGTGACGCCGCACGCCATGAGCAATAAAGAGATTCTCAAATTGGGCCTGCCCAAGGGCAGTTTGCAGGATGCGGCCCTGGCCAAAATGGCCAAGGCCGGCTATCACATCCAGGTCAGCAGCCGCTCTTACGTTCCCTTCGTGGATGACCCCCACCTGATGATCCGCCTCATCCGCGCCCAGGAGATCAGCCGCTACGTCGAACACGGCTACCTGGATTGCGGCCTGACCGGCCATGACTGGATCGTCGAAAACGGCTCCAAGGTCCATGAAGTGGGCGAGTTCCAATTCAGCAAGGCCACCAGCCAGCCGGCCCGCTGGGTGCTGGCCGTGCCGGAGGATTCCCCCATCCGCTCGCCCAAGGATTTGCAGGGCAAACGCATCGCCACCGAGGTCGTCAACATCACCAAACGCTACCTCCGCCGCCACGCCCTCAAGGCCCACGTCGAGTTCTCCTGGGGCGCGACGGAGGTCAAGGCCCACGAACTGGTGGACGCCATCGTTGAAATCACCGAAACGGGCTCCTCCCTCCGCGCCAACAAACTGCGCATAGTAGATACCTTGCTCGTCTCGACGCCGCGCTTGATCGCCAACCACAACTCGTGGAAAGACCCTTGGAAACGGCGCAAGATCGAAACCCTGGCCCTTCTGCTGCGGGGCGCCCTGGAGGCGGAAAGCAAAGTCGGCCTCAAGATGAACCTGCGCCAGAAAGACCTGGCCGGTCTTCTCAAAACGCTCCCCGCCTTGCGCAACCCCACCGTCGCCGGTTTGAGCCAGCCCGGGTGGGTCGCCGTCGAGACCATCATTGACGAGGCGGTCGTGCGGGAATTGATCCCCCAACTCAAAGCGGCGGGGGCCGAAGGAATTATTGAATATCCTTTGAATAAAGTGGTATATTAGAAACGCAGTTATGAGCAAATAATTATGGGTTCACTAAAGAAACGCCGCAAAAGCAAAATAAACAAACACAAGCGCCGCAAAAAGCTCCGCGCCAATCGCCACAAGAAACGCACCTGGCAGAAGTAAGCCGGCCGTGGCGTTGGAACCTTGGGGGGCGCCGAGATAATCCGCCAACCAGCGGGGGGGGCGGCCTTTTTTTGATTGTGGCTCAACGCATGAAGGCATTCTATTGCATCTTGACTGCGGGGTTGGCCGCCGCCTTGCTGCCGGCCTGCGCCACGGCCCCGCCCCGCCCGCCCGCCCCCTCGGCCGCCGCTGACAGTCAGGAAAAATCAAACCCCGCCCCCCTTGCCCCCTCGCCCCAGACGCAGGGCAATCCCGATGCCTTTGCCCACTTCGCCGCCGGCATCAGCCACACCCTCAATGACGAGGACACTTTGGCCCTCCGGCAATTCACCGCCGCCGCCCTGGCCGACCCGGCCAATGAACAGTTAGTCATCGAGGTCGCGCAGCAACTCCTGCGCGACAAGGACGTGGACAAGGCCCTGGCCCTGTTGTCCAAGTCCGCCCGCCGTCCCGGCGCGTCGGCCGCCCTGCTGAGCGCGCTGGCGCGCGCCCAACTCCAGGCCAACCGCCCCGCCGAGGCCCTGGCCTCCAGCAAGCTGGCCATCCGGCGCCAGCCCGGCGCGCTGGACGGATACGAATGTCAAGTGGAAATTCTCTTCCACGACAAACAATCCGCCACCGCCCTCCGAACGCTTCGCCGCGCCGCCCGCCGCATCCGGGCCGAGCCGGGCCTGCTGGTCGCGCTGGCCGACCTTTACGGCGTCTATCTCAAAAGCCTGCCCAACGACGAGGCGGCCAGGAGCCAGGCCGTCGCGGTGCTGGATCGGGCCGCCCGACTCCAGTTTTCTTCCCCCGCTCTCTGGCAGCGCGTGGCCGACCTCTACGCCGGGTTGGACCAGGAAAAAAAGGCGGCCGCCATTTACCTCCGGCTCCTGGACCAATTTCCCGAGGCCTCCCTCACGCGCGATACGCTCCACCGGAAACTGGTGGACCTTTACGACCAGGCCGACGACCGCACCAACGCCATGAAACAACTCCAAGCCATTGTCCGCGACAATCCCACCACTTCTCCCGGGGCGTGGTTCAGGTTGGGCGAGCTGGCCTACGAAAACGGCAGTCTCTCCGAGGCGGCCGGGGACTTCCGCAACGCGCTCCATTGGGACCCGGCCATCGAGCAGGCCTATTACGACCTGGCCATGGTGCTGTGGGACCTCCACCAAACGCGGGAGGCCTTTGACACCCTCGATCAGGCCCGCAATCTTTTCCACCGCTCCTTTGCCGGCGAATTCTACGCCGGCGTTGCCTTCTTCCATGTCAAGAATTTCTCCGAGTCCCTCCGCCATTTCAAAGAGGCGGAGGTCATCGGCCTGGCCACCAACCCCTCCCGCCTGAACCAGCGCTTTTACTTCCAGCTCGGCGCCGCCTGCGAACGCGCCGGGCAATTCAGCCAAGCGGAGGAGTACCTCCAAAAGTGCGTGGAGCGGGCCCCCGATTTCGCCGAGGCCCTCAATTACCTCGGCTACATGCTGGCCGACCGCGGCCAGCAATTGCCCCGCGCCCGCGCCTTGATTGAGAAAGCCGTCAACCTGGAGCCAAAAAACGGCGCCTATCTCGACAGCCTCGGCTGGGTCCTCTTCAAGCTCAACCGGCCCCGCCAGGCCTTGCCTTGGCTGCTCAAAGCCATGCAATACACTCCCGAAGCCGACGCCACCGTCCTGGATCACCTGGGCGAGGTTTACCTGGCGTTGCGCCAAACCGACAAAGCGCTCGCTGCCTGGAGAAAATCCCTCTCCATCGAGGCCAACGACGAGGTCAAGCGCAAGCTGGACCTTTATTCCGGCGGCAGCTTCTGAGGCACCGTGCATTTCTCCAAACATTACACGGTCGAAGAAGCCCGCCGCCTGCTGCCCTTGGTTCGCCAATGGCTCGCTGAACTGGAATCACATCAGGAACATCTGGGCCTGGCGGACAAACACATCGCCGCCTTGCTGGCCAAGGGCAATGACGTCGGCGGCGAGCCGGTCCATCTGTTGATCAAGACCCTGGACCAATGCCAGCACATCCTGGGCGAATTCCGCCGCCGCCAGATTCAGGTCAAGGACCTGCGCCGCGGCCTCCTGGATTTCCCCTCCCTCCGCGAGGGCCGCGAGGTCTTTCTGTGCTGGGAAAAAGACGAGGAGGACATCGAATTCTGGCACGAACTGCAATCCGGCTACGCCGGACGGGAACGGTTGTAGCCGCCATTGATCCTTCCAGTTTATGCGCATCATCGGTGGCATCGCCGGCGGCCTGCTCTTGAAGGCGCCCAAGGGCTTTGACGTCCGGCCCACGCCCGACCTGGTCCGGCAGGCCCTCTTCAACAGCCTCGGCCCGCGCGTGGCCGGGGCGCGTGTGCTGGAATTGTTCGCCGGCACGGGCGCCTTGAGCCTGGAATGCCTGAGCCGCGGCGCCGCCTTCGCCCTGTGCGTCGAGCAATCCTCCCGCCACGCCCAATTCATCCGCCTCAACCTGGCCCGAACCCGCCTGCCCCCCGCCGCCCTGCAAATCCGCCTGCAGGACGCCTTCGCCGCCCTGCGCCAGTTGGCGGCCGAAGCGCAACAATTCGATTTGATCCTGGCCGATCCGCCCTACGGCGAAAAAAACACCGGGCGCCGCTCCACCTCCTTCGCCCAGCGCCTGCTCGACGACGAGGCCTTGCCGGAGACATTGCTCCCCGGCGGCCTGTTCATTCTCGGCCACACCAAGCGGGACACCTTAAGCCTTCCGCCGGACTGGCAAGAGGCCAAATTCCTCAAACACGGCGACAGCGTCATGCGCTTCCTGCGCCGAAACGTTGAACTTTGAACTTTGAACTTTGAACTTTGAACTTTGAACTTTGAACTTTGAACTTTGAACATTAAACTGGCCGCGTGCAGTTTCAGATCATCTTCAATCCGACCAGCGCGGCCGAGTTGGCCCGCATGCCGCGGGAGTTGCAGCTTCACATCCTGGGCCAATTTCGCGGTTTGCCCCAGGAAGTGCTCAAGAGCGACCCCCGCCACTTCGGCCGGCTTGAGCGCGCCGGCAAGACCCTCCACCGTTTCCGCCTCGGCGACTATCGCGTTTATTTCGAGCGGCACGAATTGGGGGTGGTCGTTCACCGCATCCTGAGCCGCAACACCCTCAAGGATTTCCTCTACCGCTCCAGTTTGCCCACCGGCGAGGACGAAGCCTTGCAGGAGAACCCCAAGTTCTGGGAATTGATCGAATCCGCCCGCCTTTCCCCGCCCCCCAAAAGCTGAGAGGATTACTTCGTGCGGCGGAACACTTTGAAGGTCGCCGCTTGATCCACCGATTTGATCACCATCTCGTCTATGTTCACGTGCGGCGGGCGCGTTGCCACCCAGACCAGCGCCTCCGCCACGTCCTCCGCCGCCAAGGGGTGGACTCCTTCATACACTTTGTCCGCCCGCTCCCGGTCGCCTTTGAAACGGACCAGGCCGAATTCGGTGCGCGCCATGCCCGGGTCAATCGAGCCGATGCGGATGCCCGTGCCGTTGAGTTCCAGGCGCAGCGCTTGGGTGATCTTCAATTCCCCGGCCTTGGCCGCGCAGTAGGCCGCGCCCCCTTCGTAGGCAGATCGCCCCGCCACCGAACCGATATTCAAGATCGAAGCGCCCGCGTCCCTGGGAATCATCGGCAAGACAGCGCGCGTCACGCGCAGGATGCCCAGGACGTTGGTTTGCAGCGTCGCTTCCCAATCCTCGTCGCGCCCGCCGGCCACCGCCTCCAGCCCGTGCGCGCCGCCCGCGTTGTTGATGAGCACGTCCACCGCGCTCGTCTTGCTCCGCGCCCATTTGACAAAATCCTCGACACTGGCCGTTTTCGTCACGTCCAGCGCGTGGAAAAGCGCCTGCGGCGCGCCCGCCTGCCGGGCGGCGGCGGCGGCGGCTTCCAGGCGGTCCAGGCGGCGCGCGCCCAAAAGAAGATTGCAGCGCAGAGCGCCGAAAGCGGTGGCGGCCGCGGCGCCAAAACCGCTCGAAGCACCCGTGATCAGAACCCATTTGCCGGCCAGCGAAAATGTCATGTCTTATTATCGCCTCGCGGCAAGCGTTCGCAATTCTTTTGGCAGGTGCGACCGAATCCAGAAAATGGCCGTCCCGTTCATCAGCAGCGTATCGTCAGGACCATCAGAACTTCCCCTCCCGCTTGGGCGATGTTCAGGTGCCTCCCGACGGTGACCATGTTCCAGCCGAAGATGGCCGCCATTGTCATCACGGCCCAAAAACGCACCCGGTACATGGCGCGTCCGCGGGCTGTCACCCGCAATTCCCGTTCCACCACCGGCAACAAAACCATCCGCCGATTCTGTCCGCCGCAAGGAAAACGGCAAGGGATTTAGCCCGCACAATTCAAAGTCAATCAAACCTGATCAACTTGAAAATGCCGGCTCAAATCGAAGCCCCACCCCGCCAAACGGCAGGCCGTTCGATAAACCGTGCCAAAATGACGCAATGAACAACGCAAGGCATCCTGATATTACCTTGAACTTTGAACTTTGAACTTTGAACTTTAAACTTTGAACGAATAACCTCCCGACATGAGTGCGGATTCCGAAGGGCCATTGATCTCCCGCTGCCGCCAAGGCGATGAGCGGGCCTGGGACGCGCTCTTCGATCTCCACTATGCGGCCGCGGCCCGCTTTGTCTTCCAGTTATCCCCCGCCTTCTCCCACGAGGACGTGGAGGAGATTTGCCAGGAGACCTTCCTGGCCGTCATCAAGAACATCGGCTCCTTCCAGGGCGGCAGCCGCCTGCAAACGTGGATTTTCCGCATTGCCGCCAACAAGGCCAGCGATTACCGCCAACGCCAGCAAGCCGCCAAGCGCGGCGGCGGCCAGGCCGTCCTTTCCTTGCAGGATGAGAACGCCGGCAACAGCCTGCCGCTGCAAGTCCCCAGCCCGCTGCCCGCGCCCGACGCTCTCTTGCTGCGTGCCGAGTCCGCCGCGCAATTGGGCCTGGCCCTGGAACGGCTGGAGGAACCCTGCCGCCAGATCATCCACCTTCGCTATTTCGCCGATTTGAGCTATGATGAATTGGCGCAGGAGTTGAACTTGAACCCAAAAACCGTCAGTTCCCGCTTGAGCAAATGCCTCGATCGCCTCGAAAAAATTGCCCTCCAGGTCTTTGCCGGGAAGAATGTCGCTCCCTTTCCCGTCTAACTTAACGTACTATGCCCTCACAGGAGCCAAATAGTAAAATGGACGAGCTGCTCAGAGCCTACGCCAAGTTGCGCCGCCAGCAGGCCCAACCGCCCCCGCCTTTGCATCCGGCGACCCGCCGGCTGTTGCAGGACGAGGTGCGGCGAACCTTCCGACCGGCGCAAGCGCAGCCGGGCCAAATGGGGTTGGGCGCCTGGCTGGCGGCCCGTTGGCGCCTGGTCGCCGCGGGGGGGGCGGCTGTTGTCCTGTTTGTCCTGATCACCGTTCTCAACGCACCGTCTTGGAATCAATCCTCTGCCTCGCGCCATTCGGTTGTTTCCCCGCCAGTGGCAAAGTCGGACCTTGCGGCGGCAAACCGTTCCGTGACGGTCGCTGCCCGCGAACCGGCCAAGACCCTTGCAACCCCAAGTCCGGCTCCCTCACCGGAGTCCAGCGTGGCTTCCGCGAAGCTTCCGGCGCCCGAAGCGAACACGATGGCCTCGCCCTTGGCGAACTTGGGCCTTCCGCCGGCCAACCGCCCCGAAACGGCGGCGGCCTCCCAGCCGGTCGAAACGCTTGCGCCCGCGGCTCCGGCTCCGTTGACGCAGCAAGGTCTGGCTTCCGCGCAGCCTCCGGCGCCTGCGGCGGACAACATCACCCCGCCTGTGATTGCCACGCCGCTGATGGCGCGGAGCGCTGAGGCAGCCAACGCTCCGGCGGCGGCCGCCGTGCCGGCGATGGCCCCGCCGTCGGAGGCCAGCAATGCCGCCGGCGCGTCCGCCCTGAATTTCGTGCAAATAAACTCCCGCTCACGATCGCGCGCATTGCAGCCCCCTGTGTCTAATGTCTTGGCCGCCTTTCAAATCGAGCGCGTTGGCGCCAACGTGCGCATCATTGATGCCGACGGCTCGGTCTATCAAGGCGAGGTTCTTGGCCGCGCGGCCCGCCGTGGCGCCTTGGGCGGCGGCAGAGGGGTGGCGGCACAGGCGCTCAAAGACGCCAATGCGAACGCAAACTGGGCCTTCAAAGTCTCCGGCACCAACAAAAACTTGCAGCAGAACGTCATCTTCATCGGAAACGTCCTCGACCTGCCGGAAGCAATGCCCGCCGATGTCGAGGGTTTCGCTCAAAATGCGAACGCGTCACAAGCCAATAACACTCAAAACGCCAACCGGTCCCAGTCGGCGCAAAACTGGTTCATCGCAGCGCCCGCCGCCGGCGCGCCGCCCGCCGGCATCGCTGCCCAAAATGCCGCTCAAAACTGGAACGTCTCACAAGCTCAAAACGCTCAAAACGCTCAAAACGCGACCAACGCCAGACGGTTCCAGCCCGCGCAAATCCCCCTCATCACAGGCAAAGTGCAAGTCGGCGGTGGGAAGGAATTCAACATTGAAGCCCGCCCGCCCGCCCCGTGACCAACCGCGCAACTTGGTGCATTTGACTTTTTGGGGTCACCTCTCCTAATCCTAATCCTAATCTTAATCTTAATCTTAATCTCCTCATTCAGGAATAGACAGATTCATTTGAACAGGAGGGCACAGAGGAAACACAGTTCTCCTTTTCCCCTCTGTGCAGTTCAATCCACAAGAATTGCGCATTTCCGGCAAAGTTTTTCCTTCTCCGTTTGCTCCGTTTGCTCCCGTGACATTCCAGATCGGGCCCCGTCGCGCGCCAGCCTCTGTCGCAATTGCAAATTGAAAATTTTCAATTTCCAATTCTCAATTCAGACGTGAAATCTGTGGTTGCGCTGTTTTGGTTGCGGCCGGCCGCGCTGTGCTCTCCGTGCCCTCATGTTCAAATTTCCGCGGGTGTGCCCCGAGATTTTGATTGCCTCAGCCGCCGCTTTTCTTTCACTGTAGCCCATCGTGGCTAAAACGATTCCCAGGCGTTTTCGATACGAACTCGAACTGCTCGAACGGGGCCTGACCCGCATCGCCGGAGTGGACGAGGCCGGGCGCGGCCCGCTGGCCGGGCCGGTCTTCGCCGCCGCGGTGATATTTCCTGTTGACTGGATCCGCCACGGCCTGCCCGCGCCGCTGCGAAAGGTCAACGATTCCAAGCAGCTTTCGCCCGAAACGCGCGAAACGCTCTTCGCCGAACTGACTTCGCGCCCGGAAATCTGTCACGCCGTCGCGTGCGTGGACGCGCCGATGATTGACGAGATCAATATATTGCAGGCGTCCCATCGCGCGATGAACCTGGCCCTGGCCCAATTGCAGCCCGCCCCCGATCACGCCCTGGTGGACGGCCTGCCTGTCAAAACCATGTCCCTGCCGCACACGGCCATTGTCTCCGGCGACGCCTTGAGCTATTCCATTGCCGCCGCCAGCATCCTGGCCAAGGTCAGCCGCGACCGCTGGATGTTGGAATTGGACCGGCTCTATCCCGGCTACGGCTTCGCCCAACACAAGGGCTACGGCACGGCGCGCCACCTGGCCGCGCTCAAGGCGCTGGGCGCCTGCCCCGTTCACCGCCGGTCCTTCGCGCCCCTGTGGCCCGCGATCCAGGAGTTGTTTGATTGAGCCTGCGATGGCTCGAAAAATAGAAGTCGTCAAACGACCCCAGGCTGGCCCCACGGCTGGCCCATGAAAGAAGAGTTCCCGCGTCCTCTCCCTCTCCTCCGCACACTTGCGGAGGAGCGGGCCGGGGAGAGGAGGGCCTCCACCCTCGCAGAGGTCCTGGTATGGAGTCCCGCCTTCCGGCGGTGCGTCGGGGAGAAGAGGTTTCCACCCTCTCATGCAGCACTTTGCGGGCCAGCCGGCGGCCTTTCCAAAAAAAACACAAATATATTTTGTAAAACCACAGAATCGTGGTATAATAGTGGCGTAAGAGACTTGTTCTTTGACAAGTTGCAGTCCTCGCGGAAGGGATTTCCCGGAGCCTGCGACCGGGAAACGGCGGCGGGAGGCTGGCGGCGCGGATCAAACATGATCGAGCCGGCGCTCTGCAAGCGCCATCTTGAAGACCATTGAAAATTTATAAATGGCCATGGAGCGGCTGGGAAGGCGGAATTCAATGGCCAATGACCAATTTCCAATGACCAATCCTCAATCAACGCTTGCAAGTTCTGCTGCGTTCCGAAACGGCCTTGCTCCAAAGGTCAATAGCACCCATTAGCACCTATTAGCACCTATTAGCACCTAAAACACCGTGTGGATGGCAAAAAAGAGCCGGTTCGGGGAAAACAGCGGAATTAGCACTAAATCGCACCAAATCGCACCAAATCGCACCTAAAAAATTTTGTGGATGGCAAAAAAGAGCCAGCTTGGGGCATTCGGAACACCCCTCGCAGCCATTGTGCCGCCACCCTCAAAGGGGGCTTCGCCGCCACGGCCGCTCCAAGCGGGGCGCAGCCCGGCAAAAAGAACAGGGAATGATCGAGCGCCCCCTTGAAACTTGGTCCCGCCTCCTTATGACGGGCGGCCCGACGGTGAATCAAAATACATTCGATAGGGCTGGGACTCGCCGAACAAATAGTAGAATGCGAATTGCCCCGTCAGCGGGCCGTTGTCGGATTGCGTCATGCGGAAGATGCCGGGCTGTTCCGCCGGCGCCAGCCAGGATTGCAGGTCATCGTCCTTGGGGATAACGGGCCTGCCGCTGGCCGCCAGGTCTTGCGCCAGGACCACCGGCCCGCGCAGAAGAGCCACCCGGTTCGGATGCTGCGCATCCACCGCCTGCCGGCGGAACAGGAGCGGAATGCGGATTTCAACCTCGTCCCCCGATTGCCAGCGGCGCGAGACAACAGCCCAGGTCCCCGGCGTGGCCGGACTGTTTTGCGGCGCGCCGTTGACCTTGAGGGAGACGCCGCGCGACCAGCCCGGCACGCGAAACTTGAGGGCGAATTCCGCCGGTTGGTTCAACTCCAGCTTCAGGCGGGCCGTCTCCTCTTCGGGATAATTGGTGTCCTGGACGAGCTTGACCTCGGCGCCGCCCGTTTTCCAGGCGACTTCCGAGGGAAGGTAGAGATTGACGCACAGACTGTTGGCGTCCTTGAAATAGATCAAATTGTGGTATTCCGTCACATCCTGGAAGCAGGTGCCCGCGCAGCAGGGAAAGGCCTCGCCGTAGTAAGTCTTGGTCGCGCTGCCCAGAACGTAATCAGCGTAGTAGAAAGTGCGGCCCCGGCCGCTCATCGGCAGGGCCGCGCCAATGCCGTTATAGAGGAGTTTCTCAATCCAATCGCCATACCGCGCCTGGCCGGTGAACTGAATGAGGTACTTGGAAAGTTTGAAACCCGCCCACGAGCCGCAGGGAGTTTCGAAAGTGTCCCTGCGCGCTTGCGCGCCACTGAGCGATTCGCCCAAGGCCCCGTCCATCGGCAGGATTTTCTCCGCCGGCCCGTATCCGCCGGTGGCGTAGCATTGGGTCTCCTGGAAAAAGTCGTATGCGTTCTTGATGATTTGCAGGTACTGGGCCTCGCCGGTCACGCCGTAGGCCATGGCCGCGCTGCTGAACGTGTTGCAGTGACTGTAAGCGTGGTGGCCGAAAGTGCCCGCCGGCCGCGAGGTCGAGACGAATCTGTCCCAAAACTGCGGATAGAGCCAGACTTGGGCGAACTCCCGGTACCTGGCCGCGCCGGTGACCTCAAAAGCGCGAAAAAGATTTTCCCCCAGGGTGTACCATTCCAGAGGGTAGCCATCGGGCTTCATATTGGGGGGAGCCATGCCGGCGACGCGGTCGCGCCGCAGAAGGGTGACGGCCCAATCGGTGATTTTTTCCAGCAGTCGCAGAGCGTCGGGATGATTGGCGTAGTGGTGCATGTCAACCAGCCCGCCGGTCACTTTGTCATAGAAGTAATGACCATTTTCGGCCAGCACCCTTTGAAACTTGCAGCGGCCGTTGGCGTCCGGGTTGCGGTCCAATGTTTTGCCCCATTCGCTTAGAAGCAGAGAAGCCTTCTCTCGCAATGCGGCGTCATCGTTGACCCGGCTGGCCCGGGACATGGCCATCAGCCAGTGGCCGAAGACCTGGTAGGAGTCCTCCCCGCACCATCCGCCCAGAGGCTGGCCGGGCGCGGCCAAGCCGGCGTCCGCGCGGAAGCCGTGCAGAATATCGTCGTTGGATATGTGGAAATAAAAATCGCGGGTCCGCGCGTACTGGCGCTGCCAGCGGCTGGGCCGCAATTTGACGCCGGAGAAGTCAAACGGCTCGAGGAGAACCCGCTTTCGCGCCATGGACGACGCAGCGGCCGTGGATTCCTGCGCCGCCGCGGGGTGTTCGCCGATTAGAATGGTGGCCGAAGCAGCCGCACATGCGCCTATAAATTCACGCCGATTCATAACAAATATAATATGCCGCGGGGTATTTCAAAACAGCATCGAAAGCATTGATCCAGACCGCCGCACGGCAGGCGCGGAGAGGTCAACGCCCCGATGATTCAAAAGCTACGCGGCCATCGCAAGCTATGCAACATGATTTCAGCGCGAACGGATCGCATTGACTTGCTTTGCGTTTCTATTATCCTCGCCGGCAGCGATGACCACCGAGCGAACCATACTTTTTATTGACGAGTTGTTGTGGCATTCGGATCGCGAGGTCTTTCTAGGGGCGGCGGAGTACTGTATCCAGCGGCTGGGTTGGAGGCTGGAGCCGTGGCGGGTTCCGACGGCTTACCGATTGCCGCTCTCGGGCGATTTGCAGTCCGCTTTCGGAATCCTGACCCACGAACGGGCGCCGGCACATCAAGTAGCGCTCTTCCGCCAGTTGAAGATACCCGTGGTCTTCTATTTGGGAAGCGGGTCCTCCGAAAGCGATCTGGCGACGATGGATGAAGCGGCCATTGGGGAGATGGGCGCGCAGCACTTGTGGGACCAGGGCTACCGCGAGATGGCTTTCATCGGCTCATCCTCGGCCCGTTGGTCCAAAGAGCGGTCCTTGGGTTTCTCGCGCTGGATGAAGGCGGCGGGCAAAAAGCCGCGGATTCATGGCTTCACCTTCGGGGAACTGGCCGTGTTCTGGTCCTATAATCCGGCCAGCTACAACCAGCATTTGCGGGAGCTGCTGGGCCGCCTGCCCAAGCCCATCGGCATCATGGCGGCCAACGATGTGGTGGCCTACTATGTCTTGCAGGCGGTGCGCCAAAACGGCTGCCACGTGCCGGACGACTTCGGGGTGGTGGGGGTTGACAATGATCCTTTTCCCACTGCCGCCGCCGGCTTGGGCCTGAGCACCATTGAACTGCCGTTCCGCGAAGTGGGGTGGCACGCGGCCCGGCTGCTGGAGGAGCGATGGCAGGGGCGGCGGGCCAGGAGCGTGCTGCGGCTGCCGCCGGTGCGCGTGGTGGTGCGCGCTTCCACGGACGTTTTCAAAACGGACAACTCGCTGGTGCGCAAGGCCCAGGCCTATATCGAAGCTCATCGCTCCCGCCGCCTGACGGTGGAGGAAGTGCTGCGGGCCTTAAGCTGCAACCGCGTCACATTGTGCAAGGGTTTTCGCACGGAGTTGGGCCTGACGCCCTTCGATTACCTGCGCCGGCGCAGACTGGCTTACGCGACGGAACTGCTGCGGCAGGGGGATCACAGCGTCGAAGAAATCTCCTCTGTTTGCGGTTTTTCCAGCCCGTCCTACTTTTCCAAAATCTTCACCCGGGTCGTCGGCTGCCGGCCGGGAGCCATCCGGCGCGCCCGCGCCGGCGGTTCTTGAGTCTGGGCCGCCGGCGGCGTTCCGCAAAATATTTACCATCCGGGCTGCCCGGTTCGCCCCGCCGCGCCCCGGCCCGGTTTTGGCCGCGACTCCAGCCTCCCGCGTCCCGATCCTAGGGAGTGGGCAATGATTCCGTTTATGAAATTACCATTAAGTTTTTTCGGTTTGAGGCATTGTAAGGCCGGTTGGGCCGGGCTTAGTCTGGACGCATGACAAGCAACGGATGTGTCAGCATGAAGGTGTTGCGGACGGGCCGTCTGTGAAAATCAAAAACTTGGCGATTGAATTCTATGAAAAATCAAAACGACAAAATCATTTTTTTCCCTTCTTCCAGCGTTGCCGCGCCCGATCGTTGCCGGAGGGCAGTCCGGCCCTGGCACCTGGCCGTCGTGACGGCCTTGCTGGCGGCGGCCTTGCTGGCCTTGCCAGCCGGCCCTGTCGGCGCGCAAACATTGATGGACCGTTATAGCTTCTCGTCGGGCACTGCCAACGATTCCGTGGGCTCCAACAATGGCACGATCGTCGGCACCGGAGGGATTTCAGGCGGGACGTTGACCTTGGATGGGAACACCTACATGAGTTTGCCCGCGGGAACCATCGCGTCGAATTACACCGCGCTGACCCTGGAAATCTTCGCCAACCTGGCTCAGACCCAAGACGCCGGCGGCAGTTTGCCCACCGTCCTTGCCTATTTTGGAGACAGCGCCGGGGACTCCTTTTGCAGGCTGGTGACAAAGGCCAGCAGCACCGCGTCTTGGGTAGGTTACCAAGATCAGTGGAATGGCGAATGGTGGACCGTCGCGGCTTGGCCAATCGCCGGCAATGTCCATCTGGTGGGAGTCTGGAACACCACCGACCCCGACAACCAATACGTGCTGTTTTACGAGAATGGCATCCTCTTATCCAGCAATTCCATCTTTGTCGGCGGGGGGCCGCTGTCGGTTGCGGGCGCCGCTGACCAGATTAACTATATCGGGGCGAATATCGGTCCGATGTTTTTCCCCACCGGAACGATTGCGGAGGTGCGCATTTACAACGGAGAGTTGACGATTGATCAAATCCGCGCCAGTTTTGCCGCCGGACCCGCCAACATTCCGCTGGCCGGGGGCACCATCAATCCGGGCGCCGTTACCAGTGTTTCGGTCAGTGTGCATCCCAATTTCATCGCCGGCACGGTGGCCGACCCCGTCGTCACGGCCAGCACGGCCACGGTGACGAACATCAATCTGACTTATGTGCCGGACGTGACTTTCACCTCGGGCGACAGCAGCATATTGGCCGTGCTGCCCAACAATCAGGTTCAGGCGGTGGGAGCCGGAGTAACGACCTTGACGGCGACGTATCAGGGAGTCAGCAACCAAACGAGCGTGACGGTCATCGCCGCGCCGGCGCAGGCGATGCTCACGCACGAATATAGCTTCACCAGCGACGCCAGCGACTCGGTCAGCGGTGAAAACGGCACTCTCATGGGTGACGCGGCCATCACCAGCGGCGCTCTGGATTTGACACCCAACGGCCTGAGCACTGAGAGCGGAACCTCCGGCGCTTTCCTGAGTTTGCCCCGGGACGTGATCACGGGTTATCCGGCGGTCACGGTGGAAATGTGGGTCAATTTGGGCCAGAACTTTCCCTGCTGCCGTCTTCTTGATGTTGGCAGTTGGTCCCCATGGGGCGGCGACTCGTCGGTCTTTCTGTTGTCACCGGACTGGTGTTCTCCTAATGCCACGGTCTTGCTTATGAACCCGGCGGTCGGGAATGACGCGGGCAACAACCAGGCCGTGACTTCGGGGGTTTTGAACAACGTGGGTGAAGTTCAAGTCGTTGGCGTGTGTGACCCTGTCACTTTGCAAGTCATGGAGGTTTACACCAATGGTGTGCTGGCGGCCGACGCGCCGACCCTCTACACTTTGTCGGAGATCACCAATCAGTATGTCGGGACCGGCATGTCGTTCGGTTTTGGCGATCCCGAAATCTATGGGTACGTGGACGAAATGCGTTTGTACTATGGCGCCTTGTCCGCCGCCCAAATCGCCGCTGACTTCCAGGCCGGGCCTAACAGCACCAGCGGAACGCCCGGCGCGTTGCTGTCCATCAGCGCAAATTTTCCCACCAACATGCTGGTGGGGCAACAGCTAAACTTGACCGTCTTAGGCAATTACGCCAATGTCGGCGGCGTCGTAGTTTCCCCGGCGGCGGCGTATTCCTCCGGCAACGGCGCCGTGGCCTCTGTCACCGCGGCCGGCCTGATTACGGCCCTGGCCAGCGGGACGGCCGAGTTGACCGTCACCTTCGGCGGTTTTACGGTGACCCAATATGTCACAGTGGTGCCGAGCAGCGCCGTCTTGATGGATCGTTATAGTTTCGCCGTGGACGCCACCGATTCCGTTGGGGCCAACAATGGCCAACTGGAGGGGGACGCGGCGATTGCCGGCGGAGGCGGGGTGTCGCTGCCCGATGGAGGCGGCTACGTGAGTTTGCCCGCGGGAACCATCACGTCGAATTACACCGCGCTGACCATGGAAATCTTCGCCAACGTCAGCCAGACCGCCGATGGATATCCCACCGTCATTGCTTACTTTGGAAACTCCGTTGGAAGCTCCTATTGCCGGATGGTGACAAAAGCCGACAATACCCATTGTTGGCTGGGTTACGCGGCCGATGGCGGCCCCGATGCCGGCGAATACCGGGCCTGGCCGCCGGGGCCTGTCGCGGGCAATGTCCATCTGGTGGGAATTTGGGACCCTGCCTTCGGATACATGCTCTTTTACAAGAATGGCATTCTCATCGCCAGCAATCCCCTCCCGGCGGGACTGCCGCTGGCCGACATGGCGGGCGCCAATGACCAGCAAACCTATATTGGAGCGAATCAAGGCGGCGGGATTGGCATTACTGGAACGATTAACGAGTTCCGCATTTACAATGGTGTGCTCTCGATTGATCAAATCCGCGCCAGCATGGCAGCCGGCCCCGCCAACATTCCGCTCACCAACGGCACCATCAATCCAGGCCCCGTTACAGGTGTTTCTGTCAGCGTGCATCCCAACTTCATCGCTGGCACCGTGGCCGACCCCGTCGTCATGGCCAGTACGGCAACGGTGACCAACATCAATCTGACCTGTGTGCCGGACGTGACTTTCACCTCGGGCAACACCAATTTCATTGTCGTGCTGGCCAACAACCAGATTCAGGCGGTGGGAACCGGGACGACGACGTTGACGGCGACTTATCAGGGAGTCAGCAATCAAACCAGCGTGACGATCATCCCCGCGCCGGCGCAGCCGATGCTCACGCATGAGTATAGCTTCACCAGCGACGCCACCGACTCGGTCAGCGGTGAAAACGGCATTCTCATGGGTGACGCGGCCATCACCGGTGGCACGCTTGACTTGACCGGCAATGGTGACAGCGGAACCGGGGCCGGAACTTCCGGCGCCTATTGTAGTTTGCCGCGCGATGTCATCACCGGTTATCCGGCGGCCACCGTGGAAATGTGGGTGAACCTGGAGACCACCGCCGCGCAAAGCCGTCTTTTTGACGTTGGCAGTTACTTTGATCAAAACACCGCTGGCGACTCGTCGGCCTTCATATTGTCGCCGACTTGGGGTGGGACCTCGACGGAACTGATAATCAACCCGCAGTCTGGGGAGGATGGGGATGTCGGAAACAACCAGGCTGCTTACGGATCTCTTCTGGCCAACTTGGGAGAAGTTCAAATTGTGGGAGTGGCCACCTCAAGTTCCCTGCAACTTTATCTCAATGGCAGCCTGGTCGCCTTGGGGCCGAACACCTATTCTTTGCTGTCGGTCTCCAACCTGTTTGCCACCATCGGCCAATCTTACGGGGATAACGACCCTTATGCGTCCGGGTACATTGACGAGGCCCGTCTCTATTACGGCGCTCTCTCGCCCGCTCAAATTGCCGCGGACAACTCGGCCGGCCCGAATAGCACCAACGGAACGCCTGGCGCCCTTGTGTCGGTTACCGCGACCATTCCTTCAACCATTTTGCTTCACACATCGTCAAATGTGGTGGTTATCGCCAACTACGCCACTGTGAGCGGTGTCAATGTCACGGGCGCGGCAAGCATTGTCTCCAGTAATACGTCTCTCGTCTCCGTCTCGCCCGGCCAATTGAGCGGTGCGGAATTGGGTTCGACCACGGTCACCGTTTCCTTCGGCGGAACCAACTTCAGCCAGACGGTTACCGTCGTGCCGGCCAACCCGGCCGTCTTGATGGATCGCTACAGCTTCTGGTCGGGCAATGCCAACGATTCCGTGGGCGCCGACAATGGCACGGTCGTTGGATCGGGAGGGTTTGCCAACGGAAACCTGGTCCTCAATGGGAGCACCTATGTGACTTTGCCCGCGGGCACCATCACGACGAATTATGCCGCGCTGACTATGGAAGTCTTCGCCAACGTGAACCGGACCGCTGATAATGTTCCCACCGTCATGGCCTACTTGGGAAACTCCGCTGGAACGTCCTTTTGCAGGATGGTGACAAAAGCCAACAGTTGCAATTGTTGGCTCGGTTACGCGGCTAACGACAGCCCCGAATATCAGGCTTGGCCGCCCGGGCCTATCGCCGGCAACGTCCATCTGGTGGGAGTTTTTAACCTTGCCTTCAATTACATGCTCTTTTACAGGAACGGCATCCTCATCGCCAGCAACTCTTTGCCGGCGGGGGTGCCGCTGTCGGACATGACCGGCGGCAATGACTCGGCTAACTATATCGGGGCGAATCTGGGCGGCGGGATTTCTCCCACAGGAACGATTAACGAATTCCGCATTTACAGCGGAGAGTTGACGGTGGATCAAATCCGCGCCAGCATGGCCGCCGGTTCCACTAACATTCCGCTCGCCGACGGCACCATCAATCCGGGCGCCATTACCAGCGTTTCGGTCAGCGTGCATCCCTTCTTCATCGCCGGCACTCTGGCCGACCCAACGGTCATGGCCAACACCGCCACGGTGTCGAACATCAATCTGACTTATGTGCCGGACGTGAATTTCACTTCGGGCGACACCAACGTCATCCTCGTGCTGGCCAACAACCAGATTCAGGCGGTGGGCGCCGGGACGACGACCTTGTCGGCAGCCTACCAAGGAGTTACCAACCAAACGAGCGTGACAGTCATCGCGGCGCCGGCGCAGGCGATGCTCACGCACCGGTACGGTTTCGCCACCGATGCCAGCGACTCGGCCAGCGGTGAAAATGGCATTCTGATGGGCGGCGCGACCATCACCAGTGGCGCCCTGAATTTGACCGGCAACGGCAACAGTGGAAACTCGGGCGGAACTTCCGGCGCTTATGTCAGTTTGCCGCGCGATGTGATCACCGGTTATCCAGCCGCCACGGTGGAAATGTGGGTGAATTTGCAGACCACCGCCTCCGGCAGCCGTCTTTTTGACGTTGGCAGTTACATCAGCGCCTCCGCCAACACGGACGAAGACGCCAACGACTCCTCGGCCTTTATCTTGTCACCGGCTTGGGGAACTTCCACCGAACTGATAATCAACCCGACGGTGGGAGGTGACGCGGGGAACGACCAGGCCATTTATTCGCACCTTTTGGCCGGTTTGGGCGAAGTTCAAATTGTGGGAGTGGCCACCTCAAATTCCCTGCGACTTTATCTCAACGGCGCGCTGGTCGCAACCGGAACCAACACTTACTCTTTGCTCTCGGTTTCCGAGCAGTTTGCCGTCATTGGCCAATCGTTCGGCCAGAACGCCCCCTATGTATGCGGGACCATTTACGAGGCCCGTCTCTATTACGGCGCACTGTCGAGCAACCAGATTGCGCAAGACTACGCGCTCGGCCCGAAGACCGCCCCCCCTGTGTCTTTGACGGCGGCTGTCTCCGGCCAATCGCTGCTCATCAATTGGCCCGCCTTTGCCTACGCCTTTGGGTTCACTTTGGAATCCAGCCCCGCTCTGGCTGGACCGGAGGCGAATTGGCAGCCCGTGGCTGGAACGCCAACTTCAAACGGCAGCGTCTTGACACTGAGCGTCCCGCTCTCCGGTTCCGCCCAGTTCTTCCGCTTGGTGAATTAGCGTTGAGAAACGGAAGTGTTTGTGTTATGTTGAACGGGGCGAAGCAGTATATGAGAAAAGAAAAGGTCTGTGTTGTGAGACGCGGAACGAAATCCAACGAAGCGTTTACCTTGATTGAGTTGCTGGTGGTGATCGCGATCATTGCCATTCTGGCGGCCTTGCTGCTCCCCGTGCTTTCCCGCGCGAAGACCCAGGCGGTGAAGGCCCAGTGCGCCAGCAATCTCAGGCAGTTGGGCATCGCCTCTTATAATTACGCCCAGGACAACAAGGATAACTTTCCGGATATGACCCAGAGCAGTGACACCGACCCAAATGGCGGCACGTCCAACTGGCCGTGGGACGTGCCGGATTATGTGGCCAACATGCTCTCCGGCAACGGAACAACCCGCTATATTTGCTATTGCCCGGCCAATACATTGCAAGGCCCTAATAACTCTGATTTTTGGTGGGGATATGAAGGCAGCAGCCAGAACAACATCACCTCCCAAACCTCCATCGGATACCGGGTGATGGGTTACCAATTCGCCTGGACCAACACCGGTTCTCTCGGTACGATGGACGATTATCCCTATAACACAAACGTAACGGAATCTCTGCATCCGAAGGGCTACGCCGCCATCGTTCCCGGCGGGACGATATTGCTGAATCCTCCGCTCTCGCAGCGGGTCATCATCGCCGACGTCACCATCACAACAGCGCCTTGGCAGCCGAACCGGAACAACAACAACTTCTCCGCCGTTCCCGACGGCTACGGCGACATGCATACCACCACGCATCTGGTCGGAAAAAGGGCCGATGGAAACAACTTGCTCTTCGCTGACGGTCACGTGCAGTGGCGCCAATGGACCGATGACCTGACGACCAACCGCACCGGCGCCTGCTCCGGCATCGTTTATTTCTGGTGGTGAGACTCCATCCTCGCATGGTTTCCGGGTCTGTTATTTCATTTGCCAGCGGCCGGGCGGCCCTGCTCTAATTGACACATACGGCCATGAAGAAAAAGAGTTTAAAATCCGATGCCGCCGCGGCGGCAACGGACTATGTCGCGCACACGGTCGGCTCATTGCCGGGCTACCTGGCGGCGGCGCCGGGCGTCGGCCGAAAACTGGGCGGAAGCCCGGACCGATGGCGGGTGCGCGAGGTCGGCGATGGCAATTTGAATCTGGTCTTCATCGTCACCGGGCCGGAGGGGGCGGTGGTGGTCAAGCAGGCCCTGCCGTACCTTCGCTGCGTGGGCCAAGGCTGGCCGCTGACGCTGGATCGGGCCTGGTTTGAATACGAGGCGCTGGTGGAGGAGGCCAGGCACGCCCGTAAGCGGGTGCCGGCCGTCTATCATTTTGACCGGAAGATGGCGCTGTTGGTCATGGAGTACCTCACTCCCCACATCATCCTCCGCAAAGGGTTGATCGCCGGAAAAGTCTTCCCGCTCATGGCCCGGCACGTGGGGGAGTTCATGGCCGAAACTCTCTTCAAGACCTCGGACTTTTTTGTCCCCGCCGCCCGCAAGAAGGAGCGCATGGCTCTGTTTTGCCAGAACACTCAATTGTGCAAAATAACCGAGGACCTGATCTTCACTGATCCTTACCGCGAGGCGCCGCACAACCGGCACACGACGCCGCAGTTGGATTCCTTGGCGCGGGCCTTTCGCCAGGACAGCGTGCTCAAGAACAACGCGCAGGAGTTGAAATATGCCTTTCTGACCCATGCCGAGGCCATGGTTCACGGCGATCTGCACACCGGCTCGATCATGGTCACAGAGGCTGACACGCGTGCGATTGATCCCGAATTCGCCTTTTACGGGCCGATGGGATTCGATATTGGGGCGGTCATCGGCAACCTGCTGCTGGCTTGGTGCTCCCAACCGGGCCATGCCGCCAAACCCGGCCAGCGGGACGACTACCGGCGCTGGATTCTGGCCCAGACCGACACAGTCTGGTCGGTGTTTTGCGCCCGCTTCTCCAGCTTGTGGCGCCAGCGCATGAAAAATGACGGGAGTGGCGACGCCTTCGTCCCCGCTCTCTTCAAGCATCAACCGGAAGCCAGCCAGGCGGCCCTGGAGGGCGTGCTGCGCCACATCTGGCGCGACACGCTGGGCTTCGCCGGCATGAAAATGATTCGGCGCATCTTCGGGCTCGCCCACGTGGAAGACTTTGAAAGCATCCGCAACCCGGATGTTCGCGCGGCCTGCGAGGGGCGCGCGCTCCGGCTGGCACGGCGCATGGTCATTGACCGTGCAGCCATCCCCTCCCTGCCGGCGTTGCTGGCCCTGGTGGAAACGGAGTTGTCCGATTGAGCCTGCGTTTGCTCGAAAAATTGAAATGGTGGAGGGGCCGCGAGGCCGGCCCCTTGAGCAATCGCCGGGGCGCGGCCGGCGAGCAGGCCGCCAAAGAGCGCCTGCAACGGGACGGGCTGAAATTCCTCACCGCCAATTTCCGCACCGAGCGGGGAGAGATTGACCTGATCTTTCGCGACGCCGACTGTCTGGTGTTCATCGAGGTCAAAACCCGCACGCGCGGCGGCTGGCTCCGTCCCGCCGCGTTCGTCAACGCGCGCAAGCGCCGGGCCTTGACCCGTTGCGCCTTTGACTATCTGCGCCTGCTGAAGAACCCGCCGATAAAAATTCGATTTGACGTTGTTGAAGTTTTGTTGGAGGACGAGGCGGTGGCCGAAGTCCGCCACCTCCCCAACACCTTCACCCTGGTCCCGCCGTATCGCTACGGGTGACGCAACTGACTCAGATGGACACCAATCAACTGCCGGGAAACTTGGGGCTGACGACAGGATTCTCTTCCGATACCCTGATCGCGGCGCTGATTTGGGGCTCCGTCGGGCTGGGGTTCTTCATTTACGGAAAAAAACAGCGGTCGTTCCCGCCCCTGGTGGGCGGCCTTGCCATGATGGGCATGTCTTATTTTATCAGTTCCGCTCTCTGGATGAGCGTCGCAGCGGTGGCGATCATCGCGGGAATCTGGTTTTGGTCCCGCTATGATTGACCAAACTCCCGGATGTCCGTGTCACCGCGCCGCACGGTCAGGCCGGAGACGCCGGGCAGAGGTCTGGCGCGCCCCCTGGCTTTCAATTCGCGTAGAAAAGCCAGAAAATCCAGACCAGCAGGCCCGCGGCAATGGAACCGACAATGACCGCCACGAGCAGGTTGCGCAAGAAGCGCTTGCGCGCCCCGCGCCCCTGGCCAGGCAGTAAATAATAAAAATTCTTCGCCCTCCGGCTCACGTGATTCGAGTTGCGCCATTTTGCCTTGAAGGCGTCACATTTGTCAACCGATAGTGGGACACAATTTCAGCATGGTGAAACCCCGGATTTCACTTCGTTCCGGCGCGGGTTAATTGCATCAATTTGAAGTCCGTCGCCGTGAGGTTGGTCGCCAGGATGACGATTTTTTCGGCGGCGTTGGGCGCCAGCGCGGAACCGGTTTTGGAGGCGGTGCCGATCTTGAAGCCTTTCGGGTCGCACACGGCCAATTGCACCAACGGCGTGATCTCCTGCGCTCCGACATTGGTCACATAAATCGTGCCCTTGATCCCATCCAACGTTCCCATCACCGAAATCCTGGACGCCGCCAGTCCGGCGTCAACCTTGGCCACGATGGCCGCGGGTGTCGCGGGTGCAACCGCGGCGGGCCGCGGCGCGGCCGCCGCTGGACGCGGATTCTGGCCCAGGCTCCGGGCCTCGTTGGGGTCCTGATTCACGCTGGTGGGGGCGTTGCGGTGATTGGGGTCTTTCATGATCGGATGAAGCAGTTGCACCGGCGAACTGGCGACCTGGCCCTGCGACACGACAGTCCCGGCCAGGACAACCGCGGCGACCGCCATCAATGGCATGCGCATAGGACGCTCACTTTCTTTGTGTTCCACACAACATAATCCAAAACATTCAAGCGTCAATTCTAATCTCCGGGCTGAAAGAGGCACTCCTGAATGCCGCCTTCATTTGGCTTGGCGCGCCGCCAGCCCGTTGCGCTGCTGTTGCAGCGCCTCCTGGGTGGCGGTGTCGGTGGACGGGATGGCCTGCAAAATCTGGTCAATGATGGAAAGGCGCTGGCTGATCTGCGCTTGAGTGAGCGCGCCGCCGCCGTCGTAGGCCGAGAAATCCTGGTTGCCGTTGGCCATGTGAAAGGTCAGGTAGCCGCCCGCCGCCGGGTCGGCCGGCGGGCCGAGTTGGTACGTGCGGCCCCCAAGATAGGGCGCAATTTGGGCCAGGACGGTGTCGGGAAGCTGGCCCCCTTTGGCCAAATCGAGCAAGGCGTTGAGGGCATCGGTGTTTTGCGCCGCGATTTGGGCCAGCGCCTGCGCCGCGGCGGCCTGATTTCCCGGCGTCGTCCCTTGCGCCATCTGAATCAAGCTGGGCACGCCTGCGCCATCGGGCAGACCGGCCAACGCGATGGAGGAGTAATAGGGCCATTTCTCGGCGAATTGCGCCAGGTCGCCCGTGATGCTGGCGCCACCGGCGGCCTCGCTGGCCAGCACTTGAAACAATGGCAGGACGTTGGCGCCTCCCAACTGATCCATCGCGCCCAGGGACAGTTGTTGACGGACGGCGGCCAGAATGGCCTGCTGATATTCTCCGGGCGCCTGGGCGTCGAGGGTCTTGGCGAGGGTCGAGATGTCCGTGGGGAAGATGGAGCTCTGCAAGGTTTGCAACATGGCCTGTGTGGATTCCGGCCCGCCGATTTGGGCCAAGGCGTCCAGCATGGCGGAACGGAGCGAACCATAGCCCAGCGCGCCGGCGCCGTTGACTCCGGCGTAATTGGCGTCCTGGTTCTGCGCCAGGAATTGCTGGATGAGCGGGACGGAGACCGCGCCTTGGTGGATCAACTGTTGGAGGCTTTCCTTCCATTTCTGGGCTTGCTCCGGCGTGATCGGCTCTTTGCCGTCAAGGGCGGTCAGCACGGAAATCAGCTCCTTCGGGTCCGCCCGCGGCCCCTCCGGCGGCGGGCTTGAAGGGATGGCGGCGATGGGTGCCGGAGCCCGGACGGGCGACGGTTCCGCAGGGGCGGCCGTCCCTTCGCGCGGCTTGATTGGCTGGTAGCCGGGAGGAGCCGCGGGCGCGGTGGATGGGGCGGCCGAATTTGATGGGGGTGGCGCGGCCGGCCTCTCCGGGGCGCGGGAGTGAAGTCCCTTGTAGGCGATGGCCGCGACAATGACCAACGCTCCGAGCATCAGCGCGGGCATGATCACGGGCGGCCTTCGCGAGGCGGCGGCCTTGGGCGCCTTGTTCATTGGCAGAAACATAAGCGCACCGGACCACTCAAACAAGCCTGAATAAGCCCAAGGGTCTGAAGAATCAACAGACCGCTTTCTGTCAATCGGCCCAAAGGGGGCTTGTCCCGACGGTGATTGGTGCTAAAGTCTTAACGTGAGTGATGAGGCCAAAACAGCCGGCCAGTCATTGAAAATGGTCGCTTGCGGGCGGTGTAAGTCCAAGACATTCATCGCGGGCGACTTGGCACCCTTTGCCACGATACCCTGCAAGAAATGCGGGCATCCGGTCATGTTGCCGGTGATGCTGGGCAACTTCGAATTGCGCACCATCATCGCCTCCGGCGGCATGGGCACGGTCTATACGGCGCTGGACGTGAAGCTCCTGCGGGAAGTGGCACTCAAGATGCTCAAGCGGGAAATGGCCGCCGACGCGCGTGTGCTGCAGGGCTTTTACCGTGAGGCCCAGGCCGGGGCTTCGCTCAACCACACCAACATCATTCATATTTACAGCTTCGACGATTTCAACGGCCAGCCCTACCTGGTGATGGAGCTGGCCAACAACGGGAGCCTGGACGGCCGCATCGAACACGAGGGACGGGTGCCGGAGCGGGACGTGCTGGATGTCGGCAGCAAAATGGCCTCGGCCCTCGGCGCCGCCCTCAAGCACAACCTGCTGCACCGGGACATCAAGCCGGGTAACATACTTTACAACGCCGACGGCGAACCCAAGCTCATTGACTTCGGGCTGGTGCGCGCGGCCGAGGTGGACGACGCCTACGAAGAACACGTTTGGGGAACCGTCTATTACGTGGCCCCGGAAAAGATCGAGCGCAAAGGGGAGGACTTCCATTCAGACATGTACAGCCTGGGCGGCACACTCTATCACGCCTTGACAGGGCGCGCCCCCTTTGAGGCGCCGACGGTGGAGGAAGTGGTGGCGGCACACGTCCACGTGCCGCTGACGCCGCCCAACCAAGTCGTGCCGGAAATCACCGAATTGACGAGCAATGCGCTGATGCGGGCCATGGCCAAACGTCCGGCGGACCGGTTCGAGAATTACGAGGAGATGCAGATGGCCTTGGAGGAGGCGCGCAGCCACTTGCTGGTGCGGCAAAGTCAGGAGACCGGGCAGCCGCCGGCGGCAAAAAGCTGGTGGAAGCTCTAAAAACAAGAAGGCGGAAAACGCACTGTCGCGGCTCGCTTTCCGCCTGCTCCATCAAATCCGCCGACCCGCAGGCCCTGCTATTCCTGTTTGGAAGACGGCCCGCCTGGGGAAGGCGCCGGCTTGGGCGCCGGGGTGGTTGTGATATGCAGAGTGCTCGCCTCCCAAACACCATCGGCGTCCTTCTTGCCCGAACCGGACACGCGCAAGCCCACGGCGGCATCGGCAAAGGTGCCCGGGTCCCTGTCTTTGAAGATTTTGGTGGTGGAGGTGACCTTGATTTTTGTCTGCGGCGCCTCGGCTTTCCCCTTCAAAGTCAGGGTCATGGTCGCGGTGTCAACGCTGGCAATGGTGCCTTGGAAATGAGGGACCCGGCGCGCCCTGGGCGCAGCCGGAGAGGTGTTGGTTGTGCCCGGCGTGTCCGATGGGACCTGCGCCGCGCCGGCCGTCAAGACGGCGGCGGCCAAAAGAACAACGGAAAGTTTTGTAATTGATTTCATACGTTTTGCTCTTGTTGCGATGTTAATTGTTCACAAACCCGAACGTTGGGAGTAATAACAAACGGCCGCCGGAACGCCAAGCACTTTTTCAGCGCTTTTTTCACCATCGAGCCGGTCAGCCCAGGATGCGCTTGCCTTCGGTGAGGAAGATGCCCTGGAAGTTCATCTCCAGTGCCTGGGCGTTGGTGGCCTTGGCCAGGGCCTCTTGCTGGGAGACTTTGCCCTCTTTGACCAGGAGGAAAAGGGATTGGTTGAAATTGAGCATTCCCTCCTCACCGCCGGTTTCGATGGCCGCCGGGAGCTTCTCCAGGCGGTTTTCCTCGATCAATTTGCGGACGGTGCCGGAGTTGATCATGATCTCCTGGGCCGGGGTCATGCCCCCGGCAATGGTCGCAACCATGCGCTGGCAAACGACCGCCTGGAGCGTGCCGGCCAACTGGCGCCGGATTTGGTCCCGCTCGTCCGGCTTGAAGAAATCCAGGACGCGTCCGACGGCTTGGGCGGAGTTGGTGGTGTGGAGAGTGGACAAGACCAGATGGCCGGTGTCGGCGGCGCTCATGGCGGCGGTGAAGCTGATGGCGTCGCGCATTTCCCCGATCATGATGACGTCCGGGTCCTGGCGCAGGATGTATTTGAGGCCATGGCCGAAGGTGCCGGTGTCGAGGCCGATTTCGCGCTGTTCGATGATGGATTGGTTGTCTTCAAAGACGTATTCGATGGGGTCTTCGAGAGTGATGATGTGTTTGCGGTTGTTGGCGTTGATGTGCTCGATCATGGCGGCCAGGGTGGTGGATTTGCCGCAGCCGGTGGAGCCGGCCAGGAGCACGATGCCGCGGGGTGATTCAGCGATTTGGCGCAGAACGGGCAGCAGGCCCAGTTCCTCGAAGCTGGGCACCTGGGTCTTGACGAAGCGCATGGCCAGGCAAGGGGTGCCGCGTTGGTAGAAACAGTTGGTGCGGAAGCGGCCAACCTCGGGCAGGAAATAGGAGAAATCACATTCGTGGTCCTGCTCGAGTTGGCGTTTGGTGTGCCGCGGCACGATGTTCTCCACCACGGTGTTCATCCACTCGTCGGTCGGATAGGGCGCCTCCACAGCCACCAGTTTGCGGTTGATGCGAAAAACCACCGGCGTGCCGATCTTCAGGTGAACATCGGACGCGCCCCCTTGCACGGCGGTCACTAAAATGCGGCGGAATGTTTCCATTTCCCGCATTATACAACATCAGGCCCCGAAAAATCCAGTCAGGAATAAGCCAGCAAGCGGGCTTGCGAGAGGCGGGTGACGCGGGTGAAGAGCATGGAGACTTCGTAGCCCTCCCGCGGGTTGCCGGTGCAAGCGACAATGACGCCGGTAAAATTGACCCTTTTGGCCACCCCAGGCCCCTGCAAGGTGACCGTCATTTCGGTCCAGGGAGCGAAGGGTTGATCGTTGTGAAATTCGATGCCATTCTTGCGGATGTGAACGGAACCGGCCGGGAGGGTCAAACATTGGGTGGTTCGGGGAGACAGACCGAGCGGGCTGTTTTCAATTTTTCTGGCGCTCATACGCTTAACAACATAGCACGGTTTGCGCGCCCGTCAAACGGCCTTTTTTCAACGGCTTTTTCAACGATTATTGAATCTGCAGAAAGGCGGCTGCGCCATGCGCCTGCGCCACGGTCCCGGCGCATTGGGCGGGCACGAGGCAGAATTGGCCCGGGCCGGGCCGGACAACCTCGCCCGATCCTTGAATGCGCAAGGCGCCTTCCACCAGGCCGAGGATCGTCATGCGTCCCTCCGGCAATGCGACTTGATCGCCCGCCGCCACCTTTCGCAGGCTGACCTCAAACAGTTCATTCGTCACCAGCGGGCGGATCGTGCCCGGCTGGGCGGCCGTTTCCGTCCGTGGCAGCAACGCCGGCTCGAAGTCTCCGAAGTCAATGCTGGCCAGGGATTGGGGCACGTGCAACTGGCGGGCTTTGCCATCCGGTCCAACGCGGTTCCAGTCGAACACACGAAATGTCGTGTCCGAGTTTTGCTGAATCTCGAACACGACCGTTTCGGCGCCAAGGGCGTGGACGCGTCCGCTGGGCAGAAACAGGGCGTCGCCCTCTTTGACGGCGATGCGGTGAAAGCACTGGGCGACGTTGCGGGCCGCCAGTTTGCGCTCAAAATCGGCGCGGCTGACGCCCTTCTTCAAGCCGGCGAACAACTCGGCCCGGGGTCCGGCCTGGGTCACGTACCATATCTCGGTTTTCGGCTCGCCGCCGAGGCGCGAGGCGACGGCAGCGGGGGGGTGGACCTGCAAGGACAATGTTTCCCGGGCGTCAATGATTTTGATCAGCAGCGGGAAGCGGGCCGGCATCGGGTCGCGCGGGCCGAGCAAGGCGGCGGGACATTGCTCCATGAGCCGGCGCAAGGTCCAGCCGCGCAACGGTCCCCGCGCAATGACGCTCTCGTCGCCGGGCCGGTCGCTGATCTCCCAAGATTCTCCGACAAGCAAGCGGGGGGGCAGGGGCTTGCCGTAAAGCGTTTCAAGGTTGCGTCCGCCCCAGATTCTCTCCTTGAAGATGGGAACGAAGGTCAGCGGATAGAGCTTGAGCATAAACCTCGGAGCGGGCGCCGGTGCGGCTTAGGGCGCCGGCGGGGCCTGCTGGCCATTGCCGCCCGGGGCGCCGTTGCCGGTCTCGACCGCTTTTTTCTGTGTCTCGATGAAATGGCCGTGGGCGCGGTATTTTTGGTAGCGCATTTTCAGGCGCTCGCCCGCGGAGAGTTTCTGCAACGCGGCCAGATTGGATTCCAAGGCGGCTTTGAGAGACCGGGCCGTTTCGGTCAGGTCGTTGTGGGCGCCGCCCAAGGGTTCGGGCACGATCTCGTCCACCAATCCCAGTTCGTGCAAATCTCTGGCGGTGATGCGCAGGGCCTCGGCCGCCTTGGGGGCCGCCGAGCGGTCCTTCCAGAGAATGGCGGCGCAGCCTTCCGGGCTGATGACCGAATAATAGGCGTTTTCCAGAATCAAGACCCGGTCGGCCAGGCCGATGCCCAGAGCGCCACCGGAACCGCCCTCGCCGATGATCACCGCGATGATGGGCACTTCCAGCAAGGTCATCTCGCGCAAATTGACGGCGATGGCCTCCGCGACGTGCCGCTCCTCGGCGCCGATGCCGGGGTAGGCGCCAGGGGTGTCAATGAGGGAGATGATCGGCAGACCGAACTTGTCGGCCAGCTTCATCAAGCGGAGGGCCTTGCGATAGCCTTCGGGCATGGCGGAGCCGAAGTTGCGTTTGATGTTTTCCTTGGTGTCGCGCCCCTTCTGTGTGCCGAGAATGACGACCTTTTGGCCGGCCAATCTGGCGAAGCCGCCCACCACCGCCGGATCATCGGCAAACAAGCGGTCGCCATGCAACTCGGAAAAATCGGTGAAGACGGGGCCGACGTAATCCAGCATGAAAGGCCGTTTGGGGTGGCGGGCGATCTTGATCCGGTCCCAAGGGCTGAGTTTGGCGAAGATCTGGCGTCTGGTTTCCTCGATATTCTTCTCGATGGCCGCAACTTCCTCTTCAAAGCTGATGCCCGAGGACCCCGTTTCCGGGTGTTTCTTGAGGTCTTCCAGCTTGCGTTGCAACTCCAGAATGGGCCGTTCAAAATCAAGCTGATATTTCATCAGCCCCCAGTCTAATTAGCCCAAACGGGGCAGGCAATGGCGAAAATCGGCTTGTTAGTGGCCGTGACCGCCGCCACCGCCGCCGTGGAATCCACCCCCGCCCCCGCCATGGAACCCGCCCCCATAGCCGCCGTGGAATCCCCGGCCCCAGCCGCCGCGTCCCCCCCAACCCCACCCCCAGCCCCAACCGCCCACCACCAGCGGGGAATAATAGTAGGGCCACGCGTCATAGTAATACGGATACGGGTAGGTATAGGGATAATCGGTCCCGACGTAGGTCACCGCCGGCGGAGGCGTCGAGGGGGTCACGACCTGAACGGGCTGGCTTGGGGGGATTTGGCCCGGCGGGTACTGACCCGGCGGGTACTGGCCCGGCGGGTACTGGCCCGGCATGGCCGTGGCGGCGCCACTTTGGGCCGCTGCCGCCGCCGCGACGGCTTGCTGCTGGTAATACTGCTGGGCGGCCTGCTGCTGCAACTGGCCGTCACGCTGGATGATCGTCTTGGTAATCTCCTGCGGCACCCCCAAGGACTGCAAATAGATGATGTTGTCGGCTGTCAGGTGAAAAGGCAGGACGGTATTGTTGATGTAATTGACGATCACGTCTTTGTTGATCCCGCCCTGGTACATTTTCACCACTTCGCCCACGCCGTAGGCCAGGGCGGGCGCCGGGGCGGGCGCGGCGGCGGGCGCGGCCGGCGCGGCCGGCGCGCTGGCGGTGGGGGCGGCGGAGGTTTCGTCGGCTGCGGTGGCGGTGTTCGAGGGAACGCCAAAATAAACCGCCGCGGCGGCGCTGGAAACCAGGGTGAACCAAAAAATTGACGGGCGACTTTTCATTTTCTCAACTCCTCGAGACTGGTGTCTCATGTTAAAATTCTCTTATCCAACCTGCAGCCAATTTACGCGCCATGCGGCGTTTGGGCAAGATGTTTCTGGCCTTCCCCAACGCGCTTGGGGTGAAAGCCATGCCAAACATTGGACGCGCCAAGGGCGCGGGGAATTCAACGCACGACCCCCGCCTCCGCCACACGGGCGGCGGCGTCCTGCCTGGGAATTGTGCAAACTGATGGGTCCCCTGGTCGAAAGGCGATGAGATTGCCGCGAGAAGGCGCAAATAGCCAGAAGGCGTTGTTTTATGGCGCCAACAGGCCCGTGAGCGGGTCCCGAATGACTGTCCGGATGGCCGACGCGCCCGCCTCTTGCCGTTAAACGCCAAAGTGCATGTACGTGCATGTACCTGCATGTACCTGCATATTTTGGGGGTGAACACCGGCGATTCTGGCGCATTTATGCACGCGCTCTTGCCCGCCGAAGCCTCGGCGAAGGGGGAAGCAGCCCCAAAATGACCGCTTTTGGGGGGAAAAGACGACCCGTTGGGGGGTGTCCCCCTGCAATATTCTGCAATATTCTGCAATAATTGCAGTTTGGCGCCTGATATGGCCCGTGAAAGGCCGGCAAATGCCCTTCATGGCAGTGTCCCCCCGCCGCGATGGACCCCCTTGCGGCCGAAAAAGGCCAAGTTGCGATAGCTTGCGATAGCTTGCGATTACTTGCGACTTTATCGTTATCGGCCAGGCTTCCGCCTTCGTTAAAACTACGGCGCGACAAGTCCGCCATCGTTAAAACTTCCGCTGTCGTTAAAACTATGGCGGACAGGATGGCGGACAGGAGAGCGGGCAGGCTGGCCACTCTTGCCGATCCCTTTTCCCCTGCAAAATGTCAAAGAACAGGCGCGCGAGCGCCGCACAGGTTCCACATTACCACGTTTTGGTGGGAATACAACATAAAATAGTGGCCAGTGGTTAGTGGTTAGTGGCCAGACCGAGCAGTTGCAACGGGGCAGAGCCCAGAAATAGTGGCCAGTGGTTAGTGGATAGTGATTAGTTTTGGCTCCCCTGGAGGCGCGGGCGGGAAAATGAACCGCGGATGGACTTAGGGCGGCAGCCGCAAGCAAAGATGAATTGGCCGCCAAAGAGCACAACGCGGCAGCCGCAACCAAATGGAATTCAACGCAAAAACGCCAAGACCCAAAGGCGCAGCGCGGCCAGCCGCAACCCAAACAGCGTAATTACAGATTTCACGTCTGAATTGAGAATTGGAAATTGAAAATTGAAAATTTGCAATTGTGACAGAGAGAGGCGCGCTATGGAGCTCATTCGGGAATGTCACGGGAGCAGTGGAGCAAACGGAGAAGGAAAAATTTTGCCAAAAATGCGCAATTCTTGTGGATTGCACTACATAGAGAGGAGCTTACGTTGATTATTCTCTTTGTGCTCCTGATGGCGGCACAAAGAGCGCGGGGCAAAAGCTTCATCCCAACTGGCTGCGTGAGAATAGGAAATAAATATATCTGTTTTATCTATTGACAAGTTTTAGGCAGTGTGATAAGAGAACCATAGTCTGCGCGAAGGAGGCGCTGACCCAGTTCAGCCAACGCCGCGCCCGCAGTTCCAGCTCTAAAGGGAACGAGCCTGGGTTTGGTTTTCCTTCTTGGGAAGGGGAAGCCGGCAGGAGATTTGGTCCGGTCCATTGCAGGCCAGGACGCTGGGGGATTCACAGGAGCGACAGTAGCGCTGTATCGAAAGCAGGCGGTTGGAGGACGACAACCTGATGAAAACACAATGCAGATTGGCCCTTGTTCTTCTTGGCTTGAGTCCATTGAGCGTCTGGGCGGCCACGCATTACGTGGCGCTGGACAGCCCGAACCCGACGTCGCCCTTCCTCACCTGGGCGACCGCCGCGACCGATATCCAGGACGCGGTGGGTGCGGCAGGGGCGGGGGACGAGATTATGGTGACCAACGGGGTTTACGCCCCCGTCACAGTGGACGCACCGCTGACAGTGCAAAGCGTCAATGGACCGGATGTCACTGTAATCAATGGCGGTGGCACGGCGCGGTGCCTTTACCTCACCAGCAACGCGGTGATGGTGGGCTTCACGTTGACCAATGGTGTGGGCACCTACTACGGCTCCGGCGGAGGGGTGATTTGCGAATCCACCAGCGCCGTGCTGTCCAATTGCGTGCTGACCGGCAACTCAGGCGGCGGGGCCTATGGCGGCACGCTTAACAACTGCGCGTTGACCGGCAACTTGGCCCAAAACGGAGGCGGGGCTGAGAGTTGCACACTCAACAACTGCGCGTTGACCGGCAACTGGGGCAACTACGGAGGGGGGGCCTCTTTCTGTACACTCAACAACTGCACGTTGACCGGCAACTCGGCAATCAGGGCCGGCGGGGCCAATGAGTGCATACTCAACAACTGCACGTTGACCGGCAACTCGGCCCCTCGTAGCTTCGGCGGCGGGGCCGGTGGGAGCACACTCAACAACTGCACGTTGACCGGCAACTCGGCAGGTGAGTATGGCGGCGGCGGGGCAGCTCTCTGCACGCTCAACAACTGCATGTTGACTGGCAACTCGGCGACCAACAGTGGCGGTGGCGGGGCCGAAGATGGCACGCTGAACAATTGCACGTTGACCGGCAACTCGGCATACAACGGCGGCGGGGCTGGGGGTTGCACGCTGAACAACTGCATCGTCTATTTCAACTCGGCCACCAATGGGAACAACTATGACCCTTCGAGCGCGCTCAATTACTGTTGCACGACGCCACTGCCCGCTACCGGTGTCGGCAACATCACCAACGCGCCGCTGTTCGTTGACCAGGCGAATGGAAATCTGCGCCTGCAATCCAACTCCCCGTGCATCAACTCCGGCGACAACGCTTATGTCGTCGGCAGCACCGACTTGGACGGCAATCCGCGCATCGTCGGCGGCACGGTGGACATGGGGGCTTACGAATATCAAACACCGACTTCCATCATTTCTTATGCGTGGCTCCAGCACTATGGCCTGCCCACCGACGGCTCGGCGGATTACGCCGACCTGGACGGCACCGGAATGAACGTCTATCAGGATTGGATCGCCGGCTTGAATCCCACCAACGCTTTGTCGGTGCTGCAGATGACATCGGCCGCTCCGACCAATAATGCGGCAGGGTTGGTTGTGAGTTGGGAAAGCGTCAGTGGCATCATGTATTTCCTGCAAAGCAGCACCAATCTGGCGGGGCACCCGGCCTTCACCACCATCCAAAGCAACATCGTGGGCCAAGCCGGCACGACCAGTTACACGGACACCACCGCCACCAACGCCGGGCCGTACTTCTATCGGGTGGGCGTTGGAAACTGAGGCGGGGCGATAAGCTCTGAAAGTACTGGCAGAAAGCAGATAGCGGATAGCAGATAGCAGAAAGCAGAAAGCCGCGTTGGGAACTGAGGCGGGGCGATAAGCTCTGAATTTTGTGGGAAAGCAAAGGAAATCACTGTTGGCGCAGGCGGAAGAACTGGGGCGCACTGCCGATTTGCAGAACGACGACAAACTGCTGCCCGTTGGGGACCGGGGTATTGGTGACAGGGTTCCAGATCGAAGCCGGCAATGATGAGGCGGCCTCCAAGCCGAAGGCGGCAGCGTTGGTGGACCAAGCGAGGCTGACGTGGAGCGGGTCGGGCTGCTGGATTTGCAGCAGGGGCGAGGCCGGTGGGGGGCCGTTGGCGGGGGTGGCAATGGCGATGCCTTGGACGCCATTGGCCAGCGAGTACGGGAAGACGATTTGACCGTTGTTGTTCAGGCCGTTGTTCCCCGGCGAGCCCAAGCCGATAACGGTGGAGCCGAAGAGGGAATCGCCTTCCGCAATGACCTTGTCAACAACGGAGCCGGTTCCCGCCAGGACGGCCCACTGGCCGGAGGAATCGCTGCCGAAGCAAGCCACCGTGCCGGCGGCATTGATGGAGGGGTATTGGTCGTCGGGCAGGCCGCCTCCGGGGACGGAGATTTGTGTCACGATGCCGTTGCTGCTGATGAAGTCGCCCTCAGTGTAGTTGGTGAGGGTGGCCCAGAAGACGACGAGGCCGGTGTCGCTGATCTTGGGAAAAGAGTCCAAGGAATAGAACTGCGACCCGGGGCCGGTCTGGGCCAGGTTGGTGGCGCCGTCCGGCCCGACAAAGAGGCCCTCGGTGCCGTCGGCGAGATAGCCGCAGTAGGCGACCAGGCCGGCGGCGTTGATGGAGGTGCCGCCAAAGGGGCTGCCGCTCAAGAACATGCCGCCATCCTGGGCGATGGTGTTGTAGCCCCCCCCGCCGCTGGCCGGTTCCGTGAAGACCCCTTGTGGGCCGAATGGGTTGCCGCCACTGCCTCTCAACTGCCCTGAGAAAGAGACCTCGCTGTTACGGATGCAGGGATTGTCCCAGGCGACGTAAAAAGGACAGTTGGTGTCACCCGAATTGACGATGGCGGCTGTGAATCCACCGCTGCCGGTGAAGATAGCGGGGTTGTAATTGGTGTAAATGAAGAAGGCCACGGTGCCATCATCGTCAATGGCGGGAAGGCTGACGAGGCTGGTGCTGCCGGCATAAAAGGAGAACTCGCCGCTGCTGGTGTCCGCGATGGTGGTGGTCGTGGTCCCGTCGGTGCGGTAAATGCCCTCGACGCCGGATTGCATGTCCCCTTTAAAGGCGACCACACCTGAATTATTGATGGCGACCGCCTCGAAGTCGCTGAATTGGCCGGTGTTGTCAATGACGCTGGTGAAGGTGTAGTTGCCAGCCCAAGCCGGGCTGCTCCAGAGGGGAAGCAGGCACAACAGACTCACGGCAGAACCATACCCCCGAGAGGCTGCGCGGGCAACCTGTCGCGCGAGGGGATGGGACAGGTTGGGTTTCAAGTCTCTGAATTCGCATTTGGGAAATATGTTCATAGCGTTTTTCACTGAGTTCAAAAGATTCGCACAGAAGTTACAGCTTCCGGCCCTAATGCGATTCTCCGTCCTTTGATAAAATTCAGTCAATCCACAATTTTTGTCCGCAGACGAACAATCGAGTGCCAGCGGGAATCGCCGGCGGCGTTCGGGCCGGTCTGCTCCGATGATACCAACGGGTGGATGTGACAGCGCATCCCGCGGCGTTGGTGGGAATTGGCTAAAAATTGAGTTGCGCCCGCCTCCGCCCGGCCTATCTTTTCACGGTATGGAACATTCGCCCGGCTTTTTGAAGATGGTTGATGAGGCGCGGCTTCGCATCCGCGAAGTGACGGTGGAAGAGGCGCGGCGGCGGCTGGCGCGCAATCCCAAGGCGGTCTTGTTGGACGTGCGGGAGGACAGCGAATGGGCGGCCGGGCATGCGGTACAAGCGGTTCACCTGGGCAAAGGCGTGCTGGAGCGCGATATTGAGAAGACGATTCCCGATCCGAACACCGAATGCATCTTTTACTGCGGGGGCGGATATCGCTCGGCGCTGGCGGCCGATGCCGCCCAGCGCATGGGCTACAAAAACGCCGCGTCGCTGGCCGGCGGCTACAGGGCGATGGCGGCGTCGGGCTGGCCGAAGGCCATCTGAAAGTTGCCCCGCGCGGCAAATTGCGCTGAAACGATTCGCGCCGGGAACTGTCCAATGATTTCAGGAGCAGCCGATGGCAAAGAACAAAAGCAAAAGCGAGAGAAAGATCATCATTTTTTCGATACTGGGCCTGCTTGTGATTGGCGGCGTGGCGGCGCATAAGTTTCTTAAAGCCGACCCGTTCATCGCCGTCTCCACGGAAAAAGTCACGCGGCGCAACATCACGGAAATCGTGATTGCCAATGGGAGGATCGAACCGGTGCTGCAGGTCAACATCAGCCCGGAGGTATCCGGGGAGATCATTCAACTCAACGTCAAGGAGGGCCAGGACGTGAAGAAGGGCGACCTGCTGTTCAAGATCCTGCCCGACAACTACGTGGCGGCGCGGAACTCGGCCCAGGCCAATTACAAGTCGTCCATCGCCAACCGGGACACGGCGGCGGCGAACCTGGAGAAGGCCGATTTGGAGTACAAGCGCAACGACGCCCTTTTCAAAGCCAAGCTCATATCGGAATCGGATTTCCTGACGGCCAAAACGACTTATGACGTGGCCAAAACCAGCCTGGCCGCGGCGGCGGAGCAAATCAGCATCGCCCGCGCGCAATTGGATAACGCGGAGGCTGATTTGGCGAAAACGACGGTGTATTCGCCCTTGACGGGCACGGTGAGCAAATTGAACTCTGAATTAGGGGAGCGGGTGGTGGGCACGGCGCAGATGGCCGGGACGGAGGTCATGACAGTGGCGGACCTGAACGTAATGGAGGCGCGGGTGGATATTGGGGAGATTGACGTGCCGTTGATCAAGTTGGGCCAGAAGGCGGCGCTGGAAGTGGACGCCTTCCCGGACCAAAAGTTTCACGGGGCCGTGACGGAGATCGCCAATTCGGCCAACAACAACGTGACCACGGGCGCCGCCGCCTCGTCTTCCACGAGCACGGAGGCGACGAAATTCCAGGTGAGAATCCGGGTGGAGGAGAAGAAGCGGTTTCTGCCGGGAATGTCGGTGACGGCGGACATCGAGACCCGCTACCGGACGAATGTGTTGAGCGTGCCCATCCAAAGCGTCACCACGCGGCTGCCCGTCACCAACAACCCCGCCGGCACTAATGCCGCCGGAACCAATGCCGCCGGAACCAATGCTGCCGGCACTAATGCTGGTCGCCTCGGCGAGGCGACCCTACCAAACAACGCCGCTGGCACTAATTCTGTCGGCACTAATTCTGTCGGCACCAATGCCGCCGGCACCAATGCTGTCGGCACCAATGCCGCCGGCGCCAAGAAACCGGACGAACCGCCCAAACAGATCGAGGTTGTCTTTTTAGTTGAGGGCAATCACGTAAAGGCGGCGCCGGTCAAGCGAGGCATCAGTGATGATAATTACGTGGAAATAACGGACGGATTGAAGGAAGGCCAGGAGATTGTGTCCGGCGGATTCAAGGCGATTCATGACTTGGAAGACGGCAAAAAGATCGTGGTCAACGCCGCCGCCGCCGGGCAGGACAAGGCCTCCAAGCCCTACTGAGCGGAGAGAAGCGGTGAGCCTCATTCGCCTCCAGAACGTCTCGCGGCTCTATCAAATGGGCGGGGAAACGATCCACGCCTTGCGCGACATTTCGCTGGAGGTGCAGCGGGGGGAATCGGTGGCCATCATGGGGCCGTCGGGCTCGGGCAAATCCACCTTGATGAACCTGCTGGGCTGCCTGGACACGTGCAGTTCGGGCACATATGAGTTGAACGGGACCAACGTGAGCGAGCTGGATGACAACCGGCTGGCGGACATTCGGAACCGTGAAATCGGCTTTGTATTTCAAACCTTCAACCTTCTGCCTCGGGCCAATGCGTTGCGCAACGTGGAACTGCCCTTGATCTACGCCGGCATCCCCTCGGCCGAGCGCAAAAGCATCGCCTTGCAGGCGCTGGAAAGCGTGGGGCTGGCCGACCGGCTGCGGCACAAGCCGAATGAGTTGTCCGGGGGCCAGCGGCAGCGGGTGGCCATCGCCCGCGCATTGGTCAATTCGCCCTCGATCATCCTGGCCGATGAGCCGACGGGCAACCTGGACAGCAAAACTGGGGAGGAAATCATGGCGCTGTTGCGGGTTCTTTCCGACAAGGGCAACACGATTTTCATCGTGACCCATGAGGAGAATGTGGCCCGCCATGCCCGGCGCATCATCCGCCTGCGCGACGGGCTGATTGCCGGCGATTCGGCCAAGAAAGAATGAGGGCGGCGTGAATTTTTTGATTGAAATCAAAGAAGGATTGCTCATCGCCTGGGAGGCCATTCGCGCCAACAAACTGCGCTCGGTGTTGACGACCCTGGGCATCGTCATCGGCATCGTCACGGTGACTTCGATGGCGACGGCGATTGACGCGGTCAACCGGGCGTTTCGCGACAGCATCTCCATTCTGGGGGCAGACGTGCTCTTTGTCAGCCGGATAAACTGGCAGGATCACACGGAGCAGGAATGGCTGCACGACTTCCGCCGGCCGGACATCACGCGAGAGCAAGCGCGCAAGGTCGAACGGCAAATGATCCTGGCCCGGGCGGTGGCGCCGACGGTTCAGACCATGCGCTCGGTCTCGTACAAGAACCGCCGGGCCGGGCGCGTCACGATCGTCGGCACGACCGATCAATTCCTGGGCACCAGCAGCTTTACCATCGGCCAGGGGCGGTTTATGACGGCGACGGAAGTGGAAGGGGGCCGGCCGGTGTGCGTCATCGGCAACGACGTGGCGACCAATCTGTTCGCCCACGAGTCGCCGCTGGGGCGGAAGATCAAGATCGGGGAACGCCAACTGCAGGTCATCGGGGTGCTGGAAAAGCGGGGCAGCTTCCTGGGCCTGAGCAGCTTTGATAACGAGGTCATCCTGCCCATCCCGCAATTCGTCTTCAGCTACTGGCGGAATCCCAGTTTTGACATCCAGGTCAAAGTCAGCCGGCTGGATCAATTGGAGGACGCGAAGGAAGAGTTGCGGGGCTTGCTGCGAAGAATCCGGCACGTGGCGCCGGAAACGGCGGACGATTTTGCCATCAACCAGCAGGAACAGATCATCCAGACCTTTGACCAGGTGACGGGCACGATTGCGGCGGTGGGCCTGGTCATCACGGGCATGTCGTTGTTCGTGGGCGGCATCGGCATAATGAACATCATGTTTGTCTCGGTGGCCGAACGCACGCGGGAGATCGGGGTGCGCAAAGCCATTGGGGCCCGGCGGCGGACCATCCTGCTGCAATTCCTGATTGAGGCGGCCTCAATCTGCCTGCTGGGCGGGCTGGCCGGGCTGGGCATCACCTACGGGCTGACGTTGCTGGTCGCGCGCGGCTTTCCCTATTTTCCAGTGGCGATGTCGCTCCCGGTCATGGGCCTGGCGCTGTTGACCTCGGTGCTGACGGGTCTAATATCGGGCTTTTTGCCGGCTTGGCGGGCGGCGCGGATGAACCCGGTGGACGCCTTGCGCAACGAGTAAACGAGGAGACGAGGATGAAAGCGATCAGCAGGTTTGGCGGCGAGTTGAAGGAGAGTTTCGTCATGGCCATGGGCGCGCTGGTGGCGCACAAGCTGCGCTCGGCCCTGACTCTGCTGGGCGTGTTGGTCGGCGTCTTCTCCATCATCATCGTCATGACCTCGATGCGCGCGATGGAAGAGGATATCGAGTCGAACCTCAATCGCCTGGGCGGGCAGACGTTCGTCGTGCAGACGTGGTCCCCGCTTCACTTTGAAGGGGGCGCCAGCGAGCAATCGTATTGGCGCCGCAAAAGGATTGATATGACGCTGGGGCAGGAAGTGAGCCGGCGGGCGACCCTGGCGTTGAGCGTGGGCCTGGAGGACAACAATATGACCAGCGGGCAGATGAGTTCGCGCTACGCCAAAGGGCCGCCCAACATCAACTTGATCGGCGAAAGCCCGGGCAGCTTTCCGGCCCAGAATTGGATGGTGGCCCAGGGCCGGGCATTGATGGATTCCGACGTGGCGGGGCTGCGCGACGTCTGCGTGCTGGGCAGCAGCCTGGCCGAGGATTTGTTTCCCCACGGCTCGCCCCTGGGCGAGCGGGTGACGCTGGACGGGATCAAATACACCGTGGTCGGGGTGCTGGAGGCCAAGGGGACGATACAAGGGGGACGGCAGGACGACTTCGCCATCATCCCGATCAGCACGGGGATAAACCGTTACGAAGACAAGCGCTGGCTGAACCTGAGCATCCTGGTGCAGGCGCGGAGTCTGGCGGCTTTCGACAACACGGTGGATCAAGTGCGCGGCATCCTGCGCCAACTGCGCAAAGTTCCGCCCGGCAAGCCGGATGATTTTGAGATACTTTCCAACGATTCGCAAATTGAGCAGTTCAAGTCCTTCACCTTCAAGGTGCGCCTGGGCATCAGTTTGATCAGTTCCATCGCCCTGATCGCCGCCGGCATCGGCATCATGAACATCATGCTGGTTTCGGTCACCGAACGGACGCGAGAAATCGGCGTCCGGCGCGCGGTGGGGGCGAAGAAGCGAAGCATCATGGCGCAGTTCATCCTGGAGGCGGTCGTACTGTGCGAAGTGGGCGGATTGACGGGGGTGGCCTTGGGCGTGGGCGGGGGGGATTTGATCGCATTACTGCTGCACCTGCCCAAGGTCCTGCCGATAGATTGGATATTGATCGGATTAGGAATTTGCTCGCTGGTGGGCGTTGTATTTGGGACCTACCCGGCCTATAAGGCGGCCCATTTGGACCCGATCGAATCCTTGCGCTATGAATGAAAGCAACTGCTGAAACCTATGCTGACAAAAACTCCATTCCGCGCCCTGTCCGCCGCGATGGGAGCGCTCGTCTTCCTGCACGGGCCGGAGGCTGTCGCACAAACGGCGACGCCGGCAAAAAAGGACTGGGTGGTGAGCGGGGATGAATTGATCCGGATCGCGTTGACCAACAACCTGGACATCCGGATCAGCCGACTCCAGCCGCAGATTGACGAGTATGGATTGAACGGACTCTACGGGGCCTACGAACCGTCGGCCACGCTGAACGCGACGCATAATTATGATTCCTTTCCGCCCGGTGTCTTCACGCAGGCGGGCTTGCCGTATCCGGGCACGACCGAGCAGATCAATTCCTATACGCCGGGCGTTTCCGGCTTCGCGCCGTGGGGCCTGTCCTACAACTTCAGCGGTCCGTTCTCGGAGCAAAACGTGAGCGGCGCGCCGGACCTCTACAGCAGCTCGCCTGGCGTGACGTTGTCGCAGCCGTTGCTGAAGAACTTTTGGATTGACAACGCGCGCTACCAAATCTCCCTCGGCAAGAAGAATCTCAAACTGGACCAATTGGCCCTGCGCCTCCAGATCATGACGGTGATCAACAACGTCATGGCCGCCTACTACAACCTCATTGGGGCGCGCGAAAACGTGAGCGTGCAGCAGATGGCCGTCAAGCTGGCGGAGGAAACGATGAGCGAAGACGAGCAAAGGGTGCGGGCCGGAGCGCTGGCGCCGCTGGACGAAATGCAGGCGGAATCCCAGGCGGCCAGCGCGCGGTCGGACCTGCTGGCGGCCCAAGCGACGCTGGCCGTGCAGGAGAACGCGATCAAGAGTCTGCTGGCCCTGCGGCAGGAAGATTGGGCGAGCCTGAGACCCGTGCCGGCCGAAACGCTGGTGGCGGTGCCGGAGAAACCCGAGGCGCGGGAATGCTGGCGGGCCGGGCTGGAGCAGCGGCCGGACATGCAGCAAGCCAAGCTGAACATCGAGAAGCAGCACCTGACGATCAAGTACAACTTCAACCAGTTGTTCCCGGAAATTGACGTGGTCGGAAGCTACGGGCGCAACGCGACCGACCTGACTTTCAACAACAACCTGGAGAGCATCCGCCAGGGGAACTATCCCTATTACTCCTTCGGCGTGATGATGACCATTCCGCTGGGCAACAGCGGGCCGCGCAACAGCTACAAAGCGGCCAAAGCGGGCCTGGAACAGTTGTTGTTGCAGGCCAGAAAAGTCGAGTGGTCCATTGTCACGGCCATAGACAACGACATCGCCAAAATCCAATCGGACCTGCTGCGGGTTGACTCGACGCGCCAGGCCCGGGAGTACGCGGAGGAGGCGCTGCAAGCCGAGCAGGTCAAGCTGCAACACGGCAAGAACACCAGCTTTTTTGTGCTGCAAGCCCAGCAGACGCTGACCGCCCGGCGGTCAGACGAAATCCAGGCGCTGGCCAGTTACAACATAGACCTGGAACAACTCTCCTTCGACGACGGCCGCATCCTGGAGCGCAACCACATTGAATTGCGCATTCGTTAAAGGGCGCTCACCTGCAAGAAGTGAACGAGCAGGAGCCTGTGCCCGACCAGGAACCGGTGTAATTGCCGCCGCCGCCGCCGCAGGCGCCGCCCTGGCAGAAGGGTTTGCAATTTTCCGGCGTGCCCGCGTGGTCGCCGCCAGGGTAACCGCAAGGGACATTATGGCAGGGCTTGACATTGATGGAACCGCAGTTGCCCAGATTCTCGTTATAGCAGGCGGCGCTCCATTGCCAGTTGCAACTGATTCCCGCGGTGTCGCAACTAAAGGTGCCGTTCCAGCAAACGGAGTGGCAATTGGCGAAATCGGACTGCCACGGGATGCCGCAGCCGGAGAGGAATACCTCGTCGTCGCCCCCGCAAGGGAGGGTCGTGGACCATTTCGTGCCGTCGAAGGCAGAACTGCCGGTGGAGCAGGTTGGGCTGAAGTTGATCTGGCAATCCGGCACGGGATAGGTGTAGGTGTGGCCGTCGTTGCAGGTCAGAGTCACCGACGCGCCCTGGCAAAAGACGGTGCATTTCTTGCCCGGATTGCAACTGATATGGGCGTTGCACCAGACCCAGCCGCCGCCGGGATTCTGCGAGTTGAAGTTGCAGCAAATCCCGTTGCTGAACCATTCAGTGGTAATGGTGGTGACGACGGTGGATGTGTTGGTGGCCGACTTGCCATTGGAGGCCGTGCCGATGGCTGAGGCGGTATTGGTCAAAATGCCGGCGGTCAATCCCACCACGAAATTAGACCTGAAGAGGAAGCCCTGGCCCGGCTCCACGCCGGTCTGGGAGAAGATGGTGCCGCCCAGCAGGGGATCAAGCACGGACAACGTCTCGCAGGTGTTGCCGGTATTGGTCACGGCGAAGGTGTAGGCAATGGTCCCGCCACACGGCACAATGCAAGGAGCGGTTTTGATCAATTGCACGCCCGGCGTCGAACCGGTGTAGGCGAAATTGACGCCGGCCTGGCACTGGCAGGGCGCCAAGGTGACGTCGGCCTGGTTGTTGCCGCCGGCGGCCGGATAGGTCTCCGTGTAGCCGCTGGGCGGGGTGACCACCACGATGTAACTGCCGGGAGCGAGGCCGCCGAAGCTGTAACCGCCGTTGGCGCCGGTTACCACAGCCTCAATCGGAGTCCCCTGGCTGTTCTCCAGTGTGACAACCACGTTGGAAATTCCCTCCTTATTGCACAGGTTGGTATCACCGCTGCAGCCCGCCAGCACGACGAGGCCGGACACGGCGCAGGAATTGGATTGGGCGACGGTGATCAACTGCCTGCAAGTATTGCTGTTGCCGCAGGCGTCAACGGCAATCCATTCGCGGCTGATGACGTAGGTCGCCGGGCAGCTTCCGGTGGAAACGGTGTCGCAATAAGTCACCGTGGGATTGGGACTGCAGGCGTCGGTGACAGCAGGCGTGCCGGTGACAGCCGGTGAGGGGATGTAAACGCAGCAAAGATGAGTGCTGCACCAACCGCTGACCTGGCAGCCTTCAAAGCACTGATTAAGATTGCCGCACAAACCGCAGAGGTACTGCACGGTGCAGCCTTGCGGGCAGGAACCGCCGCCCAGGGCGCAGTTGCAGATGGTGAGGATGTCGCGCACTTTGCAGCCGTTGCAAGGCGAGGTTGGATCACACAACACCAGATCGCCGCATTTGCCAACGAATCCAGGAGCGCAGCCGTAGTCGCCAAAGTCGCAGTTCAAGCGCAAGGCCAGCACTTGGGCGCAGAAGGAGCCGGCGCTGCAAGAAGTTGGATTGCGGAACGAGCCATTGAGGACTCCGGGATTGCCGCCGAAATTGAGGCAGGTCTGGACCGCGGAACAGGAAGTGAGGGTCAGGCAATTGCCGCCCGGCTGGCCGATGGTGACGCAGCCATTGGGATAGACCTGGTTGAAGCAACTGCTCAGGATGCTGTCGGGGTTATTGCCGCCGCAGGGCACCCATTGCTGTTTTCCGCCGTTGCCGCCATTCCACGAACTCCACCAATTACCGCCCGACTGCTGGCCGGACCAGCCGCCCCACCAGTTGGTCGGGTGGCTGTTATTCCAGCAGTTCCAGAAGTTGGCGCATTGATTGTTGTTGCCGCCGCATGAATTCCACCAGTTGACCCAAGAAGGCCAAGACTCCGAGGGCGGATTTTGCGAGCACCAGTGCTGCCACCAATTGTTGTTATAGGGGTAGCCGCCATTGCATGAGCCGCCCCAATCCCCACAAGTAAACGTGCAGTACATCTGGCAGATATTGGTCACAATCGTCACGTTGGTCGGGCAAGTGATGGTCGGGCCGACTCCGTTGACCGTCCAGCTATAGGTCACGGTGGCGGTGGCGGTGTTGCCGCAAGTCTCCGACGCCGTGATGGTAAAGATGCGGGTGCCGAGGCAACCATTGGTTGCATCCACGTGCGTCACGGTATAGGCAGCCGTGCCGCAAGTAGAAGTGACCCTGACTTCGTTGCTAACGGTGGTGTCGCTAGGCAGGTTGGTGGCGCCGTTGCAGCCGAGGAAGGCATTGGTGGGAACGCCGGTGATCGTGGGGGGTGTTGTGTTGGCCATCCAGGTGTAGGTCACGGTGGTTGAAACTGTGTCGCTGCAGGCGTCGCCGGCGTTGATGGTAAAGACGCGCGTCACCGTGCAACCATTGGTCGTGTCTTGATGGGTCACGCTGTTGGTCATCGTGCTGCACGTCTCCGCATAGGTCACGCCCGCGGATACGCTCGCATCAGTCGGCAGGCTGGCCGGATTGCAGCCCAGCGGGCCGCCAGACGGCACACTGCTGAAGGCCAGCGTCGCCACCGTCCAGGTGTAGGTCACGTTGGTTGAAACCGTGTCGCCGCAAGTGTCGCCGGCGTTGATGGTAAAGATGCGCGTCACCGTGCAACCATTGGTCGTGTCTTGATGGGTCACGCTGTTGGTCATCGTGCTGCACGTCTCCGCATAGCTCACGCCCGCGGATACGCTCGCATCAGTCGGCAGCCTGGCTGGATTGCAGCCCAGCGCGCCGCCAGACGGCATTCCGGTGATGGCCAGCGTCGCGGCCGTCCAAGTGTAGGTCACATTGGTCAAGGCCGTGTTCCCACAAGTGTCAACCGCTGTGATATAGAACGTGTCCGATACCGTGCAACCGTTGGTCGCCAGCATGTTGCTCACGCTCAGGCTCGCGCTCCCGCACGCCGTGCTGGCGCTCATGTCGTTGGTCACGCTGCTGCACGTCGGCAAACTCGCCGCCGCCGGATTGCAGCCCAAGTTAGCGCCGCCGGGCGTCCCGTTGATCGTCGGCGGAGTCAGGTTGGCCGTCCAGGTGTAAACCACGTTGGTCAAGGCCGTGTTCCCGCAAGTGTCAACCGCTGTGATATAGAACGTGTCCGATACCGTGCAACCGTTGGTCGCCAGCATGTTGCTCACGCTCAGGCTCGCGCTCCCGCACGCCGTGCTGGCGCTCATGTCGTTGGTCACGCTGCTGCACGTCGGCAAAGTCGCCGCCGCCGGATTGCAGCCCAAATTAGCGCCGCCGGGCGTCCCGCTGATCGTCGGCGGAGTCAGGTTGGCCGTCCAGGTGTAAACCACGTTGGTCAAGGCCGTGTTCCCGCAAGTGTCAACCGCTGTGATAT
>Ga0326728_10002560_pt1 | contig 59789 bp, 50 predicted proteins | sample MB3enrmetagenome_FD_207602 | JGI IMG/M metagenome (GOLD analysis project Ga0326728, IMG submission 207602) | Lab enriched peat soil microbial communities from McLean, Ithaca, NY, United States - MB31MN | ecosystem: Environmental > Terrestrial > Soil > Wetlands > Peat | place: USA: New York... | reverse complement strand
ACGGATAAAGGGGCAAATGCTATTGCCAGTTTGGAAAAACTCATAGGGGACATTCTCCCGAAAGAGTGCCTCTATTCCTGCCGTGACATAAGAGATTTCGAACAAAGGTTAAGAGATCCAAGACGGGCGACCGACCTCGCTATCCTGGTTCCGGCCGATGAACTGGAACTCGATGAATTCGCTGCTCTTCGTGAACTCTACGATGACACCCGAATTCTTCTTGTCCTGGGTGAACGCAGTCCCGGGATGATCATGAAGGGACACTCCCTGAGACCGCGATTCATGGCTTTTGCCGATACTGAACCGGGGGTCGTGAGGAGCGTGCTGGAAAAGATGACCAATTCCGCCGGCAACGGAAAAAGCATGGAGATGAAAGAATCATGAAAAACACAGTAGACCGGTGGACTAAATAAACCAACCAAAAGATGGAGGAGAAGGAAATGATCAAGATCGAACTGCGCACGGATGATGGAGAAAGGCTTGAACTTGAAATCAGCGATCAGAAGCATATTTTTTGGCAGATCGAGCCAGGAGCGCATGGAAAGGAAGAACGGGGATTTTGCCAATGGAGCGAGTTGGAAAGCGATCTGGCAGAAGGCATGAGGGACGTTGGGGCAAAGATCGTCGATGCTGTGCAGTTATGGAGAGATAACTTCATGCTTGTAAACTGAAGACCCCGGCTCAGGGGGGAAGACAATTTCTCAAGCAAAAACTATTAAATATCTAGTTTTTGAGGGGGCCTGAGGGGTCGGACCGAGACAATTACCTGAGGGGTCGGACAACATTTGAATTATTATCCCTTAAAAGGCGCTAATTGTAGGCATTTTCTTACCCCTCGGCTTCACACTCAATGTTTACCGATTCAGCTCGAACTGGAAGTGATATATCGACAGTTCCTGAAACATTATTTGCATGAATTTAGAAGAATGGCAACGCAGAGTTTTGCGCGGGTCGTGGTCCGGATATGGAAAGCCGCGAGCAGAAACTTGGACAGGATAAACAGGATTGGCAGGATATAGCACTTAAAGGCGGCGCATATTTCACCAGAACGCGAAGAGTGCAAGTGGAAAACCATTATTCATTTTTAAAAGAACCGAGGAACCGGCACACCGCTGATTTGTTTGCCGGAGGCGGCGTTCCTGTAAATACAGGCCGAATTCAGGTGAACAGTGAGCAGTGAGCAGTGAGCAGTGAACAGTGAGCGGTGAGCAGTATCCCTCAATTCCTCAATTTGCCCAATCCGACATAGCATACCACGGAGTGGTTTAGCCGTGCCAAGCGGCAACCAGAAGAGGCAATAAGCAAAAAAGGAAGTGAGCAGTGAGAAAAAACACTATTCGCTCACTTTTTAACTCCCCATTGACACCGGTATCGTGATGCATAGGTTCTATCTATGAATCCGCCAGTCCACACTCGATCGAGGCTGGAGTTTATTGATGACCGATGGTGCCTTCTCCGTCGACTCAGGATTAGTAAAAACAAAGACCAAGGAAGGGTGAGATTTCGATGATCACATTGGGTGATTTTTCGGTAGTCACTGTTTAGGCACATCCGTAAGGAATGCTAGGTCCTATTTGGCAGGGAGAAGAGAATGATTCCATGGTTATGGCTCTGGGCGCCCCGCCTGTATTTTCCATGGAGCGGTAGCGTCGCCCAACAAATCGAACCAGACACGAACTGGTTCTTCGACTCCATCAGTGCTGATGCCGGCGACGGAAGAATTGAGAAGAAGGCCTTTGATACAGCGACTTACGGGAGACAACTGGGCTTGCTCGCCGAGGTCCTGATCGAAATCGCTGACAAGCAGGCCTCGCTGTCCCCCGAGGCGGCAGCGTCGCTGGAGCGTCTGAAAAGCATCCAAGACAAAATCGAGACGATCAAGAAGAACGAGGCTTTCTCCATGGCTCGCGACATCGAAGAACAAGTCAGTCGGCTTCGGAAAACCAGTCCGGCGGAGTTCGCGCACTTGAGCGCACGACTGCGCCCAGTGCTGAGCGGCGATCAAGCCTAAGAGCCAACAGGGGGTATTTCTCCCTCATTCCCGCTCCACTACGGCATGCGGACCCGCATCGGGCGTCCATCAAAAGTGGCGGGTCGAGTCTCCGCATAACCCATTGATATAGTTTTCATAATGTATACATGATGGTCCTCTGCTAATCCGCATAGCTATGCTCGAAGCCTGTCAACCGGTCAAGCTTTCCGTTACGCAGCTCAGTTTTGCACGTGCCCTGACCGAAACGCGATTGTTCTTGAAACTCTTATTGGTCTCTACAGAGATGCAGACCTGTGGGCTTCCATTTGGGCAGCGCACGTATGTTGTTGCGCACAACACCGCGTTCGATACAAACCAGATCGTCGATTCACCCGGGATAGGCAGGAATATCGAAGGAAAAGTCGTGGCTTGGAGAATCGTCGCAAAAACAACAAACGTAAGTACCGGGAGGCATCACCACTGCCTCAACCCGAAACACGTAAGGGGGCGAAAGAACGGCTTTTTCTGTTAAGTTAGCGGCATTGGGCCCGACCCGATTTGAGAGGAACCCGATTTCAGATATCCATCAGAGCCTAACGTGGTTGGCCAGAAGAAGGAAGTGGCAACCACTACACTCGCTAATGCGGGGCTTAAGGTTGGAACCGTGACGACTTCGCCAATCGCTAAAGTCCCGCCCCGATCGGTTATCAGCCAAAATCCTCCGGCAAATGAGAGCGTGGCCCCGGGTAGCACGGTCGACCTAATGGTATCTCCACCTTGTCCCTGAACAACAGCAAATTGAGTTTTCATTCGTTCGCCAAATTGGCAACACTATAATCTGGCCTCATGATCTTATCACGAAATCCGAGATCGAGTCCCTCTGGGCACGGCTTGATCAGTACCAGCGTAAGTTTCATTAGTAACAGGTCAAAGCCCAAACTGCCAGAAGGCGTCGACGGAAAGCCAGCACGTTGGTTGATGAGGATAACTTTTAGCTAAAAATAATTCTGTTGCGCAAAATTATTATTCTATTAAAATAGAAGGTAGATCGCATTATCACATCGCCCAGCCCTTGAATCCAACCTTTAACAAGAATTAGCGAGGTGAATTCTATGCGAAGTCACCTGTATAGACAATCCGCACGGTTTTCTCCGAAAATAAATAGCGTCTCCTGCTCTATGGCTGTCAAGTCAATCGTATCGATTATACTCTTCATTTCTGCACTGCATTTCCCGCCCCAGGAGGGATGGGCCAGGCCCACCACCGAAGATGAAGCCCGAAACGTGGCCGTGAACTGGTTGAGCCTTGAATCCAAGCCCATGGGGTCATCGCTCGGTCATGAGGTCAAAAGCGTCGAAACCTTTACCGACGAGTTTGGGGACCCCGTCTATTATGCGGTTCACCTGCTCCCTTCGGGGTTGATATTTTTGCCGGCGGACGATCAGGTCGAGCCTATCATCGGTTTCGTAAGCGATGCGACTTCCTACGATCCCTCATCCGCTAATCCTCTCGGGGCACTGGTGAGCCGGGACATACCGGGACGAGTCGCCCATTTCAGAGAAATAGAGGCGAACGCTTTGCAAAGCGCCGAGGCGCCGGCAGCCAATGCCCCCATGGCCAAAGCGCGCAGCAAGTGGGCTTTTCTTTCCAGCCCCATCGGCGCCGATGAGGGTGAGGGTCCCGATTCGAACGGCGTGCCTTATAGGCTGAATATCTCCGAAGTGCGGGTGGCTCCTTTTGTGCAAAGTCAGTGGAACCAGGCTGAGGCAGACGGAAAGAGTCCGAGTTGTACAAGTACCTGTCCCTGTTACAATTACTACACCCCTCCCAATGAGCCGGGCAATCCCGCCAATTACGTCTGTGGCTGTGGGCCCACAGCCCTAGCCCAGGTCATGCGCTACTTTCAACACCCGAAAGCCGGCATCGGGGTTGTATCAGGAAAATATTCTATCTCAGGTGGACCCCAGCTTAGGGGCAAGACCCTTGGGGGTGACGGCAAAGGGGGGGCCTATGACTGGGTAAATATGCCCTTGACAACCAGTTCGTCCACTCCGCTTGCCCAGCGGCAGGCCATCGGTAGACTCACCTGGGACGCAGGCCTTGCTGAGAATGCGAACTATGATAGTGGTGATGGCACCTCGACGGATCCGGACAGTGCCTCGAAGGCGCTCGTCAACATATTCCATTATAGCAACGCCATTCATGGCGACAATCCCGTGAATAATATACCGGAAGCCGATCTCTATGCGATGGTCAACCCCAATCTGCACGCCAAGTACCCCGTCATCTTCACCATCCATAGGGTCGGCGGTGGCCATTTCGTCGTCTGTGACGGATACGGCTACATGGCCTCCACCATTTACCATCACCTAAACATGGGGTGGTCCGGCACGGACGATGTCTGGTATAATCTACCCACGATCGACGCCGTGAACAAGCACGAAATTTATACTTCCATCCGCGAATGTACCTACAACATTTACACCTCCGGCAGGGGCGAGATCATTGCCGGTCGCGTAATAGATGTGGTTGGAAATCCCATTAGCAGGGCAAAGGTTCAGCTGAACGGCCAAGACGGCCGCCTGCGTTTCACGACTACCGACGCCAAGGGTGTTTTCGCCTTTACCAAGGTCCCGTCAGGTACTGCTTACACCATCACAGTAGCCAAAAAAGGGTACTCCTTTAGACGAAAGCGGGTTTCAACTGGCACCAGTATCGATTACCGCATCCACGCGGGCAATGTATGGATGCAGGATTTGAAGGCTATTGGCAAAGTGCCCGCTGCCCCGAAAAAAAATGACGGCTCTTGGAACGCAAGTAGACAATACCTGCTTTATAACTTTATTCATTGCTAGCCACGCAAAGAATAGTTGGAGGAGAAGTCAATGAGAAAATTTATAAAGTTTTTCTTGTTGGTATTGTTCTTCTTAATGCCTTTTTTCTCGGGGTGTTCGTTGAGCGATTGCTCTGAACACGTAAAATACAAAACCAATCTGCTTAAAGTAGATTCGGATGGAAACGGGATTCCCGATAATAATTGTACTGAAAGTCGGAAAAACACTTACAAAGTCCATGTCGTGATGAAGATCCGTGAACCTTTTAAACTAAAGGAAATGAATGACTCTTATCAGGATGTGAGAGTCGTCGAATGCCGGGACAAAAATGGTTACACGACAATCGACGCTAACATTTATCCGGGGACTCATGTTTGCCTTACGCCATCAGCTTACCCATTGAAAGATCTGCCGGAAGAGCTACAGGCCTATACGAGGCCAGGCATCGCAACCAACTACGACCTCAAAATGCGAGAAGAAGTCAAGAAAATTGTAAAAGAAGCAAACGCCACAACTGACGTCCAGGCAGTTGAGTCGATATTGAAGTGGGTGAATGATGAAACGCGTTCTTACCCGCCTCCATACGACATCGCAGAAGTCTACTATACCTACTTGGACCATGGTGAAGTAAAAGTTCGTAACTATCACTTTGAAATTCCTGTAAATATACTGCTGCGGACCCACTACTTTGCCGCCTCTATGTTCAGAGAGCGGGTTCACGGATCCTGTAGTTCTATCGCAACCCTGAAATGTGCAATGATCAAAGCGGCTGGCATACCATGCCGGTTGATTTGGATAATTTACCCTATCTACTACCATGAAATGCAAAAGGAGCCTCCTTATCAAAAGAAGCTGCGCTGCCTGTGGGACTGCTCTAATTGCTCATTTGAGCTAAAATCAACGGATGACGCTCCATCCGAAAATCACGCGTATCTGGAAGTGTATCTTGGTAAGCGATGGGTTCGAGTGGACGAGGATATTGACATTTATAACCAGACTCCCCGGTGCTTGTGTCTCAAGATTCTCTCGGTTGCGGATTGGAGTGAGGTGGATTTCTCCAAAACCTGGCCAGTCGACTGGATTTCAGACCGTCCCTACTACACCCAATTGATTGAGGATCAGGAACCGTAGCACTGAAGCCTTGATAGCTGATCGAACCTAACCTGAAGCGCAGTCCAGTGGCGTGGCGGAGCGACTTCTCCGACGGTAGTGAAGATGTCTGAGCTTGAAATTCCGACAAACTGTCTTAATGACGTTTGTTTTTGCATGGGGTCGATCAGAAAATCGTATAATTTTGTGGTCTATGGGGGTGTCCAATGAGTTTTTTCGGGCTGAATCCGCCTCGAAATGCGGTTCGGCATGCTCAGGCAGTCACGTCGCTGCATTGTTCCGGGACACTTCCACTTGGGTCCGAGGGTCAGTTACAGGGTAAATACATATTTTACGATTTAACTACAAGGAGTTGATTGGCGATGCCGCTGGAGAGTTTTCCTTCGACTCAATTAGATTTAAATGTTGCTCCTCCGACCACTGTAGTTGCAAAGCTGTCTCGTGATTTTGCCGTAGAAAATCAGGAAAAGGATCATTGGTGCTGGGCGGCAGTGACAGCTTCCGTAACCAACTATTTGACCAAAAATCCGGGGGGTTGGAAACAATGCCAGATTGCAACCGCCGTGTATCAGACTGGTGGTTCCAGTATTGACTGTTGCAAAGACCCGGATCAATGTGACGACGATCAAGACCTGGACGCAGTGCTGGCCCAAACAGGATGCTTAAAGTATGAACCGGATTACAGCGTAAACGCAGCCGATATAACTGGGGAAGTAACTGGTGTGACTGTTGCGATAACTAATGATCATCCGGTTTGTCTCCGTATCGGGTGGCACCACGATAATGCGGGGGGACATTTTATCGCAGTCGCTACGGTTGGACGCGGTCAGGATGGAAGAGACTACTTCGGTCTATCTGACCCCAAGTATGAAAGCAGTTCTTATGCCGTCCAAGATTTGATTGCAGGGAATTACTTACATAATGCTGACTACGATGGGAAATGGACCCACAGATTTTTTACGGAGGGTTGACCGATGCCGCTTAAATTCGAAAGTGGGCCGAGCTTAGAGGGTTATGAAGACCGCATAAGTGAAGGTCTACATCTTATCGACGAACCGCTTCTCAAAAGCACTAGTGTTCGGATAATTGGGCCGGTACCAGTTTATTCGGCCACGGTGCTGTTAAAAAATCCTATCCTACGCTGGAAAGAACTCGTGTCTGTCGGATGGCGTGCACTTGTTCTAGAAGATGCAAAACCTATATCACTGATACTTATACACCCAACAGTTTCCAATGGCTCAATGTCTATTGCAATCCGTGGGGCAGAAAGTGCGGTTGCATTTTACAGAGCATTAGTGGCAGCAGAAGAACTCGGAGCGAAGCTTAATGGTAATTATTACGTTAATTTTATTACATTTCCAAACATATACGTGACAGCGGTTTGGCTCAAGGGGAAAAGTTCATTCTTCATACCAACCAGGGATGGCTCTCGTTCCAGGCCAGAACCAAAAATTCTTAATCGGCAGACTTTTCTAAAATTGGTGCGTACGCAAAATCAGAGGATTAGAGGCCAGTTGAAGACGCGTTGATTTGTCGATCTGATGAATTCATTTATTCCAAATGAATTGATACTTTTGGAGGTTTAATACGTCGACTTCAGAGGAGGGGGAGTTATGAGAGGATTTGCTTTTTTGGCAGCGTTTGCAGTGATAGCTGGCTTGGCGGGATGCGCAACTATAACAGCTGTGCCGGTCAATTACCAGACTGGAAAGGTAGACGAAACACAAGCCGAGGGGATTAGATATTACATGCCTAAGCCCTATCTTCTTGTCACGGAAATCCCTTATGCACCCAACCCACCCAGCAGCCAAAATGCAGGTGGGGCAAGCGGTGATCAAGGGAAAGGGCAGCAAAAGCAAGACCAGTCGGACCGAACCTCACCTAGCACATCACAGGCGCAACCCAGCGCGGCGGCCACCGATACTTCTTTCGTAGCAAGTATGTCCACTTATACGATTAAACTTATATATCTGCCAGATTTGCAGCACCCAATGGCCCTAAGAATGAGGAGCGGGGCGTTCGGAAGCATAACTGCCGGCCCCACCTTGCAGGATGGCTGGATGCTAACTTCTATAACTGCTAATGTCGATTCCGGAGCCGGCAACATTGCAAGCATACTTTCCTCAGTTGCTTCACTTGCCGGCGGCAAGGCTGCTGCGGGGGGCGGTGGAGGCACTAGTGGAGGCACAACAAAGAAGGGAGGCGGAGGCGCAGCCGTACCCGGTCAGCCCTCTTTGGGCCCAATCAATGGTTTTACTCAGGAGCAATCAGATGCGCTGAGGAATTATTTTAGTATGGCTATCAATGCAGCTAATAAACAGGTTGTAATTTGGGGAGAGCACGTTCTTCCTCCAGGCCTTTACGAATTCCAGTACGACACTAATAAAATTTTATCATGCGTTAGGCCGGTTGTGTATTTTTGTAAGGATGGTGTCAATGCACCGGATAAGTTTCCATGCTCTAAACCTTAGTACCTGACGGCAGAAACCTCCGGTCGGGATTACTTTGCCTCAGCTCGAAAATCTCGGCACGGAGGTTTAAACGTTTGTGTGCAATTATTTATGACGCGGTGTAGATGGGAAACGATTGCTTGGTTTTTCAAAAGGCAAACTTTACCTTTTCCCTGGTGCGCACCATGCTGTTCGGTAATAAATCTGAAGCCACACCGTGGACCGCATGCATTGTTGACATTTAAGGCTTGAAATCGGGGCCGGGTGTGCAAGTTGTTTGAGGGATACATTCACTTTACTTGTCCCGACCCCGGGGCTACCGTCCGATACCGGATGGCTTGCTTGAAAGAGTGCCGTTGGATTTGTAGGCTCTGGGCATAGCGGCTGAGGCGCCGCACCTTGACCCTGCTTGTTGCGCTAAGGTTACCTGTCAATACATTTAGGTATTTGAAGGGTTTTCGGGTTGATTCCGGCGTGTGGAGGTGATCCGGCCGTCTAAAATGGGCCGCCAGTACAAGCATAGGGAGCAGTCTATGAACTGAATCAAAGGAGAATCAGGGGAGGTATGAGATGACTGACATGTCTTTATACAATGCAAATCGGTCCAAGTTGAAATTCGGTGATTTGTTACAGTGGAGTGGAACAAGCATTCTGAGCAAAGCTATACAGTCAAAAACAGAAAATGATAGACCTCAATATGAGAAGGATCATGATATCAATGTATCACACAGTTCATTGCTTGTTACCATGCCCATATACGAAGGCATGGAGCATAGAGTATGGACGACCGAAGCAGTTGAGAATGGGACAGTTTTGCATCTCCTCTCAAAGAACCTTGATAGCTACAACGGAAAACTATGGTGGTATCCTTTAAAGGATGACATTGGGTCTGAGGATTTTAGAAAGCAGGTCGGCATAAATGCATTTGAATTAATCGGCATTCCCTATGCTTTTGAGGATCTATTTACCCAGTTAGCCGGAAGGGTGAAGATTGATATAAAAAACCTTTTTTGCTCTGAATATTGCCAAGTGTGCTATTTGGGGATAGACAAGGCAATAGGTCAGGTCGCATTGAATCCCAATCAGATGGCAACCCTGGGAATATTCGAGGAACCGATTTTGATTTTCCATAATCCGTAACCGCGCAGCATTCGAGGTGCCGAGCGGACAGTGCCTGAGGGGTCGGACCAAGACCCTGAGGGGCCGGACCAAGACAATTACTCGGTACTACTGAGATACTTCCGTTGCCCATCATGCTAAATGTTGGAAATTACAGGACTAACATCCAATTTTCGGGGTCATTTTTCCCATTCTAAAGCTGGAGTAGCCCGAAGAGTGGCCCGCTCAAAATTCACAACCGGCCACCGCCGCGCCTAAAGAACGAAAAGATCCTGCCCGGGGGCGCTCCCAGTTCAAGGTCAGCCCACGCAACCATCCTGCATTCACATTATTTCATGGTGCAATCCCACCGTTCTTTCTTGACGACTAATGTAGTACCTACTACATGAAGGAACAGGTCGGATGTCAAACTTACACAACAAGGGTTTTGCCCATGAAAGAGCTCATAAGGATCCGGGAAGCAAACCAGCATCTTTCGCGCTTTGTCGATGCGGTTCAAGATGGCGCGGAGTTCATTATCACCCGCCGGGGCGTACCTGTCGCCAGGTTGATCGGTGTTCAGAAATCGAGCGGACTGACCGACGCTCAAGAGCAGGCGCGCAAGCGGACCCTGGCTCGAATGCGAAAGGGGTACCCACTGGGTGGCCAGGCGCTCCGAAGAGCTGTTTTGCATGAAAGGTAGACGGCTCACATTGGACACGAATATTCTCGTGTATGCGATGGATCGTGATGCCGGAGGACGCCATGACGTTGCTTTGGAAATCGTCAATCGCTCGGTTGCCTCTGACTGCGTTTTGACCCTGCAATCGCTTTGTGAGTTTTACGCTGCTCTAACCGGTAAGGGGAAAATGCCCCAAAAGGAAGCCGAAGCATAAATATGCCTCTTGCAGTGTCGAGGTGCTTCCTTGTCGCGAAGGCACGAAGAATGCGCGCAACGACCCCGTTTGCGTGAGAAGCGGCAAGGGTGAGGGCGGATGAATGGGTGTGAAAGACGACTAAATCACAAAAACCGGTCCGACCCCGCTTGAGGGCGTTTCGAATACAGCTCTTTCACCCCTTCGTTACGCATTTCCAATCGTGCCTGATCATTTCTCCTATTTTCCTGCCACGCTCAGAATAGAGTACCATACCTTCCCAGTCAGGCGTCTGGCTGACCTTCTGCATCATCAAGCCATCCCCAGTGGCCCGGCTTGGCAGTATGCCCCCGAGGAAAAAACCATTCCGGCGTAAGATATCCGTCGCCATAGGTGTAAAAGGGGAAGAGAGTGGCAGCCATACCTGGAAGACCTGAACGCCTCTTTCCCGCGCTTCGTTCTCCACGTTGACGATGAATGACTGGAAATCGGGCCCGATGCTATCCACGGCAATCCTTGCGACTTGGGCCAAGTCAAAAACTTTCACGCTTCCCCGACTGTTCCCTTCAGCAGGTGAATCTTTCGAATAGACAAAGGTGCGCTCTCCCTCTAAACCTGTATAGAGGTACTCCAACTCATCGTGATAAATAAGAGGGATATGAGCGTTTTGCGCTAAGCGTTTGTAGATGAAACATCCCTGCAAAACGGAAACTCGGCCCGATACGCTTGGATCATTGGTATAAGCAGCAGCCGGCATGAGGTCGACTTCAAGACCTAATTCTATGAAGTTAAGCTCCAGGCACATTTTCTGTAAATGAGGATGGTTGCACACCGGTTCTCCGATAAGTGTTTCCACGCCGAAACGTTTAGAGGCATCGACGATAGAATGTCTGAACAACCTGGGGAAGATGCGATACCCGCGAAAAGCCGGTAGAACTGCTCCTGCTGCATTTTCATAAATCTTATCAGCCGGATCTAAAAGAATGAGCGCATCATGACCAACGACTTCGCCCGTTGGGGTCCGGGCCACGCTGGAGATGATGTGACCCGCAGCATTCTCCTCGATCAATTGGTCCGGGAGGTAATACGTTCTGATGGGGTAACCTTCACCGTAGACCTCGCGAAAAAGCGCGGCTATCCCGGGTGCGTCTTCTTTACGGAAGAAATCTATTTCTATCGGCTGTATTCCAGTGTCCGGACCCGGTGTTTTGCTCAACTGCCCACCCCTCCCCATGACATCATTAGTTTTCTGCGTCCGGCCAACCCTGGTTGGGTATACTACCTTCAACCAGGTCGCCTGATTAATATAATCATCTATACAACTTCTGATTTTGCCCTAAGGGAGTGCTTTGGGCATCATCGGGAGGCCGGCCGCGCCACCGGCAAACGCTGTGATCCGGATTCCCTCCCTATTCGTGAAGGACGCAAGTTCCCACTTCATGCGGCGGTTCAGATTTCACTTTGTATCGGGAAATCCCATCGCCCTGACTATGCTCTTGAATTTCACGGCAATTTCCACGATATTGGATTCGCTGAGGTAATTCTCTATTGCGTCCAAATCGAAAGTCTAATGAGAACTGTTGCTGAAGTCATAACCGTCTTCTTTTTTATCCTTGCCATGCTGGGGAATGCCAATGCGGATCAAGACCGGAGGCAGGTTTCATTCGTTCCGCAGTGGTTACCCCAAGCCCAGTTTGCCGGCTACTATGTCGCCTTTGAAAAGGGTTTTTACGAAAGATACGGTCTCGAGGTAGACATTCTCCGGGGCGGACCCGAAAGGCCTTCGGCGGAATGGCTCAAGAACGGCGCCGCCGATTTTGCGACAATGTTTCTCTCAACCGCAATCGTCGAACGGGCAAAAGGAACCCGGCTGGTCAATGTCGGCCAGATTCTTTCGAGGTCCTCGCAAGTGCTGATCGCGAAAAAATCGAGCGGCATCAATTCCTGGCAGGACCTAAGGGGCAAAAAGATCCAACTTTGGGGAGCGGAACTAAGCATAATGCCCACGGCCCTTTTCAGGAGATATGGCTTGCAGGTTACCGTGATTCCGCAGACCTCGACAGTCAACCTTTTCCTGAGGGGCGGCGTGGATGTGGTTTCGGCAATGTGGTACAACGAGTATCACGCCATCCTGGACGCTGGAGTGGAGCCCGAAGATCTCGTGGTATTCCACCTTTCCGATCTCGGGTTCAATCTTCCGGAAGACGGCATATACTGTTTGGAAACAACATTCAAGAAAGACCCTCAAACTTGCTGCGGCTTTGTGCGAGCATCCCTCGAAGGCTGGAGATATGCTTTCGATCATGAGGAGGAGGCGCTCGATATTGTCATGAAATATGTAAATGAGGCCAAGCTTCCCACGAACCGGCCCCATCAGAAGTGGATGCTCGAACATATGCGCGAAGTGATCAATCTGCCCGAATCCGGAGGGTATCAAACGCTATTAAAAGAGGATGACTACAAAGCTGTCGCCGGAGAACTCATGGCGAACGGCCTTATCGTCACTATTCCCGCTTATTCGGACTTCCTTGAAAACTGTGCGGCCGCCAATGAAAAATAGAGGCCTCGCATTCAAACTCATCCTGTTTACCCTTTCCGGCACAATGGCCGTGCTTCTTGCCGCCTTCGCCTACTTTTATCACTCATCAAAAGATTCCATGATGCAATACGCCGAGGAGAATGCCCGCAACTTAACCCATTCCACAGTGTACCAGATTGAGAAGGTCCTGGTGGGCGTGGGAAAAGTCCCGCTGAATTACGCATCCCTCCTTTCGGGGAGGAATTTTGAAGCAGAGGATATCGTTCGGATCGTGGAGCGGATGGTTTCAGCAAATCCTGAAATCTACGGGGCCGCGATAGCCTTCGAGCCCGATGCTTTCGCTGCGGGCGCCCACTATTTCGCACCTTACTGCTGCAGAAAACATGACGGCCATCTCACGAATGTTATGCTCGGCGATGCGTCCTATCATTATTTCACGATGGACTGGTACCAGATCCCCAGGGAACTGAATCAAGCGGCGTGGACCGAGCCATACTATGATGAAGGTGGCGGAAACATGATCATGGCCTCCTTTTCGGTCCCCTTCTACAAAGGCAAGGATGGCGAAAAGCGGTTCCAGGGTGTAGTAACCTCGAACATCGCGTTGAATGGACTGCAGGAGATAGTTTCGGCCATCAGACTATACCGATCGGGTTACGCCTTCCTGATTTCCCGGAACGGCGTATTCATCACTCATCCCGACAGCCGCCTGGTCATGACTAATTCCATATTCAGCATTGCCGAAGAAAAAAAGAGCAGCCTGCTTCGCCGGATCGGAAAGGATATGATCAACGGCGGCGAGGGACTGGTGGCCCTGCAAAGCGGCTTGTTGCTTCGAGACAAATGCAGGCTCTATTATGCCCCGCTCTCCTCGATCGGGTGGTCGCTCGGTGTCGTTATCCCTGAGCATGAGTTGCTCGAAGGCGTAAACCGCCTTGGCCGCATGGTCATCCTGATAGGGCTTGCCGGTGTTTTCCTGCTGACAATCATGGTAATGCTGATCGCCCGCACGATTACCCGGCCTCTTAAAGAGCTGTCTGCGACAACCGTCGAGATCGCCAGGGGCAACCTTGACACCAGACTGCCCGATATTCTAAGGGGCGATGAAATAGGCACATTGGCCCGTTCATTCGAAGAGATGCGCCTTGCCCTCAAGGACTATATCAAACACCTTACTGAAACGACCGCAGCCAAGGAAAGAATAGAAAGCGAACTGAAAATTGCCCGAAATATCCAGATGAGTTTCCTTCCCAAAGCATTCCCGCCCTTGCCGGGGAAAAACCGGATGGAGATATCCGCCAGACTTGAGCCCGCAAGAGAAATCGGCGGAGACCTGTATGATTACTCCCTGATCGACGATGACCACCTGTTTTTCGCCGTCGGCGATGTTTCGGATAAAGGAATTCCGGCAGCGCTTTTCATGGCTGTGACGAAGACGCTTCTCAAGGGCATCGCGGAGACCGGCATGGGCCCTTCCGTGATACTGAACAGGTGCAATCTGGAACTGTGCGGCGAGAATGACTCCATGATGTTCGTTACGGTATTTTGCGGCGTTCTCGACCTCCGGACAGGCAGGCTTAAGTATTCCAACGCCGGTCATGAACATCCGATCATCGTCAGGCGGGATGGGCAGCCCGAGTTTCTCCCAGTCCCCGAAGGATTCCTCCTTGGAGTTGAGGAGGCATCAAGTTATCAAACCATGGAAATCGAGCTTAAGCCGGGAGACATGTTAATTGTCTATACGGACGGGGTAACGGAGGCAGTGAATGCCGCTGGAGAGCTCTATTCTCACGAAAATCTCATGGCTACGGTCCGGTCCTGCTCGTCGCTTTCTGCCGAAGGAATTGCGACGGAGATCCTTGCATCTGTCAAACTGTTCTCATCGGGCATTCCTCAGGCGGATGACATAACAGTGCTCTCACTCTCATTCACCGGTGCAAAGGTTTGAACATCCGGAGATTCATCCAAAGATTCAGAATAAAGGGGAAATCGGCATGGAATTAAAAGGTTACAAGCAGGACAAATTTTTCATAGTGAAGGCCAGCGGCCGATTGGACGCGACTACAGCTACGGAATTCGAGAAATTTTGCCTGGAATCTATACAACAGGGTGAATCCATGCTCGTTGTGGATCTTGCGGGGTTGGAATACATGAGCAGCGCAGGACTGAGGAGTATCCTGGTCGTCGGCAAGAAGCTCAAATCGGCCGGCGGCAGCCTTTCCTTCAGCTCTCTTACGCCCAATGTCGCTCATGTTTTTTCAATTTCCAGCTTTGGTTCCATGTTCACGGTGTATGATTCACTCGAAAAAGCTCTTGGGAACTCCTGAGGTAAAAATGTCGACATTGCGCTTGCCCGCGAGCATGGAATCGTTCGGCTCCCTTCGGGCCTTCGTTCTCCAGGAATTGGAACGCCAGAGCGGTCTTGAGGAACTGGCCCCCCGGGTTGACCTCGTAATGGAGGAGGTCCTGGTCAATGCGATCAATTATGCCTATCCGGAAGGAGAAGGGGAAATCGAGGTCGAATGCCTCGCCGAAGGTCCGGGAAAATTTCGCGTGATGGTAAAGGATTGGGGAGTCCCTTTCAACCCCTTGGACCAGGCCCCCCCGGACCTGTCTATGGACATCTCCAGCCGCCGAATAGGGGGGCTGGGGATTTACCTGGTAAAGCAAATGGCAGGCAGGCTAACCTACGAATGCAGGGACGGCGGCAATGTCCTCACTATCTGGTTCGAAAAGAAAGTCTAGAACGCGCCGGCCGGGTATTAAGTTCGTGTAACCTCTTCCCAGTCGTTTCTAACAATCCTGAGTATCTCTCCGGCCCGCTCAGAGAAAAGATGGATACCCTCCCAATCGGGCCTGCCAACGATCTTTTGCATCAGAAGTGCGTCATCGCCGAACCAGCGCGGCAGGATTCCCCCAGTGAAATAGCCTCGTGCGCGCAGCACTTCCACCGCGCCCGTGGCCCACGGGCAGGCAAGACTGACCGATACCTGGATTACCTTGATTTTTCCGGCGAGGATTTCATTTTCCAGGCCGTTGAAGTAGAACTCGAAATCTCCCCCTAGAGATCTAACAGCAATTCGCGCTACCTGGGCAAAGTCAAAGACCACGAACGAGGCATGTGATGCTACACCGGCAGGAAGGTCCGCGTGGGAGAGAGCGAGCGTGCGCTGGTCATCCAATCCGCAATAAAGGAACCTCAGGGCATTCTCATAGACCGGAGGCAGATAAACCGCATGCGGCCTGGGGATATAGGACCGGAATACGACCAGGGAGGCCACACGGCCCGATGAGCTCTTTTCCTTGGCGAAGGTTTCGGCCGGCATCAAATCGACCTCCATGCCGATTTCAACGTGCTTGTAGTGTCTGACGGCCTTCTGCATGAAGACATGATTGCAAACCGCCTCACCCCACGACGCTTCCAACCCCAACCCTGGGACTAATCGTTCATAGACGTGGTCCAACATCAGTACGTTGATGCCCACCTTGCGGTACTCGGGCAAAACGAGCCCGGCCCCGCATTCATAAAGGCCCGGGTAGGGGGTGGAGCGGAAAAGCCCCATGTGGCCGATGATATCCCCGCTCTGCGTTCGCGCTACTACGGAGTAGTTCTCCCCCGTTTCCAGTGCTTCGGCAAGCTCTTCGGGGTTATAGAAGCGTTTGACGGGATAGCTGTCGCCATATACGGCCCGGAACAGCCGGCCTATCCCCGGTGCGTCTTCCGGACGAAAAAGATGTATGAAAATCCGTTCGCCGGGGGCGAGTTCACATTCATCCGGTTCGACCAGAGGCAACTTCCTTTCAGCGTTCATCGCTCACTCCGTTTTTCAGCAAACAGGCACATCGGATTATTGCCTTCGATTCTATTTGAGCACCTTGCACAGGCGCAGGAGAAGATTGCCCGCGACAATGCGGCGATAATCGGCATCGGCCCGAACGTCGCTGATGGGAGAAACGGCCTTTCGCACCAGGGCGGCCGCCTCTTGCAGTAGTGCCATGGAGAGCGGTTCGCCGATAAGCTTCTTCTCCGCCTCGGGGCACGTTACGATCGTCGGCCCTGCGCTGCCCCAGGCAAGGGCGGCCTTCTCCACTACGCCGTTGAGCGCAAGACGGAGGAGTGCCGCCATGCTCACCACCGAGCAGGCCAGAGCATTTCGCAGTCCCACTTTCTCGAAGTGATGCAGATTATATTCCCCCGGTTTTTTCACCCATACGCAGGTCAGGATCTCCGCCCGCTGAAGGCGCGTGGCGCCCGGTCCCGCGATAAAGTCCTCTATGGCCATACGCCTCACTCCTTCTTTTGAGCGAAGTTCCACCTCTGCCCTCAGCGCATAAAGCGGCGGAAGGGTGTCTCCCGCCGGAGAAGCCGTGCAGATATTGCCGCCGATAGTGCCCATGTTCCGGACAAGAGGAGAGCCGATTCCCCTGATCGCCTGCCAAAGAACGGGCAAATGGCTTTTAACCAAGGGGTCGTCCAGTAGCTGCGCGTGCGTAGTGCACGAGCCGATGCGGATGCTTTCGCCCTGTTCGCCGACGCCTTGTAGTTCCTCTATTCGATCGAGACATATCAATGCTTCGGGGTTCAGTAGACCATTGTAGAGTCCCACCAGGAGGTCAGTGCCCCCTGCATAGACGGCCGCTTGCGGCTTGCCCTCGAAAGAGCGCCAGAGTTCGTCCAGTGAGCCGGGCAAAATAACTTCTCTCATTGTGGCGTCCCACCTCGCATCTTCGTGGCGGCGGCTTCCACGGCGTCGACTATCTTCACATAGCCGCTGCACCGGCATAAATTACCGCTCAACCCCTCCCGGATTTGTTCCCTGGTCGGATCGGGGTTTCGGTCCAGCAAATGCACCGCCGCAAGCACCACTCCGGGAGTACAGAACCCGCATTGCACGGCGCCGTATTCTATAAAGGCCTCCTGGACGGGATGCAGGCTTCCGTCCGCGGCAAGCCCTTCGATTGTCGTAACGCGGCGCCCCTGGAGTTGTGCGGCCGCCATCAGGCATGAGAGGCGGGCCTGGCCGTCCACCAGGATGGTGCACGCCCCGCATTCCCCAGCGCCACAGCACTCTTTCGTGCCGGTCAGCCCAAGGTCTTCCCGCAGCACGTCCACAAATTTGCGTCCGGGAGGGACATCCACGTGGGTTTGTTTGCCATTCAGATAAAATGAGATTCTCACCCGACGACTCCTAATTCACATTGCGCAAAGTATGTTCTCCGCAGTCAGGGGAGACCTGTTCAAGCGGCGTCCCACAGCATCCTCGACGGCGCCTGCGATTGCCGGCAGCGGCCCGTTTGTCCCGACTTCGCCAATCCCCTTCATGCCGAATGGCCCCGTGGACTCGACCATTTCCACTGAAACTGTTGCGATTTCGGGAATATCCAGGGATGTTGGAATGATGTAGTTGGTAAAATTTGGGTTCAGTATTCTCCCTTCATCAAGAAGGACCTCCTCCATCAGGCCGTAACCTATCCCCTGAGCAACCGCGCCGTGGACCTGCTGTTCGAAGCCTAACGGATTAATGATCCGTCCTCCTTCTGTGACGGCAAGGTAGCCTTTCACATCGATTTTTCCGGTGAGTTCATCGACTTCAACGTATGCAAGATGCGCTGCATAGGAAAAAAGCACGTGAGGAAAACCGATTTTAAACTCCTTGCCGGTGTTGACATTATCCTGAGCAACCGGCATTACGAACTGGTTCACTACGATGCGGTCGGTTTCGGGAAAGGTGCGTCCTATCAGATCGAGCGGGACCTCCCTGCCCGAGGGCAGGTGCTTTACCTTCCCCGGCAGGAGGGTCAACCCCCGCGCTTCATCGAGCATGAGCATGAGTGCGGTCCGGTGAAGGAGCTTCTCTTTTAGCTCTTTGCATGCCAGGATGAGAGCGTTTCCGTAGGTGTAGGTCGTTCTGCCGGCCGACGAAGAGCCTGAAGGGTGGGTCCGGTCCGTGTCCGGCAGTATGAGTTCCATGCGTGAGGCGTTCTGGCACAGGATTTCTCCTGCAAATTGGACGAATGCGCTTGCGTTGCCCTGCCCCATATCGGGGACACCGCTGTAGACGCGAATTTTTCCTTCCCTCGTCAATTCCACCTTGGCTATAGCGGAATCCGGGATCCCCCTGCCGTACCCCATGGCGTTAAATACCGCCGCAATGCCGACCCCTCTTCGCTTGAAGGGCCCTGCCGCTCCCTTCCATTTGCTGCTTTCCATCCACAGGCTGTGCCGGCCCAAGGTTTCGAGGCAGGGGACAATGCCGGTGGAATGTACGAGCACCACGCCCGAGCAGTTCCTGTCACCCCGCAGGAGCGCGTTCTTAAGCCGGATATCGAGGCGGCTCATGCCCAGTTTCGATGCCAGAAGGTCCATCATCCGTTCGATGCCAAAGGCCACCTGGCATACGCCGAACCCGCGCATGGCGCCGCTGATCGGGTTATTGGTGTAAACGCACCATCCTTCAACGAACGTGTTCGGGATCCGGTACGGCCCGCCCGCGTGTTCCATGCCGAGCGCCATGACTTCCACGCCAAGGTGCGCATAAGGGCCCGTATCGTAGAAGAGGCTGCATTGAAGCGCGTGCAGCGTGCCGTCCCGCATCGCTCCCAGCCGGTACCGCATCTTGACTGGATGGCGCTTGTAGCCTGCTATGAAGCTCTCCTCGCGTTCCCACCACATCTTCACGGGCCTGCCCCCGGCGTGCAGGGCGGCAAGGGCCAGCAGGCATTGTACCGTAGAGCCGTCTTTTCCCCCGAATCCCCCTCCCAGGTATGGACCGATGACCCTGATCGCGTCCACTTCGAGCCCCAGCGCGTGCGCAATCTCGAACCGGTCCCGGAAAGGGGCCTGTGTCGAGACGATCATGACGATTTTTCCGTCCGGTTCCCGCCAGGCCAGGCCGTTTTCGGTTTCCAGGAAAGCATGCTCCTGGCCGGAGGCCACAAAGGAATCCTCCACCACGATATCGCATTCGTTAAATGATTCCATGGCATTGCCGGTGCTGATGACGGCTTTTTGGAGGAGGTTTCCCGTTTCGTGCACACGCGGCGCTTCCGGCTCCAAGGCTTTCTCGGGATCGAAGACGCCCGGCAACGGCTCGAAATCGACGCGGATGAGGCTGAGCGCATTTTTCAAGATATCCCGGTCTTCCGCCAGGACCAACGCCACGGGGTCTCCGCAATGGCGGACCTTCCCGCCGGCCAGGACGGGCTGGTCCTTATGAACGATCCCCTGCCGGTTCGTCCCCGTAATATCCTTGCGGGTAAGAATCGCAAAAACTCCAGGGAGCGCCCGCGCTGCGGACGTGTCGATACCACGAATTATCCCGTGCGCGATGCCGGCCCTTTTAGCGCCGGCCCACAGGGTATCCTCGCGGCTTTGGTCGGCGGCGTATTTTTCCTCCCCGGTGACTTTAGCCCTGGCATCAAACCCTGGCATCGGACATCCAACTTCGAGCATCTTCATACTCAAAAATGTCTCCTCCTATTGAACTCCGCCAATGGATGCCGCGACCGCTTCTTTTTGGGCAGCGTTCTTGAGTTTTCCGAATACGATGAGCAACACCAGATTTACGAGAATGAACCCCGCGCAGATGTCAAAAAGAGAGCCGAAAGAGTGGCCCGAGGCAATAAAAGCTCCTCCGGCATACGGGCTGAGGCAGAACCCGGCGTCCATGACAAAGAGCGCCAGATTGATGTTCACCCCGCGAAGGTGCGGCGGTGAGACGTCAAAGAGCGAGGCGTTCAGCAGGGGCATTATAAAACCTATGCAAAGCCCGTAGTAGGCGGCCATCAGGTAGAGCATGCGCTCGGTATTCATATATCCGAACAGTACAAAGCATGGAACCAGCAGGAAAGTGAAAACCTGGAGTATCCTAATTTTGTCGATTTTATCGAAAAAAAGTCCTCCGGAAAGACGCAGAGCTATCATAACGAGGGTCGAGATGGTGAAAAAAACGCCCACTTCGCTAAGCGAGCTCACGGCGGCATGCCCCTTCATGAAAAAGAAGACCGAAGCATAGCTAAGATACAGAAAAAGATTTACCGCCAGCAGGAGTACGATCCCCGGTTCTTTAAGGTTCCGGCGGATTTCTTCCAGTTTCGGGCGACTTATCAGCGCGCCTTCCAGGCCGCCGAGGGAGATCTTTAATCTCTTTCGCAGCATGAGGAGTAAAACAAACGCGGGGGCCGCCAGCACCGTTACACCTCGATAAATTTGCGCCTCGTTTTGCGTGTAGCGCAGCAGGATTTCGGTAACGAGCGGCATTACCGCGTAAGGGACCAGCACCGACACGCTCACAAAACCGAATCCCTGTCCGCTTTTTCCCTTTGGAATGAAATGCACCACCAGGGCCATACTTGCGGAAACGAGCAAAACAAAGGCAGCCCCGTGGAAGATGCGAAGCGCGACCAGCCCCGGGATAGTTACCACCCAACCGTAGGAGCAGAGAGCCGCCACTATCATAGTCAGCGCGATGAGCATCGCCGTGGCGGCATTTCCGACATGCAGCATGGGAACCGCTGCAAGGCGCAGCACGAAGGCGCTCATGGGTTCGAGCCCGACCAGGAATCCCCTCCATTCCGCCGGAATGTCGATCCGCTCCAGATAGCTGAAAAAGCTGTAGAAAACCGCCATGTTGCAAAAGGCGAAAAAAATGACGAGGTTGAGCGAGAAGAATTCAAATGTGAAGAGTTTTTTGTTATCCGGCATTGTCAAATTAAAGCTCCCCGTTTTCCTTCATAATTCCCGACACTGCTTCGACAAAGGCTTCCAGGGCCTCCTGGTGGGAAACGGTAATCCTGATCCAGTTCGGGAAACGAAAACCTGTCATGGCGCGCACCATAACACCCCGCTTCATCATCTTCCTGTATGCGAGGCTGTCGCTCATGGGCAGACGCGCCATCACGAAATTGCCCTCTCCGTGAACATAGGGCAGCCCCATGAGATCGAGTTCCTTCAGTAGGAAGCGTTTGCCTGCTCTGACGATTTCGTGGGTACGCGCAATGTGCTCCCTATCGGCAAGGGCATAGAAAGCCCCCACCTGCGCCAGTGTGTTAACGGAGTAAACGATGCAGGTTCTGCGAATGATATCCACTACTTCTTTGCTTCCCGCAAGGTAGCCTATGCGAAGCCCCGCGAGGCCGTACATCTTCGAAAAAGTCCTGAAAACCACCAGGTTCGGGTATTTACCGATCAGGGCCATCGAATCGGGGAAATCGGCGTTTCTGACGAATTCCCGGTACGCCTCGTCCACCACCACTATGCGCTTTCCGTCGATCCGGTCGAGAAAAGAGCGCAGCGTACATTCGTTCCACCAGCTTCCGGTGGGATTATTGGGATTGCACACGAAGAGGATCTTGGTGCGTTCGTCGATCTTATCAATCATCCCCCGGGCATCGAACCCGTAATCTACCAGGGGAACCAGGCGTGCTTCGAACCCGGAGAATTCGGCCACCCATTCATAGACTGCGAAGGTTTTATCCGCCGTGATGATATTATCGCCCTGCTGGCAGAACGCCTTTATTACAAAGGCGATCACCTCGTTGGCCCCATTTCCCACCAGAAACTGGTCCGGGTGCATCCCGAAGATATCCGCCAACCTGTACCGCAAGTGATAGGCATCCCCACTTGGATAGACGGATGCCTGCGCCGGAGGGAACGCTTCGATTGCTCTTCGGGCCGTCTCGGGAGGTCCCAGGGGATTTTCATTGTTATTCAGACGATAGAGCTTCGAGCAGCCATAGATTTTTCTCAGTTCGTCGTCCGGCTTGCTGGGTATATACGCCTCGAAACGCTTGATGTAGTCGGGAACGAGTTTTTCCAGCGTGGGAGGGAGCATCATGAGTGTCTGCCTCGAAGTTGAAAGACGACCAGGTCCGCTTTTCCCGCATAGGGCAGTACGAAGCGCGGTTCAAATCCCCGAGAGAGAAGACCGGGTATGAAAACGCTCTGCCATGCCTGCCCCAGGTCAACAGCGAAATGGATGTTGAGGATCTTCTCCCCTTCCAAAAGCTTGACATGTCCTTCGATGTTTTCTTCCGCATCCATGCCGGGCCACATCGGCCGCAATGTCACTCGTCCCTGAAGACGGTCGAACTCGGCGGAAAGAACGGAATGCCGAGGCAAAGTCTCTCCTGCCGGCTGCTCAATCCTGATCTCTCTTGGAAGGACCAGTTTGGCGTATTCCCGGCGAACAAACGCATCGAGCCCGGGATGGACCCAGACCGCTGAGCCCGTGTCTTCACGCAGCAGCCTGAACCATGCTTCGACCGGTGCGCAGGACCCGTCCTGGGCATAATCATCAATGGTCCCAAGGAGTTCGAAATGCCGCCTGGAAAATTCCGGCGTCGGCCGGGTGTTGATGATTCCAACAGACCGGGTCTTTGCGACAGTGCCGATGCAGCCTTCCAGGAGTTCTTCGGCAATGTTCGATGCAGGGTCCTGGTTGAAAACATATGGTCCGAAGCACTCGACCGTATTTTCTCCGACCCGGTGCCAAAAAATTGCTCCCCCGATTTCCCCCGCGTTTCCCACCGCGGCTAGAGAATGGTATTCACCCGCCCTTATCATATCCACCAGCTTGCCCGGAGAGAGGAGGATATCGGAAATTACACGGGTATCGTAGTACGATGCTGCGAGTTGAGATAGGAACTTAACTTCCTCCGGCCCGGGCGGCCGCAGCGAAAATCTTGCCAACGGGCCCACGGCCGCGTGCGGCGCCTCGATGGGCGTGGGATAGGTCTTTTCCTTGATAAGTGTCAACCGCAAATCCCGTCCTTCTTCGCGGTTCAGCAAAAAGCGGTCAACCGATCTTGACGCTATGACAAGTCCCATCGCATCGAGGTCCGCATCATCTTCAATCGATATGGTCGCGGTAAGATTGAAAGCGCGCATGTCGAAGGTGTCCGTGGGAAGTGAGAAAACTGCCTGTGCGTAATAGCCGCCGTTTGAACAGACGATTTCCACGGGACCGCCAGAGGGCGTCACTACCCGGCACAGGTGCATGAATACCTCTTCCGAGGCAAGGGTAAGCCTGAGAGATTCATCCATGCCCAGCCCGAAACAGTTGGCCGCCTTTTCAACAAACGCGGTCACAAGCGGCAGGAAAACCTCGTCAGCATCAACTGACAACATCACGTCTCTGGTGCTTCGTTTCACTTCCATCCCTCAAATTGTCAAAGGTCATGTATTAATGGGCGGACGGCGAGAAATTACCATCAATGCAATATACATACCGTTTTGTTGACAGGACGCGTTCTGTCAAGTAATGATATGTCGTACCGGCTATGGCTTTTAAGAATGGAGGCAGATCTTGAACGGACCAATTGAAGAAGAAAGACAAGTCTATTCCATCTCGCTGAACGCAGAACTCGCCAAGAGGCTGGAAACAGCCGGAGCACGCGCCGCGATGACTCCCGAAGCCCTACTGGAACAAGCATTAAAGCAGTACCTGAGTAGAGAAGGCCTGGGCGATGCCGTTTACCTGTCCGCCCCCGCCGATGCCATGATGAAAGGCATATACAAGGAAACGGCCACAATCGGTGAAGTTAAACTTCACGGTGATTTCGGCCTGGGAACTTTTAACGATCTTGACGGTGAAATGGTACTGCTCGATGGAGTGGCGCACCAGATAAGAACGGATGGGCAGACCTGCGTTGTCGGTGACGAGGTTAAAACCCCTTTTGCCTGTGCCACTTTCTTTAATCCCGCCTCAGTCGAAAAGATCGATTGGGAACTCGACAATCAGGGATTCATGGATCTCCTGGAACGTATCATCCCTTCTGAAAACATGTTCTACGGGATTCGAATCGATGGAACTTTCACTCAGTTAAAGATGTGGTCCGTGCCTAAGCAGCCCGATCACCGGCCCATAACCGAAGTACGCCCCACAATGTTTACGTTTTGCGACGTGAACGGGACCCTCGCCGGCTTTTATACTCCCAAGTTTATCAAAGCCCTCAGCATGCCCGGGTTCCACTTTCATTTCCTGACCGATGACCGCAGACATGGCGGGCACCTCAAAGAATGTACCCTTAGAGACGTACGGATCAGCGTTCAGTTTATCTCCCGTCTAGAACTTCATTTGCCCTCCACGTTTGATTTCATGACCACCGACTTGGTTTAGAAGGCAGTTTTGGCGGGTTTATGTGTTTGTGTCAGGAAACCTGGAAACATATTCCGGGTATCCCTGCATGCCCACTATGGCGAAGCGCTTGATAATACTGAATATTATCGGCATAGCTCAACTACGCGGCGGATTTGCAACCGTAACCTGAAATAGTTGTAGAGGTGAGGGCGATCGCAGCCCTGGCGATTTGTCACCTGCCCGTCTTCGAGTGGCTCACGCAGAAGATCGAGCACGTTTCGCCGGAACTCCGGGAATTCATCCAGAAAAAGGACCCCGTTGTAGGCGAGGCTGACCTCACCTGGCTTGGGCATGTGGCCGCGGCCGACCAGACCTGCATCGGATATGGTATGATGAGGGGCGCGGAACTGCCGTTTAACGATGAGCGGGCTGTTATTCAGCATTGCGGCGGCGCTGATTACCTTGGAGGTCTGCACATGAAGCCCTCGCTCAACTGTGATTGATTTCCACGTCGTTGGGTGCCGGCTGCCCTTTGCCTTTTTCTAAAAGGTCCTTGAGGCTCAACATAAAGACCGCCCATTTTGTTGAGCAGTGAGGGAGAAATCCGCTATCCTTACGCCAGCCTGAATGACTGAAGTGGACATAACACTGTTTTCCATCTGCGCTTAAAGAAAAGGCTACCTCAGTTCCAGCCCATTCCTCTATACTTTCTTTTCTATTAGCTTTCCAACGAACGAGCTTGCCCGGTTGAAGCTCTACGACTTCAAACTTCTGGCAAAAGTCCCCGAACCAGAACTCAAGTACGCCTCCGACCTTTGAGCCACTGCCACGGGTATCGGAGGTCCACCATCCCGCGAGTTTATTTGTGTCCGTTAATGCCTGGTAAACGGCTTCCGGTGATGCTTTGATCCCGACTTCGTGACGGATGTTGTATGTTTCCATTTTTTGCCTCCATGATAATTATCTCGATCCAACCTAAAGCATGATCTCACTTTTTGTTTGCGATCTCAGGTCCTATTGCCGGACAGAGTAGCAAGATACAAGACGTGACCTTAAAGGATTCCCGCACTAATCACTGGTAAACAGCAAAGGCAATAGCACCGGTTGGGTCAATATTGACCTTCCTTTTTTGGCAAACACCACACGTCTTTGATTTTGCAGAGTCTTGCCAGCATCTCTTCGTACTCTTTGTTAATTGCTGCTCTTTCCGTCAGGTCGATAGGCTGGATGAAGTAACCATGGGGGCCGGGCATTATAACAAAAGGATACATGCCTCCAAGTTTCCCGCCGCCTATGTCTTCATTGGATACATTGGGGGCGTAGTACATGACGTGTGGGTAGTTCATGGTGACGGCGCTGTCGCTTTCTTCCGGGTTGAAATAAGTCCTCAGTATGGGCGACAGCATGTATGAGATGCCGGCTCGTTTCGGCGCTTTATAGTATCCCGTTGTGTAACGGTCTTTGATGATTCTCTTCAGTTCGCCGGGAGGAGTGCCCTTGCCCTGCATCTTTGCTGCGTCAAAGAAGACTCGCATCTGCGCCTTGGCGCCAGCTTTGTCAAAGGAAACCGGGTAGAGAATATCATCTCTATATTCCGTTAAGGGCCAGGCCCCCCTGAACGTATCATCGCCGGTTCGGGCAACAAAGGCGTGGAACCCATTAGTACCCTTGCGGGCAACTTCAAAGCCCTTGTCAGGGTTTAAAATATATACTGTTGCGTTGTCTCTGAGGTGCGGCGGCAGCGCGCTCAGCGCAAGCTGAATTTCCAAATCTCGCGGCAGCGGCTCGATTTTATTCATCACCTTGGAATTCTGTTTGTTTTCCGCGCTCGCGGTAAGCGAGAACAACAGGCCTACAATTACAATAAATGTTTGAACGTTTCTCATATTAGGCTCCTCCATTCCTTGTAGCTTTCTGTAGGAAGCTACAATTGCATCACAAGAAAAAAGATAATTATCAATAAGCCAATACAGGGATAGGGCGACTGAATTTCCTATCGAGAGTGACGCTTCCGCTTACCAGACGTGGGGAAAGAAGCGATACTCCACTTGGGCCATATAGGCGTCGTAGCCTTCCAGTTCCTCGCGAAGCAGGCGCTCCTCCAAGACGGCCCTAACAGCAAAAAGACCGATAAAAACCGGTGTGCAGAGCACTCCGTACCAGGACCCCAGCAATAAGGCGGTTCCCAAGAAAAAGAGACAGGCGCCCGTGTACATGGGGTGGCGCACATAGCGGTAAGGACCGGTGGAAATCACGGTTTGCGCTCGCTCTTTCTGGACCCGCACCACAGCCGATGAGTACGGGTTTTCCCGCATGGTCAGAAAGGAGATGTACAATGAGATGAGCAGCATCAGGGCCCCCAGGGTTTTGAGTTCAACCGGCATCCGCGACCAATGAAAGCGCACAGCGTCAAGCGGCATCAGGATCAACCAGAACACAATGAAAACGAGTACGATAGCGATAAAGACCTTATCCCAGGATAATTGGGGCCGAAACCGCATTCTCTCTTCAATGAGTCCTGGATCGTATTTGAGAAGCCACCAGGTGATAGGCAGGCCACAGACGAAGAGTAGACCCAGGAAGACCCAGGCGGCCGGCCAGGCGGCTGTCCCTGCCGGTAGAAAGAGCGCCAGCGCCATCACCAGGAACTCAACGAACTCCACCACTATGACTTTTGTCTGAAGGCTCACAGGTGTTTCTCCGAAAGGTTAATGCTCCTTTCCCATGACCTAATAAGCCGCTCCGGGCTTGTCAACTATGATGAAGTGAAGGTAACAGGCAGATGAATCACTGGACGCTGAGTCCGGAAGGCCGCGGCGGAAGGGGTGATTACCGCTATCTATTTCTTCTCCTTCACCACGTCGCCCAATGCGAATGTTCCTCAAATCATATGTGGACGGGACCGTTTAGAGAGGTCATGCATATATGAGGACATCCGGGCGTAGTCGGAACACGGGGGATGGTTGGCTGTGCCGCCGGGCGTGGCTGATAGGGGTAGGTCTGACGATTCCTAACTGTTGTGGTTTTTTAACCAACTGAAATCATGACTCAATTCCAATGGCTATTGGGTAAAAACAGTCGAGACGCGTTGGGCCGGCATGGTCTTGCCGGAGCCGGGCGGACCGATCATGAGGATGTTATGCATAGAATAACTACTCACGCAATTGGATGAAGGAGCTGAACCCGCACGGCATTTGACATGCTCCGGATGCCCCTTCTTCATCTGCATCCAGATACGGGGAATCCTTCTGCTCAAAATATGATGTGCATCTCTAAAGAGGTGCGTGGGGTACCAGGAAGTCAAAATAGGAGGAGAGAAATGCTGACTTTTCACGATGCCTAATTTCTCTCGCAACTCGCGGGCGAGACACTGTTCGACGGTTTTACCCATCTCGACTTTTCCGCGTGGGAATTCCAACATCCCAACGAGCTTTTCTCCTGGCTTGTTGCGAGCAATAAGCACTCGCACGCAAGTACTTTTGGTCAATTGCGTTTTGGCGGCAAGAGACCACAGTTCCTTCAACGACACCGTCCTCATCGCCGACGACACGGTTCTACCCGGATGATCATTTTCTGATGATCCTCAACTCGAAATTCATGTCGTTACATCTCGTACAAAAGAGGGCCAATGCAGTTACTTTTTAAGGCTACTACCGTGGAAATCTGGCTTGCGTTTTTCCAGGAAGGCGGAAACTCCTTCCCGCATATCCTCACTTCCAAAACAGACGCCGGAGGCTTCGGCCTCAAGCGCACAACCGCTTCTAAGGTCCATATCGACTCCCCCATCGACAACCCTCTTGATGGATCTCAGCGCACCGGCGGATTTTGAAGCAAGCATGCACGCCACTTTCATAGTTTCATCAAAAAGCTGCTCCGCTGGAAAAACTTTCGCCACAAGCCCAAGCTCTTTGCCCTGCTGAGCATCTATCATTTCTCCGGTCATGCAGAGCTCTTTTGCTTTGGCGCGCCCCACCAGGCGAGACAGCCGCTGCGTTCCGCCAAACGCTGGAATGAGCCCGAGATTTACTTCCGGTTGGCTGAATCTAGCCTTGTCGGAGGCATAGATGAAATCACAAGCCATTGCAATCTCACACCCACCACCGACAGCAAAACCATTCACACAGGCGATAACGGGCTTAGGAAGCCGCTCGATCTCGAAACAAACACCCTGGCCCGTTTCTGCAAAAAGGCGAGCGCTCAAAGGATTAAAGCTGTTCAACTCCTTGATGTCAGCACCTGCCACGAACGCTTTGTCTCCGGCGCCTGTGAGTATCAGTACGCGAATTGAGTCATTCCGGGCCACACTATCGATTACATTGGCTACCTCGTTTAGGGTCGCAGCGCTCAGAGCGTTCAGAGCTTTTGGTCTGTTAAACGTCAGGACGCCAACTCGGTCATAAATTTGAAAAAGGACATTCTCGTAATTCATTGGAAGTCTCTCCTAGCAGCTTAGGTTAATTTCAGGGTCTTTGAACCGCGAGGGCTGTCCCTTGCCCTCCGCCTATACTATACACAGCGCAGCTAATCTATTGGCGTCGCGCTTTTTTCACTTTATGCGGAAGAGTTATACGAATCCTCTCCTCCCCGAGGCACCTACTGAGTATACTAGGGCAATCGCGCCTCCATTTACGTTAACTTGCGACTGTTCCCAGCACACGGCCGGATTCCATCATAAGGGCGTGCGCCCGCCAGAACGAGAGTGATGAAGCGCCAGACCTTGAGCACATATTTATCGCATCGTAAATATGGTTGGGAGTAAAAGTACATAAGAATAATTCCGATCCTGCTAAGGGGATGCGAGAATATCTGCCATGGCAGGAAAAACAAGCGGAGAATTAGCCACAGCAGTCCTTAACGAAATTTGCCTTTGCAAGTAACGAACCACACAAATTCTCGTCGATTAATCACAGGGCGGTTGCCAGAACTTTGCCACTGTACGTAACAAACCTTTGGAGTAGTCACCAGCTCAGGCTCAGCGAAAGTCCACCCTCCTTGCCAACTTGTTGATTTAACATAATATTAATGTATGAAACGGGAATAATGAGTATTTTAGAGGTTCATTTATTAAGGTTCAGGAGAAACATTAACTATCATCGGTTGACTACTTTACGGAAATCCATTGCAAACCTGCAGTTAGCCAAATGCATCGTATATACAGGATAAAGGGTTCCGATGTTCTGAGGATGAATTCTTAAGAGCATTCTTTCATTTCAATTTCATAAGGTGCAGCCGTCAATTTTTTATGACCATAATCAGTCACGATAAATGTATCCTCCACCCCGATCACGCCGATATCCGGGAATATAAATTTGGGTTCCACAGCGATCACCATTCCAGGAACGAGCACTTCCTTAGAATTGAACGATATAATGGGAAGTTCATCCAGTTCAATGCCCACGCCATGACCGCAGAATAACTCCTTTTCAGATCCATAACCCATGAAATGAGAATCTAGTCCATTGCGGACGGATAGATTCAATCCACGTTCATACAATTCACCAGCCAATACACCTGGTGCGATCATTTGCTCCAGTTCAAAATGTATTTCAAGCGCAATTTTATAAGCCCTTTCCAGTTTTACCGACAACGGTCCGATAGAAAGGATGCGGGTTTGATCGATTAAATAGCCGTCCCTGGCTGCAACCAGATCAAACATTACTGGTTCGTTTCTTTTTATGGTTCTATACCCCGAGCTCTTGGGAAAAGCCAAGGTAGCTCCCCGACCACCCGTCGGACTGTTTGCAAAGCTGGCCATTGCAGCGTCCGGCCCTGAAATCAACTGCCCCCAGTAATTCTCCTGGTTGAAACCGCGGGATCTGACCACCCCCTGGTGTCCCTGGGCACGAGCGGTCGACTCCACGATTGCCGCCAGCTCGAGCTCGCTCATTCCTTCCCTGAGGGCGCGCTTGGCAGTCAAAACCATGGAGTCTGAAAGCCGGGCGACGTCATTCATGATCTGCAGCTCATAGTCGGATTTGACCGCACGGATGGATCGAATCATGGGTGAGATATCGATTATTCTGCAGCCGGCAAAAGCCTTTTCGAAACGGACATAATGGTTATAGGGCAGAACGTCCAGTTCCATTCCCAGTATTTTCGGCAGAGGATACCCGAAATCGGACAATGCGCCCGGGATCTCTTTGGGACTTCGGGCATGGAAGATTTTTTCCAAGGGCGATTCCTGCCTGACGCGATCCAAAATCTTGCGGACAAAAAAGATCGCATCCCCTTCCACCGGCACGAAGAGAAACCCCTGCTGTACGGTGCCTGTAAAATAGAAAAGATCCGCATTCTGAACAATGATTGCGGAGTCAGCCCCTGTTTCTCTCATTATCAGCTGGAGGCGATGAATCCGTGCCAGTAATTCCTGAAGAGGCGTGGTTTTCAGCATGTAATTACTTTCTTAGCAGTGAAAAGCCGAGTCCGGCAGGCCCTCCATATTTATCGGTAACTCCTCTTGCATTGTGGCTTTTAACGAGAGGCATTTTCAACCATTTCAGCGGGTGCTTCCCTGGACTTCTTTTTCGTGAAGTAGCTCACAATGATTAAGGACAGCAAGCTTGCAATCAGCCCCGGATAGAGTGGATCCAGACCATGTGGGTTCAGCAATTTCCAGACAAGGTCTGCAAGAGGTCCAAGCAGTGCCGCGGTAACCCCGGCTGCCGGAGTAAGCCATCGTTTAAAGTACATCGCACCCAATAAAGGAAAGAGCGCAGCACATCCTCTCAGACCCAATGACAGGAAGCTCCAGCCTAAAATCAGTGACCCGATGTTTCCGGTCACCATAATGACCGTTATGACACAAACAGCCACGATCATCAGTCTTTGCGTTAATAATACTTCAGTGTCCGACGATCTGGGGCGGATGAATTTTTTATAAATATCCTTGGTCAGCATCGTGGATATTCCCAAGGTAAGTCCCGCCCATGTTCCGATTGCCGATATCAGCAAGGTCGCCAGAATAATGCCCGCAATAAAGGGGTTAATGAATTTAATGATGAAAATAGGAAAGACCGATTCCGAAGGCACACTCGGGAAATTGGCCTTCATATAAAGTCCGACTAGAACTCCACCCAATCCGATCGGGATACTGAAGATGCCTGATATAAATGCCCCTTTACGGGCCTCCTTCAGATTTTTTGCTGATAAGACACCCTGTATGTAGGTTTGCGTAGATAGAATGCCGACAACCATAGAAAATCCCGCCGCCAGGTCCTGATTCACACTTCGCCCGACCAGGGAAAACCAAGGATGCATGGGGAATTTTGCAAATAGGCCTTCCATTCCGCCCACCATGACGTAAGACATAATTGCGCAGATGAGGACGGCAAAATAGAGGAAAATCAATTTTGTGACTCCGACGAGGCCGGTACCCCAAACTCCCCCGAAGAGCACATATGCGAATACCAGGGCCACACCGATTAAGGCGGCCGTCCAGGCAGTGATGCTGAAAATGGAGGTCAGCAAGGCGACAAAAGCCAACCCGTTGGCAACGATGCTCAGCCAAATTCCAATAGAGGTGAAGATGCTCGAAATTGGACCAATAGCACTTCCGTAAGTACCTACCAGGAACTGGGGGGCCGTTTCAACCCTGCTGGCATGAAGTTTACTGGCCATGGCCAGGCCCAATATGAGAAAACCGATGCCCACTCCCAGTGTAAACCACCAGCCGCACAATCCGTATTTAAATGCCATCTGTGCGGTCCCGATCGTCGCCCCACCGCCAATGGCCGTCCCCATCAGCGTTCCCGAAATCACGATGGCTGACGCTTTCCGGCCGCTCACGGAAAAATCTTCTGATGATTTGACTTTGCGCATTGCATAAAGCCCAACAGCGGTCATGATGATAAATGTGACCACGACGCCAATGAAGTGACCCATTGTTAATTGAGAATCCATTATACTTTCCCCCATTATCATCTAATGAGTGCGGTCCGCGGTTACACCCTTCTGCTAGCGCCGTTTACCGGATTGAGAGCGATTCTCTTAAAACGGTCTCTTTTTTTCGGCTCATCGCGCTGACAACAATCAGGGCCAAAAGGCTTACAGCAAGACCCGGATAAAGTGGATCCAATCCTTTGGGAAAAACGAGATACCAGATAAAATCGGTTAACGGTCCCAACACGGCCGCCACGACCCCGGCCTTGGGCGTCACCAGGCGCGGAAGAAACATAGCCCCCAACATTGGGAAGAGCACCGTGCATCCCCTAAGGCCCATGGACAGAAAACTCCAACCCAGAATGAGGGACCCAAAATTGCCGGCCACGAAGATCAGACCGATCGCGCTGGAGATAAAGATCAATACGCGCTGTGCAATCAAGGTTTCTTGATCGCTTGCCCCGGGGCGAAAGAATTTTTTGTAAATGTCCTTCGTCATCATCGTGGCTATGCCCAAGGTCAGTCCCGCCCAACCGCCGATCGCCGTGATCAGCAGGGTCGATAAAACGATTCCGGCGACAATGGGCGGCAGGAAATTAATGACAAAAATAGGTAAAACCTCAGTGGAAGGCGTAGCGGGGAAGTAGGCGCGCATATATAACCCCACAAGGATCCCGGCAATGCCGACGGGCGGCATGAGAACCCCGGCCATTAACCCCCCTTTGCGTGCCTCTTTGACACTCTTGGCTGAAACAATATACTGAACGTAGGTCTGGGTGGAAAGAACACCGACGAGCAACGAAAATCCGGCTGCCGCATCTTTGCTAAAACCACGTCCAAACAAGGACCACCAAGGATAATGATTTGGAAAGTGGATCTGTAGTCCGGTCCAGCCGCCCACAAGGTAATATGCTGTGACACCGCATATAATGCTGGAAATATAGAGCAACGTTAACTTTATCGTGCCCACCATACCCGCTCCCCAAACGCCGCCAAAAAAAACATACGCCAATGTCAGGAGCAGGCCGATGCTGGCCGCCACCATAGGATGCAATGAAAACATCGAGGTCATAAGGGCTGTAAAAGCGAGTATCTGGGCCATCATGCTAAAATACATGCCGATGGAAGTAAAGATACTGGATATCGGGCCAATGGCCGGACTATAGGTTCTTGCCAAGTACTGCGGAATGGTTTCCACATTACTTTCCCAGAATGAACGCGCCATGAAGACACCCAGAACGGCTAGGGCGATGCCTCCTCCTAAAGTGAACCACCACGCGGAAAACCCGAACTGGAACGCCAGTTGCGCAGTGCCAACGGTAGCGGCCCCGCTCACCAGTGTTCCCATGAGAGCGCCGGAAATCAATCGTGCGCTGGCCTGACGCCCTCCCACGGCAAAGTCCCTATCCGACTTAACCTTTTTGCCGGAATAAATCCCAACTGCGGTGATGAGCAACAAACCGGAAACGATGCCTATAATGTGACCCGTCGTCAAAACCATAGTTTCACCCCAAGAAATGTTTTGTAATTTCGTGCGGTTCCGTTCAGATCATGAGTCGCTGCGGATCGACTTTGCTGATCATAATTTCGAGCATCTCCAAGCCCGGGAGGTGAAACTGTTCTGCGCGAGAAACATCCAAAACAAATCCGGTATTGTCCTGAATCTGCCGGGGAGTGACGCCTGGAAAGTACTCGGATAGGTACATGCGTTTGGATTCTTTGTCAAACCGCATGACGCCCAACTCTGTTATCACGGCATGCGGACCTCTGTCGGCTGGTAGACCCATGCGCGCTCGGCCATTGTTGCCGTCGATCCAGCCGGGGCTCGTAACATAGTCGACCTTTTCACAAAATCGCCTCTTCTGATGCTGCATCATGATGATGGTGTTGAAATAAGTTGCGATGCCATTGGCGCCCCCGCTCCCGGTAAACCTGGTTTTTGGACGGTCATAGTCCCCAATCGCAGTCGAGTTCAGATTGCCATAAGGATCTATCTGTGCCCCTCCCAGAAATCCGGTAGTAATGATATCTTTTTTATGGGCGTTGCTCTTGAACCCGAAATAGCGGTACTGCGGAATAAGAGCGGATGAGTGGTAAGAGATCCTTAAGTCGGAAACGCTCGTGGGAACCTCTTGTGGATCTCCATCAATCATCCCGGACTCGAAAATCAAAATCGCATTTGGAGCCGTGGTTTTCTTGGCGAACGTCGCCCCGATCAACGGCAGGCCGGTTCCAATCACATAAGCTTTATGATCTTCTATCTGTCGCGCGATCGCAGTCACCATCATTTGCCTGGTTGTCCATTCAGCCATTGATCTCATCTCCTCTTCAATCCCGGCACATAGCCGTATCCGGGCTGCACCCGCAAACTCATCAGGCGGTTTGTTCCGATTTTGTTCAAGTATTCACAATGGTCCTTAATTCCGAATACCCATTCATCCAAATACTCCTGGAACAGTTTATCGTCGCCGCTGACCTTGTCGTACATTCTGAGAAACAACCCATCATAATCATAATGATTCGCGCACTGGGCCGGATGCGCCCCGTAGGGGAGATGAACGACGGCATCCGGAACAATATTCGGGATCTGGTTCTGCCAAGGCTCCCGCCGAAGTTCGTCATGGTGCACGATCTCTTCGCAGGTGATAATGCAGTTTTTTGCGGCCATCGCCAGGTCGATGTCTCCGAATTGGGGGCCTTCGATTCGGGCTGTTCCGTCTTGTGCAGCTTTCTGCACATGCACGATCGATATGTCGATTTTGGGAGTGGGGACCAGGCAAAGCTGCTCATCGGGATTAAAGGGATTTCGCTCGATAATCAGTTTTTGGGAGGGCAGCTTGGGGTCATTCGCGTAGACCTCCTCCGGTATGCCCCACTTGCTGACCAGATCGGACCCGAGCATGTTCTTCACAGCGATATAAGGCAAACCCAGTGCTGCGGCATGGTAAAGGAGAGTGTGGACATCCAGGGAATAATCCTCCATGAGAATTTTCCCCTCCTCCACGTATTTCCGAAAACGGCGGCATACCTGTGAAAAGCCGGAGTTGGCCGTGTATGAATTCAGCAGGACCTTTACGCAGCCGGCCCCGATCAGCATGTCGACGTCCCCGCCTCCGGGGCCGCTTTCGAGGTACAAATCCTTTCTGCCCTGTTTTATAATCTCTCTCACCGCTGCATAGGGTTTGCGGTTTGTTACAAATCCGCTCAGGGCAACCCAATCGCCGTCATGAACAAATTCTTTGATGGCTTCTTCCAGGGTCATCACTTTGTTCTTGGAATCCACATCGTCCTCCTTTTTTGAAGAAAGCGGCCCTCCGTGAGCGCGTTCAAAATCCTTTTTACCTTTTCTTCAATCCTGAATCCTCCTCCGGAAGAAGACCACTCGTTCCCAGATAGTCGAAAAGAAGTTGAGCTGTCCCACCGACGATTTTATGGCATCTTACGTAATGGTCTCTGTTGTCGAATTCATTGAAATTCAGGTTCCGGCAGCACGGAGACCCAAATTTCTGAAAGAACAGCTCGTATATCCTCCCGTCATGATGCCCCACGTCATGCCAGGAGGTTGCCGTTTCGGTCTTGCCTTTCAGCATCCCCAAAATCGTGATCGAGGTATTCAAGGCTCCGCAAAAGCATCCGACGCGACCGGTCCTTCCACCCAAGCGAGTGCCCATTTTCACGATTTAAGATACAGTCAGGAGCGATGAGTTCCTTGCCCGCCAACAAAACCAACTCGGCACAGTTAAGGCCGTACTTTTAAAAATCCGCTGCTTTGGTTCAGGCCTCTATACTCTCGTTATGCGGCATAAGGGATTCCCTTGTTCTCAATCCTGCTCATGATCAAATGACCTTCTCCAGGCGCAAGTTTTCCAAATCGTCAGAGCCGAGGCCTAACGAAGAGTAGATCTCTTCATTGTGCTCTCCAAGCAAAGGAGCTCCCCGGCGGTACGTTGCCGGGGTCATCGACATCTTGACCGGGAATCCCAACTGCCTGATTTTTCCTGCTTTAGGGTGCTCAGCCTCGAAGATCATCTCGCGCTCAAACACCTGGGGATCATTGAGCGCCTCTTCAATCGTTTTCACGGGTGTCAGGCAGATGTCTCGCCCCGCACTATCGTGGAGCCATTCCGCTAATGTCTTCGTGCTGAATGTTTCCTGAAGCTTTTTTTTGATTCCTGGCTGCTGCGCGGGATCTCTTTGAAATGGCAAGAATTCCTCACAACCAAACCACGTGCAAAATTCTCCCCAGAACTTCGGCTCCAAAGCCCCCAGGGCCAGATAGCGGTTGTCTTTGGTTCTATAGGTGTTATAGCAGGCAAGAGATCCCGAGTAGATATGTTCTCCTGGACCGGGCGCCCTTCCCCCTGCAAGATATTCATATGAGACCAGGGGTAGCCAACTGGTGATACCATCCGCCATGGCTACGTCGAGATACTGCCCTTTGCCCGTTTTTGCACGCGCGACCACGGCAAGCAGGATACCCATCACCGCCATCAGGCTTCCTCCACCGAGATCGGCGATCTGAACGCCGGGAAAGGAAAGGCTGCCTTGCTGCGTGGAACTGAGACCCAGGACTCCGGTTTGACTGATGTAATTGATGTCATGACCGGCTTTGTCGCGGTTCGGTCCCGTCTGTCCATACCCGGTCAGGGAGCAGAAGATCAGTCTCGGATTGACCTCGTGCAGTCGCTGATACCCCAGACCGAGCCGATCCATGTAACCCGGCCGGAAATTCTCAACGAGAATGTCTGCCTTGCGTGCGAGTTCAACCAGCAACTCCTGCCCCCGGGGCGTCCTGAGATTCAGGGTGATACTTTTTTTATTGCGGCTCAGCATCAGATGACGGGAGCTCAGCCCCTCGATAAATGGCCCTATATGGCGGCCGCCTTCACCCTTCGGGTCCTCCACCATGATGACCTCCGCACCGTAATCGGCCAGCATTAGTGAGGTGAAGGAACCGGGGAGAAGGCGAGTAAGGTCAAGCACTCTGATTTCTGCCAACGACTGCATACTCCAATCTCCGATAGCGATCTAGAGAGGAATGTTGCTGTGTTTTCGCCAAGGCCTGACGACTGATTTGGCCAATGTTGCCTCAATCGCCGTGATGATCACTTTTCTCGTATCGCGCGGATCGATGACATCGTCGATGTCCTGGCGAGATGCGGCATAGTATGGATTCAGGAATTTATCCGTATATTCCTGAATTTTTTCCCGGTATACCTTCTCGGGATCTTGAGCGCGGCTGATCTCTTTTCTGAAGATGATGCTGGCCGCTGTATCGGCGCCCACACTGGCGATTTGCGCCGTAGGCCATGCAAACACGTAATCGGCGCCCATCATCTTGCTCCCCATGGCGATCTGTGCCCCCGCATAAGCATTTCTGATCATCACCGTGATCTTCGGAATCGTTGCCTCGGAATAGGCATGCAGCAGCTTGGCCCCCCTTGTGATAATGCCGTTTTGCTCTTCATCCTTTCCTATCATATAAGCCGGACTGTCTTGGAGGGTGACAACGGGGATATTGAAGGCATCACAGAATCTCACGAACCGGGCAGCTTTCTCGGAAGCCTTGCAGTCGATGCATCCGCCCAACACGGTCGATTGATTGGCCACGATCCCTGCAGCATGTCCACTGAAGCGGGCAAATCCACAGATCATGCTCCTCGCGTACAATTTTTTTACTTCAAAGAAAATCCCGCCATCGACGATGCCATCGATCACTTTGTGCATGTCGAAGGACCTCTTTGGGTGAGCCGCCATCGAGAAACTATTCATGTCGTCACCGGTCTCGACGTCCGAGCACGATCTACGCAATGGTTTCTCACGGTTATTCGACGGCAGATAAGCTAAAAGCTCCCGAATGAGTTTGAGGCAGTCATCGTCGCCTTCCACGACAAAATCCGCCACGCCGCTCTCCTGGGCATGGAGCATGGCCCCTCCCAGCTCCTCTTCGGTGCAAGAGCTTCCGGTCTGGGTTTTAACGAATGCCGGACCGGCAATATACATGGCGCTATCTTTCGTCATGACTATAAAATCGGTCAATCCTGGGGAGTATGCCTGTCCGCCCGCCACGCTTCCCATGATAGCGGATATTTGCGGGATCACCCCCGATGCCAGCGTGTTGGCATAAAAAAGCTCTCCGAATTTGACCATGGGGCCCATCACCTCATGAAGCCGGAGGCCGCCTGATTCCAGGAGACCCACAACAGGAGCCCCGGCCTCGATGGCCCGGGTCATTACCTTGAGTATTTTGTTTCCATGCATCTCTCCGAAGGAACCCCCCAGGGCCAGAAAATCCTGGGAATAAACGAATGTCAACCGTCCATCGATTTTTCCGTATCCCGAAACAACCCCCTCTGCCGGGACCTGGCGCTTGTCCATGTCGAAATAGGTGCAATGATGAGTGACCAGGATGTCGAGTTCGCTGAAGGAGCCCGGATCGAGCAACTTTTCGATCCTTGCTCTGGCTGTCAGGCGATTTCTTTGGAATCGTTCCTGCAATTGTTTGTCGGTGGGATAATGGACGATGCTGTTCTTGATGTCGTGGAGCTCTTTTATTTTCGCTTCCATGATGGAATTCGCTTTCTCTGGCATTCTCGCAGCCCTTTCTTTCTCCTCAATCTCTGAGCAATTCCCGCGCGATCAGATTGCGTTGCACCTGGTTTGTTCCTTCGACGATTTGGGCCCGCTTGGCTTCCCTGAAATACCTCTCTACCTGGTATTCCTTCATGTATCCGTAGCCACCGAAGATCTGGACGGCATCCGTCGCAATACGCATCGAGGTATCGGTGGCAAACCGCTTCGCCATGGAAACCTGCTTTGTTGCCGGCAATTTGTGGTCCAGCAGGTATGCTGCCTGATAAACGAGGAGACGAGCCGCCTCCAGTTCTGTTGCCATGTCCGCCAGCAAATGCTGTATGGACTGAAACTCGGAGATCGGTTTGCCGAACTGCACTCTTTCTTTTGCATACTTGACAGCGGCATCGAGTGCCGCCTGGGACCCGCCGACAGCCTCTGCAGCGACATTTACTCTACCGCCGTTGATCGATTGGATAAAATTTTTAAAACCTTCGTTTTCGGCCCCAAGCCGATTGGCGGCAGGAACGGAGCAATCTTCAAAGAATAGCTGGCATACGGGAACGGAGTTGAATGCAAGTTTCTGTTCAGGTTTCCCAAATGTGAAGCCCTCCATCCCTTTTTCCAGGATGAGCCAGGTCATGCCATTCAGACCTTTTGTTTTATCCGTCTTGCATAAAACGGTGTAGATGTCGGACTCCCCGCCTCCGGTGATAAAGACCTTCGTTCCATTGAGAATATAGTCGTCCCCTTTCCTCACAGCGTATGACAGCATCGCACTGATGTCGGAACCGGCATTGGGCTCCGTGATGCAGATCGAGGCCAATCGGTCCCCTTTCGCCAGAGGAATGACATATTTCTGCCGTTGCTCCTCCGTCCCGTTGAGAAAAATTTGGCGCGTCACCATATTATGGACGGCCAGATAGTTCATGGCCCGTGCCGAGCGCGCCAATTCTTCAATCACCAGGGCGCCCATAAAGTAATTTAAATTGCTGCCGCCATACTCCTCCGGGACATACATGCCGGCCATACCGAGATCGGCTGCTTTTCTAAATGTCTCCCGGGAGAACTTGCCTTGTTCTTCCCATTCATCGATGAAGGGCGCAATTTCTTTCACTGCGAAATTACGCACCATGTCCTTTAACATTCTTTGTTCTTCCGACAATTCGAAAATCATCCCCCTCCTCCTCTGCTATGAAAAAGACTTGGTGGGCTGCGCTCCGAGACTGAGACACAATTAAAATTGGATTTGGAAATTCCCACTAGGGACTTCAAATCACAATAAAAACGGTCGGAATGCAGCCAATTTCTGGGAACAACTGAGGTTCGACCCCCACTTTGACTGCGAAAAATTTTGAAATTCTTAATTGTGACACAGTCTCAACGCTTAGCCCACCCGGGTCTTTTCATGGTTTGGGGTGTCCCTCAAGGACATGAAATGCTGTGGTGAGATGCATTGAGCAATGGGGCACAACTGCGAAACCCAAATCAATATTTAATTAAATTCACTCTTGAAATACTTAATCAAATATGTCAAGGAATATTTTACCTGTTTTCCCCTCTACTTCATCCGTGCCCCTGACGGATTATAAAGAATGGATTGGGTGACTTGGGGGGCAGATTACTCGATGGTTGCAATGGCCGATTTTTTTGATCATAATTGGGCCGAGTTCCGCAAGACGAAGGCGGCTGTTAAGCTACACGCGCTGATCGACCTGCGAGACTCGATTCCAACGTATGTGGCGGCGGTTACAATGCGTTCATTAGAAATTTGAGGACAAGATGATCAAAAACGCGGTCGAATCGGTTCGGAACGGGACGGGAAAAGTCGAGGAACGGGGCATCGACAAGCTGAAATATGGCGCCATGCTGGACGATGCTTATCAAAAAATAAAGATGATGATGTATAATAATCAATTAATTCCTGGACAGAAGATCATTTATGGTGACTTGGCAGAGAGATTAAATACGAGTATCACCCCTATCATTCAAGCCCTCAAACGTCTTGAGTCATCTAAAATCGTCAGATACCTCCCGAACAAGGGCTATTTTGTGACGGAGATCACCGAGGCTGAACTCCGGGAACTCTATGAGGCAAGAGAATCTCTGGAACTGTTTATATCGCCGAAAATCATCAAGAATATGTCGCCGGATGCTATTGCTTCCGTCCGGGATCACTTCAGAAAGCTCGATTTGAACGATCCCGCGAAATGGGTGCTCCACGATGAGCAGTTTCATCTCAAAATTGCAGAATATGCCCGGAACGAAGTTATCTATCGTCTTCTTGAAGAAATATTTGAACGGATTTACCTGAGATATAAGCCGCAATATCTCGGCGAGAAAAGGCTCAAAGAGGCATTGAGGGAACATCGGGAGATCCTTCAGTCGATTGCCGGCGGGAACGTAAAAAAAGTCCGTAACGTAATGAGGAAGCACATCTATCATCAATTGGATTATACGATCCGTTATATGCTGAAGTAGGAGGCCGTTCCCGGCCGTTTCAGCGGTTTTCCCCTGTCCTTTAATCCTTCGTCGGCCTGCGACGATGCATCCAGCCAGTTTCCCGGAGTTCCTCCGTCTATTGCAGCGGCTCCGCCGCAAAAAACAAAACATAGACGAATGACATTTCCATCCGATGACGGAAAAAGTGTGATAAGACATCAGCATCGGGAAATAAGCCAGGGGGCAAAAAGGGTCTTTCGCCTCGGTGAAGGTAGTGCCGGCAAAGTCTCTCCAGCCATCGATTCCAGAATCTTATTGAGAGTTTTTTTGTAGAAAGGATGGCCGGGAGTGCTGGCCACTTTGTTGGGAGATATCCACCTCAATTCCTGTCGGGTCTTGTCCTTTTTCTCAATCGCCATAAATCTGCAACTGGTCATGGTTTGCGGTTCGGCGGGTTATACCAAAATCCAAGGCATTATGTGTTTAGAGCCAAGAAATTTACGACTTTTTGCACGGCTGCAAAGTTAACTTTGCTTGCCACTGTTGGAAAGAGTCCGGTTTGCAGCAAATCGGTAAACAAATGATTCAACAACGGCGAAGATTTTAGCGCCTCATTTCTCAGGGCCGGGGAAAAGAGGCCAAAACTTGAGACTGCCTCTTCTAATTGTAAATTATTTCCTCATTGCCACTTCCAATCCCGAACTCTATTCAGATGTAATCCCGCTCGAAAAGCTCCCAAAGTTGAGTCTGGATCTGGTTCCCGAAGAGGAAGATATAAGCATCAATGTTTTTTATAAGCGAATGGAAGGAAAATTAGTCGCGCTAGACGATTCTTAGAATTGGAGGAAGGTGATTATGGAAAAGAAATTGACACCCTCGGAACTCGCATTTTTACGGCACTCCGAGACTGTTCGTGACTCCAGCCATAAGGACAGTTGAGAATGCAATGAACCCGGCAATGAGCACGTTATGCGTTTTGAGATGCCTGCCCGGCATGGGTCGGAAGACCTCTTGCCTCCCGATAAAGATCCATAAAAGCCAAGACGGACCGAATTCGTCCACCGCTTTCGGCTTACACCCGCCGCCCGCAAAAAGGTTTTCAGCATATTCCGGGATGTTGCAACTTCTGATAGTAAGTATTGGAAACGTAAATCGCTGCAAGGGGATTGTGCCCCATAACACGGTCCTTCACCGCCAACACGGTTGTGGGCGCCTCCGCATACTTGAAAAAAAGAGAATCGTGTCCCACGCAGAGTCCTAATAGCACGTTGAAATCAACTTTTTCATGGTTGAGGAGCCTGGCCTGATAGATCGGATTGCACATGGATTCGTCGGTTCCTATCCGCACCTTTTCTTCATCCTTGACGCCGATCTTCGATTTGGAAGTTCTTCCCGCTTTACAGATGACGGAAACCACTTCAAAACCATGGGAGTTCAGGATCTTTTCCACCAGCGCCGCCTCTTTTCTAAGGCCGTAGCAAAAGGCAAGTCCCAGGCGCCTGTAATTCATTTTTCCGGCAAATTCACAGATCTCTACTATCCGCGGCTTGCTTGGCTGCAAGACGTAGGGCTCCTGTCGGCGATTGGCATAGCACTCGGCCTCCTGTATCGAAGCCTGACGGGCAAACTCATGCACATCCCGATGCTCATATTCTTTGTTGGCCCGCTCGAGCACCTCCCTTTGGGTCAGCGTCGGGCACCCCTTACCAGCTCTTCCGTCTTTTTGCTTGCAGGCGGCGTTTTCACCATCCGCATCACAGGCAGCACATGCCGCAGGGCGACCTTTGATATCATCCATGTAGATCTCCTCCATGGCCGGAATAGTTAATACGGAATAATTCAACTTCTGCGCTATGCATTCAAACCGCATTTTCGGGTCGGATTCTGCCTGTCAAAGCACGTAAAACAGTATGATTTCCCAATCGAATAAGCAAGTGATATGTCAATGAGACCGGTTTTTGCAAGGACACACCTCCTTCCCACTGTTGATGGTCCCAATTCCAACCGCTCCGAGTGAGAGGGTGCTCAGGCGAGTAGGAGATGATAGTGGCTGGCAAGAAAAAAGCTGACGTGAGATAAAAATACCCCACATGGGGAGGCATTGTAAACTTCCTTGGCACCGACCCCTACAAGCCGCTTTCTGACTCAGTCTAAGGATGGCTCAAAGCTCTCAAAGCTATATCCAATATCGCTTAGCAAAATGGATTAAGAATCACAGAGAAAACTCAACCTTCCTTGCCAATTTCGAAAGAGTCCAGTTTGCCCGGTCCAGTAAACAAATGATTCGGAAAACGCGACGATTTTGGCCTTCCATTTCTCAACAACGAGCAGAGGTATGGGAAGTGGCTTTTGCCGTTTTATCAGATTCCTGTTTCTTGGTTTACGAAAAGCTTTCCATCATTCAAACGGTCGCCCGAAGTATGTCAGCGCCCACAGAGCCAGCAGATAAACGCTGATGAGCGACTGGATTCCTGAGACGGTTCGAACCCAGCCGGTTGGCCTCAAGACATACTCCTCACTTTGTACGCGGGATATCCAATTGCCGACATTCAGCTCCCGCCAGCCAATACTGAAGGCCGAGAGCAGACTGAAGTAAACCGCAAACAGTGGCACTCTGTAACCACGAAGGATCAACAGCTCGGGTTTCTGACTTCCGATATCCGTCCGAACCCTTTCGGGTAGCCATCCCTTCCAAATTCCGTGCTCCTTCCTATTTCTCCAGAGGACTATTGCGTACGGGATCGAAAAAACGAAAACAAGGCCAATCAGAATGAGAAGCGGTCGGCCAGGTGACATCCCGTAGTCGGAGGGCAGCTCGAAGAAAATGAGGTCGAAAGCGGATTCCGCCTTACCGAAGATGTGCCCATCTTCGGCCTTACGGAAGATGGGCACATCTTCATTCCCCCATAGGTCGAGTCTCTCATTGTGCTTGATCGCATAAGTGATCTCACGTTCCTGCCTGCGAAATCCAGCCTTTTTAAAGGCTTCCCGTAGCTCCACTAGAGCATGGGGAAATACAAGAAACTGAACTGAGGATAGATTCTTTGCAAAGGCAACAGATACTAAATCTGGAAGAGTTCCAAGTTTAGGCTCGAAATATACTTCGAATAAATCAGCCCTGTACAGCTTGGCCTGGGTCAGGTTTGCACCGGACAGGATGGCCCGCGTCAGGTTGGCCTCGAACAGGTCTGCCTCGCTCAGATTGGCCCAGCTCAGGTCGGCCCCACGCAGGTAGGCCCCACGCAGGTCGGCCAAGGCCAGGTTGGCCTCGCTCAGGTCAGCCCTTCGGCCCTCTTTTCCCCTAGACTCCACCCATTTCTTGTGCTCAACGAGTATTTTCTTTAAATCCTCTTCCGTTATGACAGTCCCATCTCCCAGTTTCCCAGTCCATAGTCATTTCGTCTGTTCATCCTGCCCAAACGCAGGTGAAAGTTGAACCGCCAGAATTGAAGTAAGAACCAAGGCCAAGATTGGGATGACTCGTCGCATGCCTAGAAGTAACTTGAATCTTTTCATTTTCGCCTCCTCGAATTGGGGGCCATCAAGGGAAGGGGGCAAAGCCAGCAAAACTGATGCTGAAAGGCATATTACTGCCGTATTCCGGTTTCGCAAAAATATTTTTGGATGGTAGATCTTAATGAAATAGAGTGGGCTCTTTGAGGCTCGAAAAAAGAGGTGTCGTTTTCAGATCCAATTGGAATACAAGGAATTTTTGATGTTTATCACAAAATCCCCTTAAAAGAGGCGCTAACGGGAGATATTATTTTATTTTCGCCAATACGGTGAGGCAAGAAAAGCGTATCGTAATTGCCTTCACTGAAATGGAAATCTGGCTGGTCGATGCTGAAGCAGAGTCCTATCAGAGGCGGAACCCACTAAGGAAAATATTTCTCGATAATGTGATGATTACGGTATAATAACGAGATTCAAAGATGGTTGAAACGCGAGATGCGCCCGTTTTTCGTCGAGAGGCCCGGGCAACTTCGGGCGCGCCAAGAGAGCAATCCGGAAATGTCTACTGGTTATGAAATGGAGAGTTTAAGCTTCCCATAGGTTTGACGAGGGCATCATGTCAAAAAAAAAGAGCGATATAGTACAGACAAAAAATCCTAAAACTGGCCACTATGTGAAAATCGATAGGGGTAAGGGAGAGATTATTTCGCATAAGAAAAGTGAAGGGCCATACAAAGGAGTGCCAGTTGCCCGAAAGAGAAACAAATGATTTATTATAGGCCAACAGATGGCGATCCCATTACTCAGAAGATCAATTACCGCCCAAGGACTTGTTTTTTGATGACAAAGCTTGGTAAACGCGTACCGCAGGTCGTTTCTGAAATAAGATACCGGCTCACCACCTTTCTTGTAACCAATGGAGTCCCTGTAATAGATGCAAGTCATACTCTGACTGGTAAGGATTTTTTGTTAAAAATATGGAATATAATTCTGTCTGTCCCATTAGGGATCGCCATTGTAGATAAGAGTATGAATTCTAGCACGTTATCGAATATTTTCTATGAAGTTGGCTTGATGCAGGCTTATGGAAAAGAAACTTTAATAATTAAAACGAAGGGAACCAAGATTCCTTCTGATTTAGTCCGAACAGAGTATCTAGAATTCGATGAAACCTTTGAAGGAGAGCTTAAAAAATATCTTTATTCACTCCTAGAGCTAGCTGACCATTACGAAACGCTAGCTGACCAACTCGAAAATAACCCACTTTTGGCGATTGATTTTTTACGTAGGTCGTACCTTATTTCAGGGGACGAAATGTTGCAAGATAAAGCTAATTCGATATACGCAACATACGCCAATGAAGCTCCTATGCTCCGTAATATAAATAACTGTGTCGAGAAATTATTGGCCGCCTTTAGTGTCCCACCACTAGGCAAAAAGTCAGTTGTGAAATCCATCTAGTTGGTTTGTCGCATAATCTTATAGATAATACTTATCTACCTCAGCACAACGTTATCTCCTATTCCATGCTTAACCAAAAACCTTCATTTTAAAGGTTAGAAATACCATATAACGTTAGAACGTTGTGCGATCCGGCTGCTGCGACCTCCAGCCCTCGCATTGCCTGCTACTCTGCCTTCACGGCTTCGAAACCCGGCTCGTTGGCTGTGTATTCATGCGCACGATGGGGCTGTGTGTGCCCAGGGTTCGTGAGCAAGAGTTTCTTGGGCGAGAGGGTCGCTGAGCCCGGCAGTCGATGTTTTTCGCAGCGCCGGGCGGAAATCTGAGTGAATGGGCGAAGCAGTGTCACGGACCTGAGCGGTTAACGGATTTATCTCTCGATTCACTTCTTCATGGATTCGACTGCCTTAACATCACGAGATAAGTCCTTCTCCATATCGACTTTGTAGAAATCCTGGTCTTCGGGCAGGACCATGTAGAAATTGCTGGTCGTGTCCACCTTCACGACTGCATGGCTTACGGAAATATCCAACACATGCCCTCCGGCCTTCCTGTCCTTTGTCAGGAAATGAAGGTGGTAGCCGGGAACATTGATTCCTTTCATGAAGGCAGGGCATCGAATTCCGACAACTACCCCCTCCACGTTTTCAAATTTGAATGTTGGTTGGCTTTTGACGATCTCGGTGAGCGGTTTGTATGGTTTTTCCTGCCTGGGCACGCTCCGGGTTATGACTTCCTTGAACGTTCCTTCTATTCTCAGCACATAAATGAGATTCGGGGTCGGGAGAACGGCGTCGATTTGCCTGGTCAGTTCCTCCATACCGGTGCAGCCCGGCAAGGTTTTTTCCAGGTCGGCATTGAAGAAAGTGACTGCCGCAAAAGGCGTCGTTTCAGCCGGACCGGCAATCTGGACACTTCCGTCGGACCTAATCCGGTAAGCCGTTGCGTCCGCCATGAGCATTTCTCCGTCAAGCGCGTCGAAAGTCCCGAGGCCGGTGTCTCCGTAGAGTTTCAATTGCCCTATGGACATTTTGCCGTCGTACACTCCGCCCAGTAGGGCATCGATCGTCGAAACCTGTGTCAGGGTCTTTCCCTGTCGGGCATATGAGGCATGGGTTCCAGTGCATACGAGAAGACAGGCCAGGAAAAGGAGGCCCATTTTCTTTTGCATGCTCCACCGGATGCGAGCGGCTGCAAAATTAACAAAGTGGAAGAGGGCATCACTACCATTTACACAAGTAGAGGAATAATATCGAATTGACATGCTCAAAAGAGTCTCCTTTTGTTTATTTGGGGTCGAGCCAAGGTAATAGATCGGTGCCTATGGGTAAAAGTTAAAAAATATTCCTTATTAGAGCGTAGAAGCATGTTTTTGGCGCTAAAATAATAGCTCTAAGGTGGCCTGGGGCTCGCATAGGGTGGATTCGTCATCCGTTCCGGAAAAGCGATGCCGTTTCGCCCTCACTCCGAGTTTGCCCTTTATAGTCTCAACAAAACTGCTGCTTCCGACTGCAAAGCTCTCAGTCCAGTGAATTAGCTTATTGATCTGTTCCGACCTAATGTCAACGAGACAACTTCACAAGCGAGCTCACAGCAAGTTGAGTTCTTTGAATAGGACTAATGCATTCCAAGTCGCGTGCAACGCCATACTTGGATAGAGGCATTTAGTTCGTAGCCGCATGTACCCAAAACATAGCCCCATTAGAAAATGACTTGGAAATACAATCGGCGATAGGTGTAATACACTGAATAAAGCTGCTTGTATGAGCAACGCGTCACGCTTATCAAAAATGTGTTCAAATGTGGACTGAATAACACCTCTAAATGCCAGTTCTTCGATAATAGCTGGCATAACGCTAACAAGAATCAGCATTATTCCGACGTGCCAACCAGCATTGCTATAAGTGCTAGCGATATGAACAATCGGGACTCCTGCCGATTTAATCAATGTGAAGTACAGATTCAACAGTATGATGAAAGCCAATGCTAATGCTACGAGCTCCAGTACAGAGCGCATGCTGAGTTTAGGCCAGTCCAGCAACGGCAATATCTCTCGATAGCGAAATCCTGCAAACACAAATACGATCAACGCATCAGCGCCACTCGCAATCGTTTGTGGCCAAGGCGGTGAGACGAATCTTCCAATCATCCCCAGCACGAATGAACTTGAGAGCAGCAGCCCGAAGAGACAGCCTATTTGCTTAATCTCTTTCCAATGTGACTTAAAGCTAGAGCCAGATTGTTTTAACTCGTGTGGCGCGGGCGCATCAGTTGAGATATCAATAGCGCGTCCACAGCTAATGCAAAACCTTGCCTCTGGCCGTAACTTTCGCCGACAGATAGGGCAGTATTGCTCTGTTTGGTTACGGCTTGAGTCATGCATCCGCAGTGTTCAGCGCCAATGCGGACTTAATACCCCTGATCAAGCACGCAATTATTATTATTTTCATAAACACACCTTGACCAATGGACTGGGGATTGATTATCGCGTGTGTTACGATGACGACAGCGTATATTGCAGTAGCGATTAATACTGCAGCTAAGGGGGACCGTTTTCCCCAGAACGCAAGTCCTGCCATTATGGCGGCCAGGATCGAATTTTGAATTAGTATGCTCCACGGCTCCCAAATGAGCTGCTCACGCAGCACCGCAACGGTGTATGTCACTCCGTTTATGCTTTTGGGGAAAATTTCGTTTGGATTCAGACCATTAAGCCTAATGAGCGCATCCGCAACGTGTGATTTTGTTATAAAGAACATAACGACTCCGCCAAATAGGAACAACACGGCAAGCACCGTGATCGCCGTAGTTGCTTCTTTGATGTGCCTTCGATGTACATAGTGTTCTGCTGGAGGCATTGCGTGGCCGCACACACCACAAAAGCGATCGTTAGGTTTAACCGTAGTTCCGCAAGAGTCACATAGGAAAGGCCCCTCTCCGGACTCTACCATCAGTTGACCGTCAACACGGAGCTCTATTACTCGCCTCGATGCAAATCGCGGATTGATCAAAATATTGGCGTTTCGTCCATCACTGAGTTCGAATGGGAATTCGCTTTTCTTGCGCAGCCTGAGTCGGCCTGGTACTTCCATTCCGTTTACGGTCAATGAGTTCTTGCCAAAGCCTCCGATTTTTAGATTGACGATATTGGCATCGTCCACCTCCCATGTCATCAGCTTCATCTTTTCCTCTCATTCTCATGGACGGCATTTTGGTTTGATAAGTTCAATCCATTTGCAACCCTCCATCAATCCTCCGTTTCAATAACCCGAGGGCTTGAAAGCCGGGTTTGAGTCGGGCCAAGACAAGTGTTTTTGTTCAGGGGCAAATGTCCCATAAATTGGCATTCCCAGAGCCTAATCCATCGTTATTACCGCCAGAATGGCGATCATAATGAGACTGTGATTTCCTCAAGCGAGAGTGAGGTCTTCAGTCCCGAAAATTTCGCGGCTCTTATTCCGTTTTCGACCCTGTCGATGAACGTCATGCTCCCGACTGCGATTCTCTCAGTCCACTTGCCTACCCGAATATTTATCGTCAGAACTTCTTCCAACCATGACATATAAAATATCCCGGAAAGAATTCTGATCAACACAAAAGACAAAATCAAATTGAGCCGCACAAGATAGAGTAACAAATACTCTGTAACGTTATGCGGTCCGGCTGCGGCGACCTCCATGCCTCGCTTTGCATGCTGCTGCCCCTTCACGTCTTCGAAACCCGGCTCGCCGGCTGTGCGCGCATGCGCATGACGGGCCCGGGTGTGCCCCTGTTCGTGAGCGAGAGTTACCTGGGCGAGAGGGTCGCTGAGCATGGCAGTCGATGCTTTTCGTGGCGCTGGGCGGAAATCTGAGGGAATGGGCGACCTAATGCCGCAATGCCGCGACACATACGAGTAATTCTCATTTGAGGCAAGAAGGATGGCGACTTTGACAACAGGCACTGGCCGGTATGAATTATTCTGAACTGCTTTTCTGGATGGCCGGCCGGTTTTCTAAGCACCAGATCAGAAACTTTCTCTCAGCAATCTCATAATCTTCTTTGGAATAGTGGGCAAGATTTTCTTGAGTTCTGAATATAGATTGATATTGTTTCAGTAAGATTGAGATGCCATTATAACCATCAGTATTTTTGCTCATACCGTCCTCTCATGAATGAGTACTTGATATAAGCCCCAAATCGATATTTCGAACAGAATTTTCAAGTGAGTAACATTGGATAAATCTACCATTTCTCTGTGAGACATGACGCGGATTATTTCCTACTTAGTGCAAGAACACAAGGGGGGTTTTAGGTGGTAGGGAAAGGGTAAAAAATGCATCCAATAACGCGGAATCTGCTATATTTACAATATCATGGCAACGGCCTGACGAATACAGATTAGCAGTTTAAGGACACACCTCTATCCCCGCAGTTGATAGATTCCTTTATCGTTTCCCGGTGTTGGTGCGGGCTCAAGCGAAATTGTATCAATTCCCCGGTCCGCACTCCCTTCCTATTATCCCAAAATTTTCCCCGCCTTGGCTTTATTAGCTAAAAACGTACTTATTTTATGGCATTATTGGACGAGATCGAACTGGTATGCATTCAGTCACGCGCGGAGGCGATCATGAAAGCCATCGGGTACATCCAGCCAACGGAGGCAAATTTTTCTGCCGGATTACAGGTGTTTGAACTTCCAGCACCTGCTATCGGCCCCCTTGATCTGCTTGTGAAAATTAAAGCGGTGTCAGTCAATCCCGTAGACTACAAAGTCCGCTCTTCTCGTGCCGGGAGTCGGGACATGCCGGTCATATTGGGCTGGGATGCTGCCGGAGTGGTTGTTGCTATAGGGGACGACGTGCGTGGCTTCAGGGTAGGCGATGAAGTCTTCTATGCAGGAGACCTGACACGGCAAGGCAGTAACGCTGAGTTGCAGGCGGTCGATCACCGCCTGGTCTCCAATAAGCCTAAGGGCCTCACTTTTGCAGAGGCAGCGGCATTGCCGTTGACGTCCCTGACGGCTTATGAAATGCTGTTCGAGCAATTACGCGTACCGAAAAATGAGCCCTTTGACCTGCTGGTCATTGGCGGCGCCGGTGGCGTGGGGTCTATAGCCATACAGTTGATCAAAGCGCTGACGCAGGAAGGACGCGTGTTTGCTACATCAGGGTCCGATGCCTCCAACAACTGGCTCCGCGATATCGGAGTGAGCGGTGTGATTGACCGCCGCCAGCCTTTGGCCAAAGGCATGGAAGCATTCGGCCTGAAAGAATTCGATTATATCTTCTCCACGACGCATACGCTGGATTACATTACGCAGCTACCCGATATCCTGCGGCCTTTCGGCGGGTTTGGACTGATAGACGATCCTCAGACATTAGATATTGTACCATTCAAGCGTAAAGCAGCGCTTATCGCGTGGGAGTTTATGTTTGCCAAATCCATGTTCGGGTTTCATCCGGAAACACAAGGCAAGATTCTTGGAATCGTGGCCGATCTGATCGACCGCAAAAAAATTAAATCCACGGCAAACACGACCCTTAAAGGCTTAACGGCCGAAAATGTTCAGGAGGCGCATCGACGTCTGGCAAGTCATACGTCAATCGGGAAAATTGTTATAAACATTGAGGAGTGAGCCCGTGCGCCCAACCTTCATGGTTCGGGTGACGACGTTTATATCAGGATAAATACTTGATCCGGAGCCGGTCTATGAACAATTCCAGATCGTTCCGATCGCCTTCCTTGTAATCATCCGGATAGAGAAGGGCGGACATGTAGAAGATGCTCGAAAGCTCCAATGCCTGCGCCGCTCTCATTGCAAAAGAGTTCAATCCCGTCTCGAACTCGGCCCTGGCATCTTTGGCCATCCCGTCGCAAAACGGAGCAACCAACTCGGTCAGTTCCATCAAAAGCATCGTTTTTTCCTGAAGTTTTTGCCGGTGTGCCTCAGGATCATTTCTTGTATAGAGAGCTTCTCTAGCTTCGTCCTCAATACGCCTGATCCTTTCTGCCGCACTTTGAAGTGCCGAAACGGCACTGGATGTATTTTCCCTTTGTGTCATAGAGTCCCTCCAAAGATTCCCCATATACCAGTCGCGCATCGCCGCGGCGGCAGCCGAAAACGCCGGTCCGGCACTGCAGCCGGTCAGTTATCCTGTTTCTCGTCCAAAGCATCCCGAACGGCCTTGGCCATTTTCGCCATCAGGATAGGTTTCATAACGAGGGCCCTGATGCCCATAGCCTTGGCCTGCTCATCCATAATCCTTTCACTGTAGCCGGTGCAGACCACGATGGGGATGTCCGCTCGAATTCGCATGAGTTCCATCGCCAACTTGTCGCCGGTCATGTTGGGCATGGTCATGTCTGTGATGACCAGGTCAAACCGCTTGGGGTGGGCGATGAAGAGCGCCAGAGCTTCCACGCTGCTTGTCCTGGTTTCAACGCTGTAACCCAGGTATTCTAACATCTCCCTGCTCATGTCCAGGAGGACACGTTCATCGTCGACCAACAGGATGTGTTCATGGCCGGTTGGCATTTCCTCCTGTATCCGTGTTTCCGCGACCGCCTCTATCTGGATGGCCGGGAAATAGAGATTGAACACAGAACCCTTTCCAGGCTCACTTTCAACCGTGATTGCGCCCCCGTGATTCTGCACAAGGCCATGCACCACGGCTAGACCAAGGCCCGTACCGACCCCCTTCGCCTTGGTAGTGAAGTAGGGGTCAAAGATCTTTACCATGGTAGCCTCGTCCATCCCGCAGCCGGTGTCTTTCACGGTGACCTTGACATAGGGTCCGGGCTTTAGATCGGGATGCACGGCACCGTCGGCCGGCCCCAGGTTCACAGCATGTAACTTGACATCCAGCACCCCGCCTTTTTCAATCATGGCATGATGAGCGTTGGTGCACAGGTTCATGACGATCTGGTGGATCTGCACGGGGTCGGCCAGGATCGTTCCACTGTCGGAATCTATGTCTTCGCGGATATCGATGGTGGCCGGCAGGGAAGCCCTTATGAATTTGAGGACTTCTTTCACTGTGTGAGTGATCTGGATCGGTTTTCTTTCCTCATCGCTCTGCCGGCTGAAGGCCAGGATCTGCTTGACCAGATCTTTTGCCCGCCCACCTGCCGACAGCACCATATTGAGGCTTTCCCTGGCCTTGGATTCTTCTGGAGTACGCAAGAGGGCGAGCTCGGTACAACCGATCACGACTGCCAGGATATTATTGAAGTCATGGGCAATGCCGCTGGCAAGAGTCCCGATAGCCTCCAGCCTTTGGGACCGCTCCAGATGCTGCAAAAGCAAGAGGCGCTCGGCTTCGCCCTCCTCGATCCGGGAAAGGCTCGCCTTGAGTTCCATGGCATGCTGCTGCACCCGTTCATACAACAAGCTCTTGTTGAGCCCGATGCACATCTCATTGGCAAGGGCTTCGAGAAAGGACGCATGTTCATGAAAATCTCTCTGCTGCAAGGATGCGATCCCCAGCACCCCTATAGTTTCCGAACCAACCCGCAGCGGCAGGGCTGCAAAGGAGCAGAACCCTGCCTTTCGACATTCCTCCATTGTACATCGGGAATCCGATCGAATGTCGGAGGAATAGATGGCGCTGTCTTCGCTGACCGCCAGTCCGCACAGACATGTGCCCACCGTGTGGACCTTCTGGGGCTGCCACGCAATCTCCGACTGCTCAGTGAAGATGCTCTTGAGCACCAACTCCCCCCCTGTGCGCAGGAAGAAGAGGGCGAGATCGGGTGTGACGGCCTTCACGATTTCACTTAACCCGCACTGGATGGAACCATCCACGGTCATGTTTTCATTCACCTTCCGGGCCAGGCGGTTTAGTGTGGACAATTCCTCGGCACGACGCCTTAGCGCGGCTTCGCTTGCCGTCAAGGCATGGGTGCGGGTCTCGACCAGTTGCTCGAGATGGTTCGTGTAGTTTCGGATTTCTTCCGCGAGGCGATGCTTCTCATCATTGAGCTGTTTGACGTGCAACGCGTTTCGAACGGCCTTGAGGATGTCGTTTTTGCCGACCGGTTTTTGCAGATAATCGACAGCGCCATGGCGCAACGATTCCGCGGCCGTCTCCAGCGTCGGTTCCCCGGTCATCATGATGACCTGAACATGGGGTGTCGCATCATGAATTCGCCGGAGCAGATCTACACCGGAAACCTTGGGCAGAATGATATCGGTTAAGACCACATCTACCGAGTTGCTCTGGAGTACAGCCATGGCCGATTCCGCTTCTTCCGCGGTCTCCACGCTATGGCCGTCCTGCTCCAGGAAGGCCTTCACGGTCATACGAATGCTGCGCTCATCATCAACGACCAAAATATTTCCCATCTGCATCTCCTCAGTTCCCGCCGAGCGTCCATCCGTTATCTACGGGAAGATCCATGTGAAAACGAGTGTAGTGATCCGGTTCGCTTTCCACGCTCAATTCCCCCTTATGGTCTTTAACGATGCCGTAGCTGATGGAAAGCCCCAGGCCGGTGCCGGTTTCCTTGGGCTTGGTGGTGAAAAAGGGATCAAAGATCCGGTCCCTGATGTCTGCGGGGATGCCGGGTCCGGTGTCTTCAACGGTTGTCCGGATGAACCGGCGGCCTTGTTTTATGATCACTTCAGCGGCGATCCGCAGTGTTTTTTCCGGACTATAGCCGGGATAGCGTTCGTTCAACGCATCACGGGCGTTGGTCATGAGGTTCATCAAGACCTGCTGGATCTGCTGGCTGCGGCACTTGATCTTGGGCAGATCCTCCGCGATGGCCAGTTCCAGGGCAATCTGATCGTGACGCATCACCGTCTGAATGAGGGAGAGCACCGCTGAAACAATGTCCGCTAGCTGTGCCGGGCTGTGGGATTGCTTCTCGTGCCGGGCGAAGGTCAGCAGATTTCGCACGATCTTGGCAATTCGCCGGGTCTCGCGCAGGATCTCTTGAGCAAATCCGCTCGCCGGGTCGTCCGTTTCCAGCCGGTCCAGGATCAACTGGGCATAGTTCATTATTCCGTTAATGGGATTGTTGATCTCATGGGCCACCCCGCTGGCCAGGGTCCCAATGGATTCGATCTTTTGCGACTGCATCAGTTGTTCTTCGAGCTTCCGGGTTTCGGTGATGTCACGGGCATTCAGGACGACTCCCTCCACTTGGCCATTTGCATCCAGGATGGGAAAGTAGTTGACATCCATGATTCTCCGGCCCAGCCCTGCAAAATCAAATGTTTCCTGGAAGTGGACCGCTTGTCCGGAAAGGGCCTGATCAAGCCGGTCCAGGAGCTTCTCCCGGGAAACGCTCTCCCCCATGAGTTCAGACACTGTCCGGCCCACCACGTCGACCCGTGGCCGCTGGTGTGCAGCCAGATAGCTATCGTTCACGGCTTCATACACGTAATCGCGGTTGATCAGGGCCATCAGGTCCTGGGAGGTGGATACAATGCGCTCGTATTTGCGAAGCGCCTCTTCGGCCTGCTTATAGACCGTTATGTCCTCGTATGTACCCAACACCCCCTTGATTTCACCTTTCACATCAAACAGAGGAACCTTACTGGTACGAAGCCAGATTCTGTCACCAGAAGGTGTTGTCTGGGGTTCTTCATATCCGAGTTTTGCGATGCCGGTTTCCAAGACCAAACGGTCATCTGAACGGTAGAGATCCGCCTGTTCCGCCCAGCCCATCTCAAAGTCGTTTCTTCCTACGATCTCCTCGGGTGATTGGAGACCAGCATCGAGAGCAAACGCGCTGTTGCAGCCCAAGTAGTTTGAATCAAGATCCTTCCAGAAGACCCTTGCCGGTATGGTATCCAGAACTGACTGTAACATTTGTTGAGACTCACGCAGCGCCTCCTCCACCCGCTTGCGCTCCGTGATGTCGGTGTGTGATCCGGCCACCCGAACGGCCTTCCCGGACGGGTCCGATTCGGCGACTTTGCCGCGTCCCAGAATCCAGCGCCATTCTCCGTTCCTCGCCTTGAATCGGAACTCGATGGCGAACCGGGAGAGTCGCTCAACCGCACGCTTCACCGCTCGCTCGGAAGGCTCCAGATCATCCGGATGGAGCCTCTGGCGCCAGTTCTCATAGTTTGCCGGGAATTCGTTCGGCTCGTATCCCATCATCGTATAACAGCGAGGACTGAAATAGGCCTGACCGCTTTGCACATCCAAATCCCAGATGCCGTCATAGGTGCCTTCCAGGGCCAGGCGGAGTCGTTCTTCGCTCAGGCGCAGGGCCTCTTCCGTTCGTTTCAGGTCGGCGAAGCGCTGCTCCAAATCCATCAGGCTCTGCCGCAACTGGGCCGTCATGCTGTTAAAAGCCATGGCCAGGCGGGCTACCTCCCTCGGTCCACCCGTTTCTGCCTGTAAATCCCTCTCACCGGCGGCAATCCGGGACGCAGTTTCCGTCAAGTTGATCACGGGCACTGCCAGGCGTTTGGCTATGAACGTCCCGAAAATGCCGGCAAAGCACGCCATTACCAACGTGATTCCAATAGCCGTCGCGACGTTCAGAGTAATCTCCCTGTACGCTTCTTTCCATGGCAGTTCGCTTATGACAGCCCAATCAGGCGATTTCAGGGGTGCGTAGGTTCCCACCACGGTCAATCCCATGATTCCTTGATAACTGGTCGCCGTATCGGGTTGAAAGGATGGTTGATTATGAATGAAGTCAGCGACCGCTTTCAGATGGGATACGTTTTCACCCCTCAAAACCCGGGCCGTGTCGTGGCAAGCCAGCAAATTACCTTCTCTATCGCACACATACACATACCCTGTTTCCCCGACTTTGAGATGGTCGACGATATCCCACATTGACTTGAGGTTGAGCTCGGCGATCAGCGTTCCTTTTGAATCTCCAAATACGTCGGTTACCGGAACAGCTATGCTCACGATGGGTTCGCTGGTCGCGGAATCGATGTAGACCGGCCCAATCGCTCGCTGCTTCTGCGGCTCTTGCCCCGGTTTGATATACTTGACCTGGTCCATGAGCCGGCTCGGTGCTTCCATCGAGAGGCGGGACGATTGAGCAAGGACCTGGTTGCGCGTATTCAAAAGCACCACTTGCCTGAGAGACCGCCGGAGCCCCAGGATGCCCTGCAAAAACTGCCGCCGCTCCACTTCGGAAAGCGCGTAAAGATCGGTCAGCCTGCTCGCCGTTTCCAGGGTGCTGAAGTTCTCGTCGATGAAACTGCTCACGGTCTTGGCAGCATCTTGTGCGATGAGTTGCTGCATATTTGAGATGAGCGCCTGCTGGATCTTTACTTCATGATATGTGTTCACTCCGCCGTAGAGTAGGAGCACCACCACGCTCAAAGAAAAAAAAGCAGTGGCCAGGATCGTGCTCAACTTTTTCGCCTTTGAAGATTTTTGCGCCAAAGTCTCCATATCCCTTTTTCCCCTGCTCGCGTGCCCCTCAGCGGATGATTTCGTCCGCTTGCCTCAACAACCCTTCTGGGACTCTCAGGCCAAGTTCTTGCGCTACTTTGTAGTTGAGTTGAAAATAGCTCTCCGCCGAAATTACGGGAATGGTTCCCGGCGGGATGCCTCTCAGGACCTTGTGCGCCTGTTGTGCTGCCAGCCTGCCCACCGCAATATTGTCCGTCGCAACACCGAATAAAGTTGAATAGCCCTCCGAAGATAACAGGGTCCCCCCGATGGGTATCCTATGATCGAACGCAAACTTGGCTATTTTTGGAAAAACGGCAGGGGTCCGGGACAGAGGCTCGGATATGAACAAGACGGCATCGATGCCAATATCGGCCGCTTTTGCTCTTGCGTCTAAATCGGCTATCAGGTCGGAGGCGCTGTCAGCGGGCGATTCCACCAGCGTGACGCCCGTTTTTGCCGCCGCCGGGCGCAGTGCCCTCAACTGGTCGGGCACAATCGGAGAGTTCTTCGTATAGGGTACCCACATGCGTTTCGCCTGTGGCGCCAGTTCGTGCAAGATCTCGAAACGCTTGAGGGCGAGGTCAGGGCCAGGGTACCGCACCCCGGTGATATTTCCTCCTGGTTCGGGCACACTCTTGATCAGGTCGGTACCCTCTGTGTTGGTCTGGCAAAACACCACTGGAATGCTGGTCCCCCTGGTGACAGCTTTTGCCTCTACGGCCACTTCCGAGGGAAACACGAGCATCAAGTCTACCTTATCCTCTACAAATTTCCTGAGGATGCGCTGTTCCGCCGCCGGGTCGAAGTTGGTCCTCTGTACGTCATAGGCGATGTTCTTGCCCTCGATGTAGCCAAATTCGCTCATTTTGGCTTTGAAGCCGTCCAGCGTCGTGGCAAAAACATCGAGTCCGCACAGGATGCCCACCAGGGCGAGCCTGGGCTTGTTTTCGCCGCACCCGCTCAGGAGCAGGCTAACAACCAATGCAAAAAAGAAGAGCCAACGTTTTCGGTTTCTTTTCCGAGAAAACCAATGTTCGGTCATGGCAATGACACTCTTCTCCGGCTGCCTCTTATCTTCCATTCTTTCCGCTTGATGGCCTTCGCTATTCAGGAAGGCCTTACCGATAAGGTCACAAGAGCGCGATAAGAAATCGAGTCTCGATAGCTTTAGAGTACCAGATCTGTTGAGAGATCGACCATGATTTACTTTTACACACTTACGCAATTGTGAGCAAAGTAAAAATGTCATTGGATGTGGTTTTGGGATGCAGTTGAGTTTCGTTGAAACCGTTTGGGATGTTTTTAGGGCATTTTTTTGCTTCAGGCACTCTTACCGGAGGTCCTTAAAGCTATTTGAGGGCTAACTGATCCTATGGAGATGGCAGTGGCCGTCTCCTGAACTCAAGTTCACTGGATCATGATGGCGGGTTATTCATAACCGGGCCGGCCTTTGTATCCGGATGCGGCGTCAAGTGTGTGGAGGCTTCAGTTGCTTAAGAACGAAGGGGCCGCCCCCGCGGATTTGCACGTTGGAAAGGGGCTTGAAGCGCTAAACGCAAGCCGCTTGAATCCACTATCACGATGATGTATCCTGCCGGAAAGGGGTCAAAGAAAAAGGTTTTCAAACAGACCCTGCACTGATATCCCGCCATGGCCGATTCAAA